>ERZ1740062.557-NODE-557-length-19433-cov-4.208587_pt1 | contig 19433 bp, 18 predicted proteins | sample MGYA00581741_ERZ1740062 | MGnify/ENA primary metagenome ERZ1740062 (study PRJEB43018, sample SAMN04849747) | marine metagenome | isolation source: floating plastic debris | place: Pacific Ocean | collected 2008-09-01 | study: EMG produced TPA metagenomics assembly...
GCCAGCAGGGTGTAGATCTCGAAGGGCACGAAATGCACAGAGATGATCGCCTGTCCCGCGCGCGTCAGTTCATAAACAGAGATCACCGACAGAAGAGAGGAATTCTTGACCAGGCTGATCATCTCATTCGTGAGCGGTGGGATCATTTGCCGATAGGCTTGCGGCAGCAGGATGTATACAAGGATCTGCCGGTGGCGCATCCCGATCGATTGTGCCGCTTCCGATTGTCCCTTTTCGATCGATCCCACACCGCCGCGCACCACTTCCGCCACGAAGGCGGCGGCGTTCAACGACAGGGCCACGACCCCGGCCCAGAATTCATCGACCCGCAGGCCAATCATCGGCAGTGCGAAAAACACCAAAAAGATCTGAATGAGCAGGGGGGTGCCGCGGATGAAGTCGACATAAGCCGCAACAAGCCAGCGCACGAACCGGTTGCGCGACAAGGCGCCAAGCCCGAAGACGACGCCAAGAAACAGTCCCAGCACGGCCGAAAGCGCCGATACCTGCAAGGTCACGACCAATCCTTCGGCGAGCAGGGGAATGCTCTCGCGGACGATGTCCCAGTCTATTTGCATGCGTCAATCCGATGGGCGCGCCCGCAAAGCGGGGCGCGCGTTTCGTGTGAAAGGGGCGCGATCAGGAGAATGTCGGGATCGCGTCCGCGAGGTCCATTTCGAACCCGAACCACTTTTCCTGAAGTGCGTAGATCTCGCCATTGTCCTTGAGGCTCGTAAGCTCACCGTCGAGACATTCGACGATTTCGGGATCTTCCTTGCGCGCGGCGATGCCCGCCCAGTTGAGTTGACCCACCGGCCGCACGAGCGCGTAGGCGCCTGGGCGATCCTTCATCACCTGTCCAAGGGTCGGCAAGGTGTTGAGCACGCCGTCAACAGAGCCCTGGCTGAGGGCGAGGTAGGCTGCCGGATGATCGTCGTAGATCTTCACGTCGGAAAAGCCGGTGCCGGCTGCCGCGGCGATGGCCTCATCCAAGGCTGGCTTCATCATCTCGCCCGGCGAGCCCAGCTTGACGCCCAGAACCTTGTCGGACAGATCGTTGATCGTGGTGATCGTATCGGCGTCGTCTGCGCGGATCAGCAGGGCCTGGCTTGCCTCGGCGTAGGGGATGGAAAAGGCCACTTTTTCAAGCCGTTCTTTGCGGTAGCTCATCGATGACATGATCACGTCGAAGCGACCGGCGTAAAGCGCCGGGATGATGCCCGACCATTGCGTATCGACGAAATCGGGCTCGACGCCCAGCGATTTGCACATGACAGCCGCCAGATCGACGTCGTAGCCCACGATCTCACCGCGGTCGCGGAATGTGAACGGGGGGTAGGTGGCTTCGCAGCCGATGCGCAGCACGCCCGCCGCCTTGATATCGGCCAGGGTTGTCGCTGCAAAAGCCGGGCGGATGCCCAGCATCGGCGCCGCAAGGCTTGCGCCGGCGCCGATCAGAAGGTTCCGGCGGGTGGGTCTGAATTTGGTCATGCTGATTTCCCTGTGGTTTCTGTGTTGGTGGATGGGGCTCCGGGCCTTTCCCGCAGATATCGCACGGACCCGGAGCGGGGGACGGTTGGTACGATCGGGGTTTCATGCGCACTGCGGCGGGTGCGTCGCGGTTGGACGGCGCGCCCCGACCTGTCGGGATTGGAGCGCCAGATGCCCCGCCCTGCCGCGACGGGGACAGCGTCGGCGAGGGCGCGGGCACGGAGCATGCGCCCTCCCTCGCGCCCGGCATGGGAACCTTGGTGGGCAAGACATCCGCAGAGATCGGCGTCTGGCAACACTGCTCGAAAATCGCCTCATAGGACGGCCGCAAGCGTTCCGTGCTGTGTTCCGACGCCTCGATCTCAGGCGAGAGTTCTGCTGCGGCGGCATGGATGCGCTGGATAAGGTCGTTTTCATCGACCCGCGTGATGGCATTGTCGCGCAGGACGAACGCACCATCCACGATCAGGTGTTTCAGGCCGCGTCCCGTCTCTGCGAGCACCAGTTGCTGGAGGGGCCGGTTGCACGGCGTAAAGGCGATGGAGCGCGTGTCATAGAGTGCGATGTCGGCTTTGGCGCCGATGTGCAACGCGCCGATGTCGCTGCGGCCAAGCGCTGTCGCGCCCCCTTCTGTGGCAGCAATGAAGGCTTCCAGCGGCGTGATCCATTCGGAGTGCGGGCCGTCGCGCACAGTCTGCAGCAGCGTCGTTGAGGCGAGCACCCGCAGCATGTCAACAGACTCGATAGAGCCGCAGCCGTCGGTTCCAAGCGAGACGTTGATCCCGCGGTCGAGCATCTGGCGCATGGGCATGAGGCCGCTGCCAAGCTTGAGGTTGCTGTTGGGATTGTGCTGAACGCTCGCCCCCGTGCGGGCCAGCACGTCGAGATCATCGGGCGTGACCCAGACCCCGTGGATGACGGATGTTGCCGGTTTCAGGAAGCCCAGCGTGTCGAGATGCGCGATCATGCTGGTGCCGTAGAATGCCTGCCCGGTGACGACCTGCAGGCGCGTTTCATGGACGTGGATGATCGTCGGCAGATCGAAGCTGTCGGCCATCTCGCGGATCCGGATCAGAAAGTCATCCGTGCAGCGTTGCGGGGCCGAAGGCGCTGCGATGTAGGCCACGCGGTTGTTCTTGTGGTGGCGCGTTTCGGCCAGATGCCTGGCATAAGCCAGGACCGCGTCCGGGGGCGTCGCGTCGGTCTGGGACAGCGTGTCAAGCAGGGCGGGCGGCACATGATCTTCGACGAAAGGGACGCCGCGAAAGAAGGGGCGATCAAAAAGCGTGATGCCAAGATGCGCCCGGATGCCGATATCCTCATAGGCGCGAAAGGCCGCTTCTACATGATCTTCGCGCAGGATCGGGCTGACATTCATGTCGTCCACGATGGTCGTGGTGCCAGAGCGCAACGCCTCGATGGCGCTGATCATGGTGCGCAGATAGACCTGTTCGGCGGTGAAGGGTATCGGGCGCAGGGGCCGCACGAAGTTCATCCACAATTCCAGCGGCAGGCCCGCGTATCGCCCCTTGTGGAAATTCTCGTGGCTGTGGTGATGCCCGTTGATGAAACCGGGAACGGCCAAGAGGGTCGAGCCGTCCATCGTCTCGCGCGCTTGCGGCACGTCGCTGGCATAATCCGGCGCTTTTCGGATGCCCGCGATCAGGGTGCCCGAGACATCGATGTCAACCCGCTCCGGTTGCGTGTTTCCGGGCAGTTGAGCCAGAACATTTTTCAGGCGGAGATCGACCATCACAGACCTTGTGGGAAGCCCGCGGCCCGGCCCTGTGCCGGACCGCGGGAAAGCGGGCGTTACTGGGTGGCGCCGACCAGTTCTGCAACCGCGCCCATCGCGTCGATCTCGGCGGAGAGCAATTCGGCAAACGCTTCATGGTCCGCGAACTGGATCGAAGATCCGATACGGCCGATCAACCGCAGAAAGCCTTCATCTGCCATGAGCGTTTCGAAACCGTCCGAAAGGGCTGCGACGACCTCATCGGGCGTGCCCGCCGGTGCGAGCACCCCGCGCCAGAATTGGAAGACAACATCATAGCCGGCTTCGGGGCAGGTAAGAACATCGGGAAGCGCTTCGATACGTGCGGTGTCCGTGACGCAGAGCGCCACCAGATCGCCGCTTGCGATGTGTTCGCCCACGACGCTGATGTCACCGGCATAAGCCATGGTTTCACCGCCGAGGAGACGCGCAATGGCCGGTCCGCCCCCGCCGTATTCAACGCCGGTCATCTCGGCACCGGTCCGGGCTTTGAGCAATTCGAAGATCGTGTAGGTCCAGCCGTTCAGGTTGTCCGAACTGTAGACCAGATCGCCTGGATTGCCTTCGGCATAGGCCACCATTTCTTCCATGGTGGCAAAGGGCGCGTCCGAGCGCGCGACGAAGATCGCCGGGCTGTAGTTGATGCGCGCGACCGGCACAAAGCTGTCGGTTCCGTAGGCAAGCTCCTCCACCTGCGGGCGGAGCGAATTGATCGTCGGGTCGCCAAACAGAAGGACCGTGCCGTCGGCCGGCGAATTCGCAACCTCGGTGGCCCCCACCGCACCGCCGCCGCCGGCGCGGATCACCGAGATCAGCGACTGGCCGAAATGCGGCTCGGCAGCGGTGGTGATGATGCCCGCGTGCAACGAATGCGAACCACCCGGCGGGTAGGGCGTCACGAAGCGGATCGGTTCGTCAAAGGTGACATCCTGCGCCGCGGCAGGTAGGGCGGCGGCCAGCGTGAGCGTGGCGCCCGATAGCACGTGCTTCAAGGTCATTTTTCGGTTCCTCTCTGTTGGTTTTGGGACGGTGGTGAAGACGCGGGCCGAAGTCCGCGGACAGTGAAAACTGCGAGAATGGCCAGCAAAACCAGCAGAAGCGCGAGCGCGGAAGGTTTGTCGACGAAGGCCGACAGGGACCCGCGCGAGACGGTAAGCGTCTGGCGCAGCGCGTTCTCAAGCCCCGGTGCCAGCAGGATGCCGATGACAAAGGGGGCGATCGGCAAGTGCGTCTTGCGCAACAGATAGCCCAGCAGGCCTCCGGCCAGCATGATGGCGATGTCGAAGGTCGCGTTGTTCACGGCATAGGCCCCCGCAAAGCAGAAGGCCGCAACCGACGGGTAAAGCAGCGCATTGGGGATCGACACGATGTGCTGCATGTGCCGGACCGCCCAGAGCCCTAAGAACAGCAGCATGACGTTCGACACGATAAGAAAGGCAAAGAGCGCGTAAATTGTTTCCGCATCCCGCGAGAACATCAGCGGGCCAGGCATGAGGCCTTGCGCCATGAACGCGCCCAGCAGAACCGCCGTGATGGTATCGCCAGGAATGCCAAACACGGTCATTGGAATAAGGGCTGCGGGGCAGACCGCGTTGTTGCCAGCCTCTGCCGCCGCGACGCCTTCGGGCGCGCCCTTGCCAAACCGGTCCGGGGATTTCGACATGCGTTTGGCGACCCCGTAGGACACCCAGCACGCGATTTCGGCGCCGAGACCGGGCAGGCTGCCCAAGGCGGTGCCAATGCCGGTGGAGCGCAGGATCGTGGGCATCAGGCGCCGCAACCCGCCAAGCGAAATGGACGTGCCCTTGGGCATGTCTTTCACGGTTGCCGCCGGCCGGGTGGACAGCGCATCTTCGGCCCGGATCAGGATTTCGCTGAGGGCGAACATGCCGATGAGCAGGGGGATCAGGGAAATCCCGCCCAAAAGCGCGGTGGTGCCGAAGGTGAAGCGCTGCGCACCGGACATCGGGTCGAGGCCCACCACGGCCACCAGGATCCCCGCGGTCGTCGCGATCAAGCCTTTCAGCATGTCATCGCCCGAAACCGCCGCAACCATCGTCAGCGCGATGGCATAGAGAAGCGTGAATTCCGCAGAGCCCACGCTGACGGCAATGGTGGCGAGCGGGGCGGCCACCGCGATCAAGACCATCGTGGCGATGAGGTCCGCGATGACGGACGCGTAAAGGCTGATCTCAAGGGCCAGACGCGCCTTGCCCGAGCGCGCCATCGCGTTGCCGTCTGCGGCTGTCGCGGCGGCTGCTGCGGTGCCAGGCGTGTTGATGAGGATCGCGGGGATCGAGCCTGCGTAGATGGCGCCCTTGTAGACCCCTAACAGGAAGGGAAGTCCCACAAGCGGGGCCATGGTGAACGTGAAGGGGGCAAGCACCGCAACGGCCATGGTCGCGGTCAGGCCCGGCAGACCGCCCACAATGATACCGCCCAGAAGGCCGATAAAGGCGAAGCCGATGACCATCGGGTTCAGCAGGGCCGCGAAACCGGAGGCCAAATCGGCCAGCATCAGAACAAGATCCCGCTGGGTAGGAGCACGCTTAAAACCGATCTGAAAAGCAGGTGGATCGCGGCCGGAACGGCGATTGCCAAAGCGATGACAGTTGCGTAATTCCGGGCGCCGAAGGCTGCGGACAAGCCGATGATCAGCGCGAAAGCGGTGGCAAGGAACCCAAGGACAGTCATCGCGGCCCCTGCTGCGGCAAACATGATCGCCACGACCACCACGCGCCTGCTGGGCAGAAAGCCGCCCGGATCCTTCCGGTCCGTGCCCGCCATTTTCCGCGACCGGATGACCAGAAGCGTTGAGAAAACACCAAGCAGACCAGAGGCGATGACCGGAAAAAACGCGGGGGAGCGGATGTTTCCGAAGGATTGATACGCGTTGCTGCTTACTTGCGAGGGGATGGTGAGGAGAGCCGCGAACGCAAGCGCCATCGCCGCAACACCAACAGCGAGGTCCCGCGCTTTCGCTTTGTCATGGCTTGTCGGCCTATCGTCCATGTCCCCTCACTTTGCATTCAAAAATGAAGTGACTTCGTAGGCCCGTCACCTGATGGAGTGCTGTTGGGGGCACCTTTTCGGCGTCTCTGGTTGAAAAATATGCACTCAAATGGACAGATTGTATAAAAATTTTGCGATACTTCGGGTGAGCGGCTGCCTAATTTGCATTCAGAAATACGGGTCGCTACACTTGTTGGCACAGTAGGGAGGCTTGCAGCGTGGGTAAGAGAAACGTCGGCGTGAAGGCCTGCTCGGCTATTCCACATCATCGGATAGGCATGCTTGTGCCGTCTTCGAATACAGCGCTTGAACCTGCCACCGCCGCCCTGATCGATCCGCTTGCGGATCGGGTTGGCGTGCATTTCGCCCGGTTTCGGGTGACCCGGATCGCCCTGGACAGCGCTGCGGACGCCCAGTTCACGAACAAGCCGATCGTCGATGCCGCCGATCTTCTGGCCGACGCGAAAACCTCCGTGATCGCCTGGAACGGAACGTCGGCCAGTTGGCGCGGGTTTGACATGGACGACGCCCTGTGCCGCACGATCACCGAGCGCACGGGCTGCAAGGCGACGTCTGCCATTGTCGGACTGAACGAAGCGATCCGCCTGATGGGCGTAAAGCGGCTTGGCCTCGTCACGCCCTATACGGCGGATGTGGAAGCGGCGATTGCCGCGAATTACGCCAAGATCGGCATCGAGACCGTTGCGGCCCGTCGCATGGATCTTTCGGACAATTACAGCTTCGCGGAAGTGAGCCCGGAACAGATCGCGGGCATGTGCCGCGACGTTGCACGAGAGGGTCCGGACGCGATTGCCATCGTCTGCACGAATTTGCGTGGGCCGTTCGTCGCCCCGGAGATCGAGGCGGAATTCGGCATCCCTGTCCTTGATTCCATATCCGTCACCCTCTGGGCTGCGCTGCGGGCCATCGATGTGTCCACCATGCCGCTGTCGCGGTACGGGCGCCTGTTCGCCGAGGTCGAGAAAGATGTCCCTCGATCAGCTTGAGCGCCTCGATACGAGTGCGGAAAGCCTGCATCAAAGACTTCTGGGCAATGTCCGGGACCTGATCGTTCGGGGTGGCCTCGCCGAAGGGGCGCGGATCCCGGAGGCAGAGCTTTGTGAACGGTTCGGCGTCTCGCGCACGCCTCTGCGCGAAGTCCTAAAGTCGCTGTCCACCGAAGGGCTGGTCACCTTGCGCCCCAACCGGGGGTCCATTGTCACGCCGCTGGATCGTGAGGGCGTTATGCAGGCTTTCGAGGCCAAGGGTGTGCTTGAGAAATTCATAGGGGAACAAGCAACCCGCCAAGCCACCGACGAAGACTTGTCGCAGGTCAGCGCTGTTCACCAGGATCTGGTGAAAGCGGAAAGTGTCGGTGATTTCGAGGCTTACACGCGGCTGAACGCGGTTTTTCACCTCAAGCTGGCGACGCTTGCCGGCAACAGTGAAATCGTCACGTTTTATCAGCGGTTGGAAACGAAGCTGCGGTCCGTCCGGTATCGCATCAATCTTGAACCCACGCGCCTGCGGGCGTCACTGTCTGAGCATCAGGGCATTGTCGACGCGCTGTTTGTCAGGGCTCGGCTGGATGTGGCGGACCGGCTTTTCGAACACAATACCGCCACGGCGCGGGTGGTTCTGGAGCAACTCGCTTTGGACAGGTGAGGCCCCTGCGGCTTCGCGGCGCGCCAGTTTTGCAGATGGCCCGTCGCCGCGTTCCCTGGCGCTGGCTGGGTTCGTCCAGCCATGCGCGGGAAACGCAAAGCGCGTGCTTTTGTCATTCGTTCACGTTGTCCAACCCGATAGACATCGACACAAGCACCAGCGCCACGATGGCCAGCACGATCTGGACGCCAGAGACGGCCGCGACCAGCGGCGATGATGTAAATTGCACCAGTGACAGAAGCTCAACCGGTAAGGGCCTGTCCCGGAACCCATGCGTGAAGATCGCAACCGACAGATTGTCGAAGCCCTCCACGAACGTGAAGACCGCGCCCGCCAGGATCGCCGGCAGCAAAAGCGGGAACGTCACGGTCCGAAGGCTGTTAAAGGGTGTGGCGCGAAGGTTCGCGGCAGCCTCCTCCAAAGACGCATCCAGCCGCATCAGACGGCTTTGCACCGTGCGCACCATGACGGCGAGGATGAAGACGGTGATGGAAATCGACTGCAGCCAAATCGAGGGAGAGACACCGACAAGCGCACCGGCAAAAAGCACGGCGACACCCAGCACGATCCCCGGCACCATATGGGGAACCAGCACAAAGAGCGAGAGGGCGGTTGTCCCGCGAAAGCGTCCGCGCACGCAGGCGAGAGCGGTGGGCACGCCGAGCAGAATACAGAGCAGCGTCACCGTGATGCCGACCTGTAGGCTGTTGAGCATCGCCTCCACCAGTTCGCCCTGCTTGAAGACCTCCGCGTACCATTTGACGGTGAAACCCTCCGGCGGAAAGCTTACATAGGCGCGCGTATCGAAAGAAATGATCACGACGATGATCGAGGGTGCGACAAGAAGCACCAGCGAAAAGATCGCGACCGCGAAGATCAGACCAATCCCCAGCGCGTCGCCGAGCGAGGTTTTTCGGAACGCCTTCATCCCACGCGCCCTTTCGTCCAACGTGTGAAATGGTTGGTCACAAGGGCGATCGCCACAAGCACCATCAGGCATGTCACCATCAGCAGAAGCGATGTGACGGATCCCTTCGACCACTCCAGCGAAAAAACGACTTGTTCGTAGATCATCGTCGCGGCGTTCAGATAGTTTCCGCCGCCGAGCAGTTGCGGGACCACGAAAGTGGTGTAGCTGAGCGTGAAGACGAGCGCTGCGCCGGTCCCGATCCCCGGCACGCTCAGCGGCAAGATCACCGTTCGGAGCGTGCCGAGACGGGACGCGCCCAGGTTCTCTGCCGCCTCGACGACCTGGCGGTCATGGCGGCTCATCACTGCGATCAGCGGCAGGATCATCACCGGAAGATGGATCTGCACCATGCCGATCAGAACCGCCCAATGCGTGTTCATGATCCGAAGCGGCTGGTCGATCAGGCCAAGACCCATCAGCGTCTGGTTCACCACGCCACGACCGCCGAGGATCACGAGCCAGGCATATGTGCGCACGATCCCGCTGGTAAGCAAAGGTGCAATCGTCAGGATAAGGATCAGGCGCTTTGTCCACGTGCCGCCCGTCAAAAAGAGATACGCCACCGGGTAGCCGAACAGAATGCAGAGCGCGGTCGTGGTCAGCGCGAGGCTAAGCGATCTTTGGAAGGTGATCCAGTACAGCGGATCGCTGAGCGCGTTTGCCAGATGGGTGAGCGAAAACGTTTGGCTGACAATGTCGCCGCGCGAGATCTGGATATCCGAAAACCCAAGCGAAAGCAGGATTGCGAAGGGGATCACAGCGACGATCATCAGGACAAGGATGGCCGGGACCGCTGGCCAAATACCGCGCCCGGACAGCAACGCGTCGGCAAGGCGTTCGCCGAACCCTGGCCCTGCGTGGCCCTGGCTGAGTGTTGCGTCTGTCATGCGTCCGGATAGACCGCGCAGCTTGCGGGGGCGATCACGGCGATGCTGACCTCGGCCCGATCAGCGATGGGCCGCGAGCGCTCCTGCCGCATGGTGGCGACGCGGATCGTGGCGCCCCCGGGCGTTTCCACATGGTATTCGATCAGCGGCCCGACGTTGCGGTGAAAGGTGACAGTGCCGCGCCAGCGCCCTTTTTCGGGCGGCATAAGGCGCAGGTTGTGCGGGCGCGCCATGACCCTGACGGCCCCGTCCAGGTGTGTGGCAACAGATTGGCCGTCCGGCAGAGCAACCTGGCCGTCACGGGCCTTTGCGTCCCAAAAATTCGACGTGCCAATAAAGTCGGCGACATAGGCGGTGGCGGGGCGGTCGAAGATTTCATCGGGGCTGGCCACCTGTTCGATGCGACCGGCGCGCATGACGGCTATCCGGTCGCTCATCGTCAGCGCCTCTTCCTGGTCGTGTGTGACGAAAATGGACGTGAGCCCGAGCGTCTTGATCAGTTGCCGCAGCTCCACCTGCATGGTGCCGCGCAGTTTCGCGTCGAGCGCATTGAACGGCTCATCCAGCAAAAGCACGCGCGGTTCCATGACCAGCACGCGCGCAATGGCGACCCGCTGCTGCTGGCCCCCGGAAAGCTGCGCGGGGTACCGTCCTTCGAAGCCCGTGAGCGACACGGTTTCCAGCGCGGCGTTTACCTTTTCGCGGGCCTTCTGCCGGGCGACACCGCCCATACGGAGGGCATAGCCCACATTCTGCGCAACCGTCATGTGCGGGAAAAGCGCGTAACTTTGAAAAACGACGCCGACCGGCCGGCGGTTGACCGGGACAGGTGCCATGTCGCGCCCGTCAATCGCGATGGTCCCGTCGTCCGCATCCCAGAACCCGGCGATACAGCGCAGCAGGGTTGTCTTGCCACAGCCCGACGGCCCCAACAGCGTAACGACCTCGCCCTCGGCGATGTCGAGCGAACAGTCCTGCAACACTGTCGTCGTGCCGAAACGTTTGCTCACGCCCCCGATGTTGAGCACCGGGGCCGTGGCAATCGCGTCGCGCAAGGGACCCGCAGGCCCCTGCATCATGTTGCGAACATGCGGTCGAACGTCTCGACGGTCTCGCCCCGAAGCGGCGCGAAGGATTTCCATTCCAGCGACGTGGTGCTGTCAAGTTCTGCGGGGGTGGAGGGCACGTAAGGTGCGGCCTCTTGCGCAACGGGGATACCTTCGACGACGGTGCCGAAATAGATCGGCGCGCTGCCCGCCATTTTCTGGATGCTCTCCGTCAGAAGAATGTCGGCAAACTCGGTCACAAGGTCCGCCGTGCCTTCCCCGGTGTTGACGAACTGCACGATATTGGTGGGCAGCATCAGCGGGCCCGGCCCTGCGATCTTTGCGTAGCCGATGGGCAGGCCAGAGTTTGCAGCAAGCGCCGAGTTCACGTGCCAAAGCGGTGCAAGATCGACCTCACCGCGTTCGATCATCTGTTGGAGCAGGGGCGGGCGGCGGCCCACCAGCGGATCGAGTTCCGCCCATTTTTCCAGCGCGAACTGCATGTTGTCCTGCGGCTCGCCGAACGCTTCGCAGGTCGCGGCGAGCACGCCAAGCCCAAGGTTGGACTGCGGGCGGCACATGCCGATCCGGCCGTTGTATTCCCCGGACCAAAGCGCTTCCCACGTTGTTGGCGGCGCCGAGATTTTCGATTTGTCGTAAGCGATCCCGATGCCCTCGAACCAGATCGGTTGGCCCACGTCGTACCCGTAGGGCATGAACCGCGGATCGACGTTGGCCGAGTTCGGGATCTTGGAGAAATCGAGCGGTACGATCACGTCTTCCGCAAGCGCGTTGACGATGGCCGGTGATCCCATCACCGCCAGATCGTAGGGCGAGTTTCCGCGCGCGGCCTTGATTTGGGCCAAGGCTTCGGCCGATAGCCCGCCGATGACCCGCAAGGACACGCCGGGATTGCGGCGGCCCAGCTCTTCCCCCGCCGCGATAAGGGGTGCGTCGGAAGCATTGCCGTAGCCAACCATGACTAGCTCGCGCGTCTGCGCGCGAAGGACTGTCGGTGTATGGAGCGTCGTCGTCGCGACGATGCCGCCCAGAACCGTACGTCGTTTCAGATTCATTTTATTCTCCCCGTCAGAAGGTCATCGAGCCTCGCCGTCCGCGACTCATCTCCCCATACGTGAATACTGTAATTTTACGAAACCTATCCTAAAAAAAATTTCCGAAAGCCGTTAGGGGGCGCTTTCTTTGGTGGTGGACCGCCCGCAACGCTGAATTTTTCAGCAGTCATTCTATCAGGCGAGGATGACGCTGACGCCCGCGTTCTCTAGTGCGTGCACATCGGCCGGCGGCGCCCCGCTATCGGTGACCAAGACGGACACTTCGTGGAGTGTGGCGATGCGCGCGCCGCCGACATGGCCGATCTTGCCGTGATCCCCGAGCATGACAGCGCGGCGGGAAGCCGCGAGCATTTCCCGCTTTACCTCGACCTCTTCGAAATGGGCGTTTGTAAAACCGCGCTCTGCGTCGATCCCCGCGCAGCAAAGATACGCGCAGTCGGCATTCACCTGTTTAAGGAGAAGCCCCGCGAAGGGGGAAATCAACGAGCGTGATCGTGGGTTTCTGCCGGTTCGCTTGATCGTTCCGCCGGTGACCATGACAGTAATACCGTGATGATCTTCAAGGGAAATCGCGATCCCTAGACTGCTGGTAATCACAACAACATCCCGCAAGTCCTTTGACAGAGCCATGGCCATTGCCTGTGCGGTTGTGCCCGCGTCGAGAATAATGGTCTCGCCGTCGCGGACCATTCTGGCCGCCAAAGCGCCGATCCGCTCTTTTTCGGCGCCGAAGTTCTGGCTTGGCAGATCGAGAGGGCGCACGAAGCGTGCCGGTTGAACGGAGGTGGCGCCCCCGCGGATCCGCCGCAGCAACATGCGACGGTCCAGCGCATCGAGGTCCGAACGTATCGTCACGGCAGAGACGCCGAGCTGCTCGGAAAGCTGGGCGACTTCCACGACTTTCTGCCGCGCGAGGATGTCGAGTATGCGTTCCTGGCGCGGGTTCACAGAGTGTGCGATTGAGATATCGTTCACAGACAGCCCTTTTCTTCGACTTGCATTTACATACAGAGTATCAGATATCGAAAGCTGTGGTTAGCGATAGTCACACGCGCCGAATGCGACGGCTTTGCCGGAAGATAGAGCGCGCAGACCGCAAGGGGAGGTTCGCCGGGTGAGCATCGAGCAGAAAATTAAGGAGATCCGGCGTGAGTCGTCTTCCGATGCGCCGGGTGACCCGGAGCGCTTCCGCCGCGTGGCGCTGACCAAGACAGAGATGATGTCGCAGGGCACTGCGATCCGCGAGACACTGGAGGCCAACGCCGAACCGCTTGCCGCGATTGCCGCGGACCTTGCCGGACGCCGCATTCGGCGCGTCGTCATGGTGGGGTGCGGCGACAGTTGGGTGTCCGGGGTTGGCGTTCGCCACACGATGGAGCGTTATCTTGGCGCCGTTGCAGAGCCTGCGGAGGCTTTCGATTTTGCGCATTATGGTCTTGATGTCGTGGATGACGAAACGGTCGTGATCGGGCTCAGCTCATCCGGCACGACCGAGCCCGTCATCGACGGGATGAAAGGCTCTGCGGAACGGGGTGCCTACACCATCGGTCTGTCCAACACGCTGGGCTCTCCGCTGATGGAAGAGTTTCCCGGCGCGCTTCACATTCGTGCAACCCGCGGCGGCTGGCCGACGCAATCTTCGACCGCAGCCATGGCGCTGAAGCTTGCGTTCACGGGCTCCGTCGCCGGGGCTAAAGGTCGGGATGTTTCGGCGCTTAACGCCGCGCTCGACGCGCTGCCGGACCAGGTCGATGCGGTCGCTCGGGCCTTTTTCGACCCAGCCCGTGCGGCGGCGCAACGCTTTGCGTCGGCGGACCTGGTTTTGCTGACGGGGGCGGGCCCCTATCTGGCGCCTGCGGAATTCGGATCGGCCAAGCTGCGAGAGCTTGCGCCGATTCACGCCTATTCTTTTCCTTTGGAGGAATATCACCACTACCGGACGCAAAAGGCGGGGGATGTCATGTTCCTTGTGGCCGGGGATGAGGCGAGCCACGCGCGGGCGCTGGAAACGGCGATCATGAGCCGCGGCAGCGAAGGTGTTTGCGTTGCTCTCGTTTCCGAAGGTGAGGCGGATATTGCCGGAATTGCCGATATCGCATGGCATTTGCCGCAGGTAGCAGACGACACCCGGCCCATTGTGTTCAGTGTGCCGTTGCACCTTTTTGGATACCATGCCGCGATGGAACGCGACGCCATCGGCCTCGGCGCGCCTCGGCTGGGGGTCTGACATGGTCCCCGATCTTGTTACGGTCGGGGGGTTGACGGTCGACAACGTCATTTCGGCCACGGGCATTGTCGCGCTGGCGCAGGCGGGTGGAAATGGGGCATATTCCGCCGTTGGGGCGCTGAACTGGGTGGATCGGGTCGGGCTCGTCAGTGCCGTGGTCGAAAGCTATCCGAAGGCGACACTGGCGCGGCTGGCGGCCGGCGGCGTCGATTTGGGCGGCGTTTCCCAGTATCCAGAGCGTCTGACCGCCTGTAGCTGGTTCATTTACGATGACGCGGGCGACCGCGATGAAGGCCTGACGAGCCCGCCCGAAGCCTTGACGCAGGCGGGATTTTCCGCTGATCGGCTGTCGGGCGCAGAGGTGGCACGCTGGCGCAGGACGCTAAAGCAGCAGGCGACCGAAGCCTACGGTTATTCTGAGTTTCGCTTGCGCCATCCGCTGAGCGCTGACCAGGTTCCCGGGACCTGGCTCGGCGTCAAAGGCGTTCACCTCGCGCCCAGTCAGCCTGAGGTGATGTTGTCCATGCTGGACAGGTTCGCCGCGGTGCCGGTTGTCACGGCAGACCCGGGCTGGCAACTCGCCGCGCGACGGCTGGATGAGATTGAGCCCATCCTTTCGCGTTTAGGCGCCTTTTTGCCAAGCGAGGTTGAGCTTCGCGCCCTTGTTCCCGGCGCAGGGCTTGCGGATGCGCTGGCAGCGATTGCGGCGCGCACGCGCGGCGCGGTGGCCGTCAAGCTTGGACCGAAGGGCGTGCTGGTGTGGGATCGCGCGACGCATACCCCCGTTGGCGTCCCGGCGCTGGACGTCGACGCAGTTGATCCGACCGGCGCCGGAGATGCGTTCTCGGGTGGTTTTTTGGCAGGCTTCGTCGCCACCGGAGACCCGGTTTCGGCTGCGCGGCATGGCGCGATATCAGCGGCCCGGGTCGTTGGAGAGTTCGGTGCGGACGGCACGCTGCCGGTTGAGCGCGCGTTGGCACGGCGATACCTAGAAAGGATGGAGCCCGCATGCCCGTGACCCCGGAACCCGGTGTGCCGCCGATCCTTGCGGCGCTGCATCTGCCGGACTTTGCGCTGACGCGCCACCGCAGTGTTTCGTGGTTCGAAGACTATGCCCTTGCCAACGCGCGTGTCTTTGCGGATGCGGGTGTGCCTTTTGTGAAACTGCAAGACCAGACGCGGACGGCGGGGGCTGCGGCGCCCGAAACGCTTGCCATGATGGCGTCGCTTGCGCGGCTGATCCGGTCGGAGGTGCCCGCATTGCGTCTGGGTATCATCGTCGAGGCGCATGACCCCTTGGCCGCGATTTCCATTGCCCATGCTGCGGGGGCCGAGTTCGTGCGCCTTAAGGTTTTCGTTGGCGGCGCGATGACCGCGGACGGGCCGCGCCATGGTCTGGGCATGGCGGCGGTCAGCCACCGCGCGCTTCTGGGCCGGTCGGACATTGCCATTCTGGCGGATGTCCATGACCGAACGGCGCGCCCCTTGTCGGATGAGACCCAGCCTTTCGCCGCGAACTGGGCGGCCAAAACGGGCGCGGATGGCCTGATCATCACGGGTGCATCCTTTTCCGACACGCTTGAAAGACTTGCCGCTGTTCGCGCCGCCGTACCCTCGAAACCCCTTATGATTGGCGGCGGTGTGACCAAAGACAATGTCGCACATGCTCTTGCCGCCAGCGATGGCGTCATTGTCTCTAGCGCGCTTATGAAGGCCGGCGCGGACGCGGATGACTTGGTCCGCTGGGACGTGGACCTGTGCAACCGGTTCATGGAGGCGGCCCGCCGATGAGTGCGCGCGACTTCAAGGGATACAGGGATGGGACGCCGAACGTCCGATGGCCCGGCGGGGCGCGGCTGGCCGTATCCGTCGTGGTCAACGTCGAAGAAGGCGCGGAATGCACGCTGGGCGCGGGCGACGCGCGCAACGAACACATCTATGAAGCGGTCGAAGCCGTTGAGGGCGAACGCGATCTCTGTATGGAAAGCCATTTCGAATACGGGCCGCGTGCAGGCTGGCCGCGCATCCGTCAGGCGCTTGCCGCGCGCGGCGTGCGGGCAACGATCAACGCCTGCGGTCGGGCGGCCCTTGCAACGCCTTGGCTGATCGAAGAGGCGGTGGCGGATGGGCACGAAATCTCTGCGCATGGCTGGCGGTGGGAGCGGCATGTGCATATGGATGAAGCGACCGAACGCGACGCGATTGCGCGCACGGTGGCGGCAATCACGCAGACCGCCGGGACCCGCCCGATCGGCTGGCATACACGCTCGGCCACGTCACCACGCACCCGCGATCTGCTTACCGAAGACGGCGGATTTCTCTACGACAGCAATGCCTATAACGACGATGTGCCCTACCTGGTCGACACGGCGCGCGGGCCGCATGTGGTGCTGCCCTACGCCTTCGACACCAATGACATGCGCTTTTATAATGGCGGCGGCTTCATCTTCGCTGAGGATTTCGCACGCTACACCATCGCCGCCTTGGACCGGCTTTATGCCGAAGGCGCCGAAGCGCCGCGCATGGTGTCGGTCGGCCTTCACACCCGCATCATCGGTCGGCCCGCGCGGATCGCTGGGCTGGAGGCGGTGCTCGACCATGCTTTGAACCTTGGGGATGTCTGGTTTGCGACGCGGGCCGAGATTGCCGCGGCCTGGCGTGCGGGGCTGGGGCTTCCCGCATGGTCGCCCTCGCAGCAAGGACACGCCCGCGCGTGACCCGCGATTTGGTGGGATACGGCGGCGACTGGCCGGATTTCACATGGCCTGGCGGCGCGCGGCTGGCCGTTTCGGTCGTCGTGAATTTCGAGGAAGGGGCAGAACAGCAAGTGCTCGATGGCGACCCATCCAGCGAGCGCATCGGTGAGGTAATCTCCGTCGTGCCCGAAGGACGGCCTGATCCCGGACAGGCGCAGATATTCGCCTACGGAACCCGTGCCGGAGCGCCCCGCATGGCGCGCGCGCGCAAGACAGCACAGATACCGGCCACGATCTTTGCCTGCGGCCGGGCCGCGGGCCGCGCCGCGCCGGTTCTTGCAATGCTGGCGCGCGATGGGCACGAGGATGCCTGTCACGGGTGGCTTTGGCGGCCGCACGCGGATTATGACTGTGCCAAAGCCGAGGCTGCCGACCTCGACCGCGCTTCGGACGCCATCCACCGGGCAACCGGCGCGGCACCCTGCGGTTTTTTCTGCCGGGGCGCCGAGAGCCCATGGACCCGCGCGCTGCTGGCTGAGCGCGGGTATCTCTACACGTCCAACGGCTTTGACGATGATCTGCCTTACCGGGATCCTTCAGGCTTACTTGTTGTGCCCTATGCGCTCGACACCAACGATATGAAGTTCTTTCATCCCAACGGGTTTGTCCGTGCCGCTGAGATGGTCGACTACGTCGCGGACGCGCTGGATGTGCTGGAGGCGGAAGCCGCCAGAGGGGCGCCGCGCCTTCTGAACATCGGGTTTCACCTGCGGATTGTCGGTCGGCCGGGCCGCTTTAAAGCCTTCGAAGGTGTTCTGCGGGAACTGACGCGGCGGCGGGAGCGCCTTTGGATCGCGCGACGGGACGAGATCGCGCAGGCCTTTGCCAAGGCGGTGCCATGAGGATCGCGCTGGTCAATCCCAATACGTCCCGCGCCACGACCGAGGCGATGTTGGGGATCGCAGCGGAGACCGCCGGGCCTCGCGCGACGATCGTCGGCGTCACTGCCCCTTTCGGTGCCCCACTGATCGCTGAGCCCCAAGCGCTGCGTGTCGCCGCGAACGCCGTTGCCGCGCTTTCACCGAAGCTTACCGGGGCGGATGCCGTCATAATTGCAGCTTTCGGAGATCCGGGGCTCAAACTCCTCCGGGATCGTCTGGACGTCCCTGTGACGGGCATTGCCGAGGCGGGTATGGCGGAAGCCGCGGCGCGCGGCCGTTTTGCGGTGGTCACGACCACCCCGAAACTCGCCCCGGAGATCGCCGCTGCTGCCGCGCGCTATGGTCACGCCGGTTTCGCGGGCACATGGACCACCCCGGGTGAGCCTGCATCTGTGATGAAGGATCCGACGGCTTTGCAAAGCGCCCTTGACCTTGCGATTCTAAAGGCCGTTGGCGAAGCGGATGTTTCCGCCGTGGTGATCGGCGGCGGCCCGCTCGCCACTGTTGCGCGGGAACTTGCGGCAAAATCGCCGGTTCCCTTGATCGAGCCCATTCCAGCAGCCGTGCGCCTAAGTTTCGCGCGCCTTGGCCTGACATGCCCCGCATGACGCGCGCGCTTGTCCTTGCCGATCAGGTTTTGTGCGGTTTCCGAGCGGATGGATCGCCAGAGATCGTCAAGGACGGTGCGATACTGGTCGAGAATGGCACCATCGTGTCGATTGGTCAGGCGCCGGTGCTGCGCCGCGAGGCGCCCGACGCCCAGGAGGTGGGCGGGCAGGGCAGGGTGGCCATCCCGGGGCTGATCAACGCCCATCATCACGTCGGCCTGCCCCCGTTTCAGCTCGGCGCGCGGGATCAGCCGCTGGAATTGTGGTTTCCCGAAAGGCTGGTGATGCGGGACATCGACCCGCGCCTCGACGCGCTCTTTTCCGCCTTCGAGATGATTGCCTCCGGCGTCACCACGGTGCAGCATTTGCAAAGCCGGGCGCCCGGAGACACCGAAGCGGTCCTGAGCCGGAGCAATGCGATCATAGATGCCTATGCCGAGCTGGGCATGCGGGTGTCCTATTCCTTTGCGCTGCGCGATCAGAACCGGATGATCTATGAGGCCGACGAGGTCTTTGTCGCGTCCTTGCCAACGCCTCTGCGGGCGCCCGCCGCCGCGTATCTGGGCGGGTGCGGCCTGCCGCTTTCCGAGCAGATCGCCGTGTTTCACGCGCTTCGGGAAACATGGGCGGAAAACCCGCTGGTGGGCATCCAGATCGCGCCCTCGAACCTGCATTGGCTGTCCGATGCCGCCCTGGAGAGTGCCGCGCACATGGCGCAGGAAACCGGCGCGCCCCTGCACATGCACCTGCTCGAAACGCCGTACCAAAGGGAATACGCGCGGCGGCGCAGCGGCGGCTCGGCGCTTGACCATGTCGACCGGTTCGGTCTTGTCACGCCCCGGCTGACGATCGGGCACGGTGTCTGGATGACCCGGGATGACCTGGCCTTGCTGGCAGAGCGCGGCGGATGTCTTTGTCACAATTGCGCGTCGAACTTGCGGCTGAAAAGTGGGATCGCGGATTTGAATGGGTTTCTGGCAAGCGGGGTTCCGGTTGCCCTCGGCATTGATGAGGCGGGGCTGAACGACGACCGCGACATG
>ERZ1740062.558-NODE-558-length-19432-cov-4.597977_pt1 | contig 19432 bp, 21 predicted proteins | sample MGYA00581741_ERZ1740062 | MGnify/ENA primary metagenome ERZ1740062 (study PRJEB43018, sample SAMN04849747) | marine metagenome | isolation source: floating plastic debris | place: Pacific Ocean | collected 2008-09-01 | study: EMG produced TPA metagenomics assembly...
ATGACCCGGGTTGTGGTCCATTGCCTGCACCATGGAGCAACGGCGACATTGGTGCGGTGGGCGCAGCGGGCGATGCTTGTTTTGGTTCTGGTAAGTTCCAAATAGAAGGTTCAGGATATGATATCTGGGAGGATATTGATGAATTCCATTTCGTATATCAAGAACTCAGCGGAGACGGTGAAATTATCGCAAGATTGGTATCACAAGATGATACTAATGATTGGGCGAAGGCCGGTGTGATGTTCCGTGAAGATTTATCGGATAACGCAGCGATGGCTTACATGTCTATGCACCCGAACCCAAGAAATGCTGGAATCAGTTACAGTTTCCAACATAGAAGTTTGAAAGGCGAAGTGATGTATACTCCTGGAAGTTTTGCTGGGCCTGTTGGAGCTTCTTATCCGTATTACTTGCGCTTGGTGAGAAGCGGCGACGACTTCATGGCTTACGCTTCGCTGACCAATGGTAATTGGACTTTGGTAGGCTCGCAAACCATTGGAATGGGCCAAACCGTTTATGTGGGTCTTGCGGTCACTTCGCACAATGACGGTGTATTAAGTCAAGCTGTATTTGATAATGTCTCAGTTAGTGATGGTTCAGCTCCTGCAGCGGTACCATTGGTTGCTGAACTGGATATCTTCCCGAATCCGACGGTTAATACAGTAAATCTTCGATTCGAAAACGAGCAGGAAATCCAAACCATACTCTTCTTCGACATGATTGGAAGAATGGTAAAGCGAGTTGAAGTTCCTGCCAACCAAGATGTCTACAGCATTGATGTATATGAGTTGCCCATAGGTACATACATCATCAAGAGTGAAGATTCTGCCGGAAACCAGTTTGAACAGAAGATGGTGATTAGGCGTTAAGTTTAAATGATATAATGTAAAAGGAAGGGGGCACTTTAGTGTCCCCTTTTTTATGCTTCGGAGATGCGCTTTAATTCAAAAATTTTACAAGGTGTTTCATTGAACGTTCGGTTTTCCACATGAACAAAACCCAATTTCTGATAGAAGTTATGTGCTTTGGTATTGCTCTCCAAAGGGTCGACAAGGATGCTACTTACCTTAGATTCCTGAAAACACCTTTTAATCGCTAGTTCCATCATTTGGGTTCCATAGCCTTTGCCCAAATCTTCAGCTTCCCCAATCCAGATATCAATGGCACGCTTGTTTTTTTCCACGGGATGCCAGTAGCCAGACTCTTCCAAAAATGGGTCGATAATTTGAATACAACCCATGGGCCTTCCATTTAGTTCTGCAATTAGTTGTTCGCGCCATGTGGGATTTCTTCCCAATTCATATGCCCAATCCCAATCCTCATCTGGGTCGGATGCGATTACATGGGGTTGCGTATCCCAATATTCAAGAAGGGTTAGGTCATCAAGGGTAGCGTGGCGTAATCGTATCATATGTCGAAACTCCGTTTTTTAGAATTTCATGGATTCAGAGAAATCATGTAGAATTCGAACAGCCAATTCACCTTTTTCAACATCCACAAAAATATGGTCATGGTAAAATCCAGAAACCATATTGCATGAAATGTTATGGGAAGTTAACTGATTGGAAAACGCGGCGGTAAATCCCACGGCATCTAGAGCAGAGTGTACTTTTAGGGTTATCCAAGCGGATACATATGCGTAGGACAAATGAAATTCCACAGCAGTTTGTTTAGTAACTATTAAGGTAATTCCTTCTTTTTCCCTAAACTTCATAAGTATTTTGTCTTCAGGGATTTCAGTACCATCCGAAACCGAAACGAAAACAAATTCACCTTGCTGAAGTTCAGCTTTCATAGTAGCTAAAAGGGTTTTCAAGTCCTTTTCTCCGCTCATATCATACGATTTAGTTGGTAACTTAATGACATTATTCTGCTGCGGTTTTAAAATCCAAAAGGTAGGGAAGTATCGGAACGTTTTGCTCGGTTCTAAAGTTGGTGGAAAGCAGCATTTGATAGTGGGTATTTGGTAGAAGCTCTACCTCAACAATCCATTTTTGATGGTCTTCGGACCATTTTCTTTCTAGAATTTTGGGAAAGAGGGCCTTTTTAGCGGGTCCAAAATCTACTCCGGTATGGTATCCATTTAAAGGTTCGGAAAAGACAAACGCAATTTCACTTGTTTGGGGGCTAACTGCCTTTGCGGAATTTTCAAAAGGCTCTACAGTGGCGACTTTTGGTCTTTTCTGTTTATCGTATCGCATCAAACTATCAATACTTTTACTGAAAAAGCCCGATGCATCAATGATTTGATTCGCTTTGTTCTCTTCCTTGTAGTCCAGTTCAATCAGGGTTTTTATGGCTTTTAAGGAATCTGCTGATTTTTTAATGTATCCTTCCGCAATGGAGTAGCCAATATAGTAGCCCAGGTCTCTCATTTCGAACTCGTTAGGAGAGTTGCTCCACAACCAATCATATGTTCGTTCATAGAACATTTCCGCTTCGAATTTCTCCTTGACTTTAGGGTTGTTTTTACCGTAGGCAATCGCTGGGGTAGTGGAATGTACCCCCATGGCCATAACTGAAATGTATTCGGCTACACCCTCGTAGAGCGCACGGTACAATAATTTGTCGGAAATTGGTTTTTGCTGGGTGTGCACATATTCATGAATGTTCAGCAATACCAAGTTTTGCAAAGGTTCTGTCTGAAGTATAAATTCCATCCACTGTTTGGACCTTCCCTCAAATTCGGATATGTCGGCATTAGAATCAGCCATAGCCAATTCGCTGCCAATTAAGGCCAAACTATCCACAGCCGTCCCCCCAGAACGCATGGCACCCACGGTAAAATATATTTTGGCTGGTTTTAGTTCCGGGTAAAGTTGTTTCAACCGGTCAACGCACTCTTGTAATTCTTTGGAAAGGTTCTTTGCTTTTAGGGTGTTCGCCCGAATTGATTCCCAATACTTGGGATACCTATTGATTAAGGCAACGTATTCTGCGGCGGTATAGTTTCGGGCTTGTACCATGGCATCTAAACCAGGTGAGCCTTTTTGCAGGTACAATGAATCCATTAAGTCAACTTGTTTTAAGGAGTCGGTTTCCGTAATGACTTTATCATAGGCTGCCCAAAAAAGGTCAATGTCAGAGGTCACTACATTTTTCTCTTTTTTGTCGGTCATGGTACAAGCCATGAATCCCAAAACCACTACAAAACAAATTCCTTTTTTCATTTTCGTTATTTGGTAGTTTTCTTGGGTTTATCAATTTGAAAGTACTGAACTGCTTCTTTAATCCAATCCCTATTGTGATTTAGAAAAACATCAGGAGTTATTCCTATATTATCAATACCGCCTCCTTGGTTCAATCGTCTGCTTCGGTTGGTGGCAGTCCAAACGTGCCAGTTGGAATTTGGGATATCAAACTTTCGCATGTCCCCATAATCATACATTCCTATGGAGTGTTCCCCCATCAGGGTGACATATGGACTCTGTTTTGCCGCAAATAAAAAATGTTCTGTAGTACTGCCACAGTTGTTGTCTATTAAGATAATTATTGAATGTATCTGTTCATCTTGGTTTATGTACTCGGCGTAATCTTCCGTCAGACTGACCAACTGATTGGGACTAGCCTTCATCATATCAATATTCCGTTGCAAATATGGTTTCTGTTCTTCAGGCATGTAGGGGCTTTCCATGAGTTCACGGTAAGCCTCGATATTGTCTTCTGTGGCCAGTACATCAAAGCCAATATGTTGAATGCTGTCCAATCCCAAGTAGGGTAGGATGGGAGCATAGGTAAAAGTGGCTCCTCCTTCATTTCCCCGAACATCTATGATAAGTTGACTTACTTGACTTAAACTAGTTTTATTGGTTTTGATAATGGAATCTACTTTAGGGTATTCCCTTTGATAAAAACTTCGCATGCGAACCAATGCTGTGTTGTCATCGAGTTTTTCAAAATAGGTGGTAGGATGAACGGGATAATCCCTTGGATAGTTTCGATTTGGATAGAGAAATGTATTGGCTACAGGTCCTGATGCATCAAATAACTGAAGGTGTCCATCCTTGAAATACGCCAAAAATTCATTTAGGATTTTTGCACAATCCGGAGACGAGGTACTTTCGGCTTTAGACTGAAGCGCCTTTTTGAAATAGTGATAAACATTTCGGTTTTTTGAGGTAACCTTATCGGCAAAACCGGGGTAGTTTTTCTCTATGTGCCCGATAAGAAAATTCAAATTTTGAAGACAGCTGGATTCTTGAGCAGCAACGTTGCTAAAAAGAAAGGATAAAGCGATAACCCAAAGGACCTTTTTCATGTGAGGTGGTGATTCGTTTACCTGAATTGTGAATAAAAAAATTCGCTTGTATACAAGGTATGAAATTTCAAAATGCCGAAGCATTTTACTTTAGGAGATAGTCAACTGCTCAACTTTTTATTGCTGGTAATATATATTGTTGTACCCAACTTAGGGGCAACTTGTCCTTTTCTGAGTTGAATGCATTTCCTGTGAAAACGATAATCCACTGTGTTTCGGAAAAAACAATGATGTACTGCCCTCCGTTTCCAGTGGAAACCATTGCGTTATGCAATTTTGTGCCATCCGAAAATGGAATGTTAAACCACAAATACCCATAGGGTAAGCCTGCCAATCGGGTTTGTGGGATTGTCATTTGTTTTATCCAGTTTTCTGAAACGATTTGCAGTTTATCCCAATGGCCTTTGTTCAAAACCAAAACACCAATTTTGGCCATATCCTTTGGCGTAAGATATAGGCGCTTTGCAGAACTTAATTTGTTTGCCTTTGATGTATGTCCCCATCGGTAGTTTCGTATGCCTAGCGGCTTAAAAAGATGCATTTGCGCAAACACTTCCAGGGACTTTCCCGAAACGCGTTCTAGAATTTCAGCTAACAGTATGGTTCCCATGGTACAATAGGAACTTTGTTGCCCCGGTTCATTAACCATTGGTAAATCCAAGGTATACTGCAGCCAATCCTTTTTTCGATATACCTTGTCTTCTTGCCCTTTTGATTTTTTGTCCCAATCATTGCAATCCCATCCGCTGGACATGGTCAACAAATGCTTCAAGGTGATTCTCGATTTTGTTTCAGATTTGTTTTTCAAGGGTTTTAAAGGACCTAAATACTTTTGAATGGGGTCATTGATGTCTTCTATCAATCCTTTGTCCACAGCAATCCCAATTAAAATAGCGATAAAACCTTTGGTTACCGAGCGCAAGTCATGTGGTATGTCTGGCGCATAACCCTTAAAATAGGTATCCATCAAAAGCGTATCCTTTTTGCCAATGAGCACGCTTTCAACGCCATTTTCTGTGTGTTCTATTACCTTGATAAGGGATGCGATTTTTGTACTATCCAAGGTTTTGGACCACATTTTTGAAACCTGCCAAACACTATCAAGCTGCGTTTGGTCTGAAATGGCATCTGCGTTTTGGGAAGCTCCCCAAAAAAAGGAAAGAAGGCATAAACAAGTGCTTGTAAATCGTGGCACAGGTCAGAAATTTAAGATTGAAAGGTATTAAGCAAGAACTATTCCGAAGTAGTTTCCCAATTTTCCCAAAGGGGTGATGCGTCTCGCCACAAAGGGCGCGCTTCCATATCTGTTTTGTGGGTTGGGTAGTTCACATACCAGGTAGTTGCGGTATACCGGTCCGTTCCGCCACCAACAATGGAATCATTCATATAGTCAGTCATTAATCCTGTAGAATAACCATTGGTACCTGCAATTTTGGTCCAATGGTTTTGCGTTCGGAAGCGAATTTTGAGGGTATCACCATCAATCCTAGGAGCTTGTCCGATGATAGAACGAATTTGGGCAAAAACTTCCTCACCTCTAAAGATGGTCAAAAAGTCTGCATCGGCGACATGTTCTACGCTATTGCTACCCCAACCAATTCTGATAGGATAACCTAGGCGAACCGCATCCAAAAGCTCAGCTTTGTTGCCAAAAGTAGCTTTGCCTGTTTCATCATTACGGTAGACCATTTTCCAACCAGAATCAGGTATTTCAACAGGGGGGTTACAGGAAAACACGAAGGTCAGACTGAGCAATAAAAGGGAGTGCTTTTTCATAATACAGTTAGGTTGTAAAAGGAAGGTAGCACTTTCCTCATCTACGAAGTGTTAAAGCCTGTTACGCTAACAAAATTTTAAGGTTTTGAAATTCACGCTCCCTATTTTTTAGTATCTGTTTCTGCATCAATCTTGGCAAGGAGCCCATCCAAAATTTCGTCTTTTTCATCAAGCAGGTAATCCTTGATGAGAATATCGGGAATCACTCCCTCTTTTTTCTTGCTTCCGTTCACTCTGACAATGTAGCCTTTGGATACGGTAACTGGGATTCCTGTTTTGGGTAAAGCAAATTGGAAGATTGAGGCAAAAAGAGAAGGGAAATCTCCAGTCTCTTCACCAACAATGGTTCCAAATCCCCAATCTTGTATTTGTGCAGAGGCCACTGCCGACTGGGAATGGGATTGCCGATTGGCCAATACATATACCGCTCCGGTGAACCTTTTTGCTTCGGGTTGCGGGGTATATAGTTCAAACGCGTACTCATAAATTTCACCGTCTTTATGCGACAAGGTTTTCTGCCAGAAAACACTAGTAGTATCATTATTTTTCCGAACATGTTCTTTTAAGAACTTGCTGGTCTTTAAGGTAAATTTCGAGTTCCAAGTGAAGGGTTTGTCGGCGAAGTAGGAGATAAGATAATCGCTAAATGAGTCATTCCCACCACCATTGTTTCTAAAATCGATTATCAAATTTTTACTGCCTTTAGATTTGACTTGTATAAAAGCAGAATCAATATACTTTTGGAAAACCCCTTCATCTCCTGAAAAGTTACCTGGGTTTAAATAGGCGGCATGAGTGAAAAACTTAAGTTGTTTTTTACCAGTGATTATTTCATTTCGGTTTGCTTCGTATCCATCGATTAATGGAATTGCATCTAGTTTAAATGACTTTATACCTGCTTTTGTTTTTATTTCAATTTCAAAGGTCTCTTCTTGACCAAAAACCTGCCAGTAATATCTGGGAAAAGAATAGAGTTCCAACTTAACTTGCTTGAAATAGGTACGTTCTGCCGAAATCTGGTGGTAGATTTTGGTAAGAATTTCATCCATAGGCATCCCGTTTATTTTCAAAAGCTCGCTTCCTATGGGTATTTCATCCTGACCAGACCAATTTTTTCGAATCAAAGGTTTGTTATCATCAAATGCAATTTCCAAAGGAAACAAGGTGCCTCCTGCTACGGCGTATTCTTGGTACGCTGGAATAGGAAAATCAATCGCAGTATGTCCGTTTTTGGCATGTGCCACAAACTGCTGAAGCATTTTATGTGCGTCGAAGGCGGTTATTGAATCCTTTTCAACTGATGCTTTTGCGACAACATAAATGGAATCGAATTTTTTCTTTGTAGTGTATGCAAAGAGGTTGTAATGAGCATCCTTTAGTGCGGCGTAGAGATAATCCAAATCAGATAAAACATCTTCTTTGGAAAACTTGGAAGTGGCAGATTGTCCAAAACCAAGGGTTGAGCTAAAAATTACAAAGAAAAAATATGTAATAAAATTACGCATTTGAATATATTTTTATAAAAATTTCTTTTGATGTTATCTGTCTTTCTTGCGGTAAACGAATTTGAGTCCGCTCCAATCTTCGTCAACCGCCGCTACCTTAATGTCTACTAGTCCAACTTCGAGCAGGTGTTCGCGAATCATGTCACGTTTTAAATCCGTTTTTATTTTGGAACTCCCCTTGGGCCAACTCACCCAAAGCATTCCACTTTTTTTAAGGATGGATTTGAAAAACGCTGATTGTTCCTTTAAGGAGTCGTAGGTGGTAAGAAAGGCATGTACAAAATCTGCAGACTCATTCGCTGGAACCGTTAACTGCTCGAGGTTTTCTGGTAAATCAGAAAATAGCTCGAAATAATAGTCGGGCGCATCGTAAAGCAGGATTTTAAATCCTTCTTTTAGGCCCAGTTTTTTGGCGAGCGAGGTTCCCGAATATCCTGTGTTCATTTTCAAATGGATTTATGTATGATGAGACGACTTCATGAACAGTTTGTTTCACGTTAATTTAGAATTTATGTTCACTTCTTGGTTTTACCTTGAAAATCAGACCACTGTGATGACAACGTTGCCTTTTTTTCGTCCCGAATCCACATAACGATGTGCTTCCACCAAGTCTTCCAATGGAAAACTACGATCAATGAAAGGGATTATTTTTTGGTCTTCTGCAAGGGTTTTGATATGCTTTAGATGTGTTGTTTTTTCTTTGGTCAACATCTTCACAGAAACAAAAGCCCCTTTGGGCTGGAGGACCTTTTTAGCTTTTTGCTTAGTGGTTTTTCCAACGGCGTCAAAAACAACATCATATTTTTGGTCTAGGGCGCTATAGTCTTGTTGTGAATAGTCCACCGTATCATCTGCTCCAAGCGATTTCACCATTTCTATGTTTCCGCCACTGCACACCGCGGTTACTTCCAATCCCATGCTTTTGGCAATTTGAACCGTATATGAGCCAACACTTCCGGAAGCACCATATACAAGTATATTTTGACCAGATTGGACATCTGACTTTTCCAAAAGAAACAAGGCCGTCATCGCCCCAATGGGCAGAACCGCGGCGGTATTGAAATTCAGATTGGTGGGTTTACGTGCAACAACACCATTTTTCCAAGTTTCTGGAATGCATACATATTCGGAATAAGCCCCTTCCCGCAATAGCGTAGTGGTACCAAAAACCGCATCGCCAATTTGAAACTGAGTGACTTTGTTTCCTTTTGTTTCGACCACACCTGCAAATTCATGCCCAAGAATTTTCCTTTTGGGTTTAAAGAGTCCAAAAATCAAGCGCGCTGGTAACCAGAATAGGGGAGGGAAGTCAGAACTTCGCAAGCGCACATCACCTGAGGTAACGCTTGTGGCATGCACTTTTACCAAAATCTCATTGTCCTTTGGGACGGGTTTTTCGATTTCAACCCTTTGTAGTACTTCGGGCGGACCATATTTGTGATAGACTACAGCTTTCATCTTATTGAAGAAATAGCTTTTCTCCACTTTCGGTCTCACATTCATCCAATTGTATTCGGACCAATTCCTCTAAATCTGTTCGAAACCCATTTCGGGTTACTCTCCAAGCATCACCATGTATGGACTTATAACAAATATCTATTTTGATTTTATCACCTCGTTCAAAGATGAACATGGCCAGTTCTGTATTGTCGTTTAATCCTTCGCTGGTGGACCAATCAATTACCGACATGCTTTCGTTTGCGGCGAGGACCCGAGCATGAATGTTTTGGGTTCCTTGCGAAATAGAAATTGAATCAGGAACCTGTAAAACTTTGTAGAATTCATCCCAGTTTTCAACAAAAGTACCGTCGTATGAGATTTTAACGCTTTCTATTAGCGCGGGACCAATACCCTTGTTTTGTACGATAAACTTATACGTGACGATTTTTCCATCACGGTCTCCCACCCACATATCCAAGGAAAGATGAGGCCAAGCATTACTCTTGGTTTGCTCTAGCAGAATTCTGGACTGCTCACTCATGATGTTGGTCTGGCGTACGTAAACAAACAAGGCGGCAAAACTAGTTAATAAAACCCCCAATGCGATGATGAGATTAGGGTCTATCTTTTTCAGCCATGATTTTTTGCTAGCCATTTTGGGTAGATTGAATTAGAGTTGGATGAAACGTTTCTTACTTGCTAGTACCACCTTTTAGCGTCAAGGTTTCCAAAAACAGGTCTATGAAGGCCTTATCTTCAGCATAATCTTCGTTGAGCAACATGGTGACCAAAATGATGCCTTCATCCTTCTCCCCATAAGTAGCCACGGTATAGGTTTCGCGTTCGCCTTTATAGGTTAAAACCGCTTCAACACCTTCAATGGTTTGTCCACTCTTTAGGGTTTTCTTGAAATCTTTTTCTGTTTTTTCATACCCATAATTGATGCTTTCCTTGGTAATTTCATTGAGCATCAAACGGGTTAGGCTGCTTGGGTCTAGGGTTGAATACTTTTGAATCATAAAGCCGTTACCTGTGGATTTCATAATCATGCATTGCTCAATACCTTCTTCAATTACGGAATTGGACACACTTAAGGCTTTGTCATATTTGAACGCAATCATATAATCCGAATAGGTGAGGATTTCCGGCTGGATTACCTTAATAGTCAATGGCTGTTTGGATTTGGGTTTGTATTCAATGGAACCATTTAAATCTACCGGGATGGAGTCCGAATTGATAACTACAATGTAATTCCCGTCATTTTGTGCGATGCCTTGGCATAGTAAAAACAAAAGACTAAGTAATAAAAGATACGGTTTGGTCATGGAGGTTAATTTAAGTTGCTGTGCAACATTTGGTTGAAATTGGGATAGGACCAACGCTATTAATCCTAACCCACACGGAAGATAGGACTTTTGAACATGAATTGAAACAACCAGCCAGAAGGTATTTGGACCTGATTTCGCTAAAAGGAAAGAAACTTCTTTATCGTACCGAACAGCATAGATGCCAAAGACCTCTTAGCTTCTTTCAATGGGTTCAATGCTAGATTTTGAAAAATAGGTGTTGCTTCCCTTTTTGAACTGTAAACGGCCTGAAAACCTGCCGACGGCTTCAGTTCTTTTTTCGAAACGGAATACTTTGCTCCCGTAATGACATATTGCTTTTCATTTGGACGGGAAGGGTCGTCACAAGTGAATTCATAATAAATATTGTCATTGGATACCCAAGTCAGTTGCAGGTCAGTATTGCAATAGGCATAATGGGGGTTTTCAGCGGTCAATACAGCTTCATCAAAGTGATAGACATATCCTAGCATAAGGGTTTCTTCTTTGTTTTGAACAATATAATTCCAGCCTAAACCATCGCCCGTGTAACATGATTGGAAACCTACCAGTCTTACTTTTTCTTCGATAAGGGTATCTGTCAAAACCACGGGCAACCATAAATGGTTTACCATTTGTCCTGCCCAACGCCCATGCCAATTTCCGGAGAACTGATGTAATGCATCATAGGCACGCTGCAAGTTTGTTTTGCATAGACGCGGTTTTTTCAAATCGTGTTTTAAATCTTTGTGTGGGAACAACTCTTCTTTGACGATATTCTGGACCAAAGAACGACTTCCCCGATGTAAACTGTAAAAGTTCATGGATTCTTTTACACCTTTCCAAAAAAACTTGTCAAAGTCTTCACTGGAGATGTGATGATGGGCTCCGATAGCACCAAAACCATCGAGCAATTGATAGTCTTGGGAAAGATTCGATTGAACATCTTGATGCGACAAGGATGTTTTTTGGGGTTTGCCATGCTCGCAATGATTTGAAGCGTAGGTAAAGAAAACTAGGGTCCAAAGAAGATAGTTTTTCATTCCTCGACGGCGTTTAGGCTATGATTCTTGTGTTGGACCCCGGAATCCTGTTGTTGCCATGTCTCCAAACTTTTGTTGCGCAAGCGAATGGCCCTTTGAGTACTGCAACTGGATAGTAAAAAGCCAACGAGCAATAGAAAACCAAGAAACCTTTTCCAAAGTTTTTGATTCGTTGCAGCCACAATGATTGATTCAAAAAATGACATGATTGTGTTCTTTGAGGGATGTAATCTTGCTTTCTACCTTGCGGCACTCAGACGATAGATGACTTTGGGTTTAAAGGTGATGTACAGAATGCCCACCAGGGCTAGCGACTGAACTCCCATAAAAAAGTAGTCATCCATGTCTGCTTGTGGGACGGTACTGAGCATACCCAACACTAGGGTTATTGCAGCAATACTGTTTGCCCATCGGTTGGCGGTTTCACCTAGAATTTTGGGTAACACTACCATCAGAATTGGGATTTCAAGAATAATCCCAAATACCAAAACGAGCTGCTCACTGATGTCCTGCACCAATAGGTCTTCAACAAATTGCTTGTTGGCGAATTGATGCAAATCGCGGAAAATCATGTTGAATAAGATGAAAATCCATAAGGTAGATAACAAGCTTCTAGGGTCAATTTTTTGCTTTTCCATTGTATTAGATTTTTGAAAGCGCAAAATTGAAGTGACCCAAATCATTTTTCATTGACCTGGGTTAAGAAAGCATCTTACAGCGGTTATTTAACAAGTCTTTTACGAATTCGGCTGAGTGACTCTGGTTTGATGCCCAAATAACTGGCGATAAGATATTGTGGAATTCGCTCGAGAAGTTGTGGTGAGTTTTCCTGTAGATGTAAGTAGCGTTGCTCTGGTGAGAGTTTGATGAATGTGTCGTATTTAATGCGCTGAGAAGCCAACTCGTCTTCCAACATCATTGGCCCCATTAATGCTAGCCGTGGAACTTTTTGCATAAGCTCTGCCGTGCGCTCTGGGGAACCCATGGAAATAATACAATCTTCCAGACATTCCAAATAGTATTCAGAAGGTTGTTTGGTGATATAACTAACAGGGGTTATGGGTTGCTTTTCTTCAAAAAACTCGGTGACCTTTATTTCACCTTCCACCAAATAATAACTGTACACACATCCTTTGAGAATAAAAAAACACTCATTGGTGGTATCGCCTTGTCTTAGAAGGATAGTTCCTTTTTTAAGCGAACGTACAAACTTGATGTCTGAAATAATTGCCTTTTCTTCCTCAGTAAGGTCAATGTATTTAGATAAAAAATCAAAAATTGGGTCGTCCATCTCCTTGGTTTTTCAACTTCGGGTATAAGGTAATTCTTTTTACCCTGTGATGTTTGCATACCCTGAAGAAATTGGCCTAATTCTTGCTTTCTTAAAGTAGTGATAGGAGCTATAAAACTTTTTTTAGGACAGCGATTGGCTATAGGTCAAGACCATTTTTTAATCCCCTAAATCAGGTTATTTGGACTACAAAAATTAATTTGTTTAAACTTTAACAAAATTTATTAAACAAAATAGGTAGCTTTACTATCGCTAAAATATTTAATTGAACTGGCTATAATACAATAGCACTGGAATTAAAAACATGAAAAATCAAGAACTCTTACTAGAAGATTACCTAGAAACAAACGAAGTATTAAATGGCTATTCCCACGAAGAAATCGGAGACGACCACTTGTACACGGGAATTGAAACACCAATGAAGGCCGATGCATTTGCATTGACCAATGAAGAGAAAAAAGAAAGTATCGCAAAGCTTTTTGAACAAATCATGGACGTTATGGGCCTTGATTTGACTGATGATTCCTTAAAAGGAACCCCAAAACGTGTTGCGAAAATGTACATTGACGAAATCTTTTCTGGTTTAGACCCAGCCAACAAGCCTAAAGTAGCTTTATTTGAGAACAAGTATCAGTACAACCAGATGTTGGTTGAGAAAGATATTACGTTCTATTCCAATTGTGAACATCATTTTGTGCCCATTATCGGAAAAGCGCATGTGGCCTATATCTCCTCTGGAAAGGTCATTGGGTTATCTAAGTTGAATCGTATCGTTCAATACTTTGCCAAGCGTCCGCAAGTGCAAGAGAGGCTTACGAACCAAATTGCTTTGGAGCTGCAATCCATATTGGAAACTGAAGATGTTGCCGTGATTATCGATGCCAAACACCTTTGTGTATCGTCAAGGGGAATCAAAGATGACACCTCCGCAACGGTAACTTCGTTTTACGGTGGACAATTCAATACGCCAGAGAAAATCCAAGAACTTTACAATTACATCAACAATTAAGGCTTTTGAAAATTCTAAATGCCATTAGTCGCAAAGGATTGAATCCTATGGATAAAACCGATAAGAGCGATACCGTCGAGTTGTTTGATATTGCCATTAATCGATTGGACGGTACTGCTTTGGATTTATCGGAATTCAAAGGAAAGCATTTGCTTTTTGTGAATGTCGCATCCAAATGTGGTTTTACAGGGCAGTATAAGGACTTGGAGCGTTTGTTTCAGAAATACAAGACGCAACTTACGGTAATTGGCGTGCCCAGCAATCAGTTTGGAGCTCAAGAACCGGGTACTGCAGAAGAAATTCAATCTTTTTGTGCATTGAACTACGGAGTGAGTTTTGTTATGACTGAAAAAGTGAAGGTAAAGGGGCCAAATCAGCATCCACTGTACCAATGGTTGCCCCAAAAGGCCTTGAACGGAAAGCAGAGCAGCAGCGTCAAATGGAATTTTCAGAAGTATTTGGTGAGCCCGGAGGGAAAGCTCATTGACTTTTACTATTCGATTACATCTCCTTCAAGTTCCAAAATCACAAAACACCTAAAGGCTTAAACTACCTTTAAGATTTTCACGGGTTTTGACCGGCCTTTCAGTTTCGCTTCCAAAAGGGCTTCTGGTTTGGCGGGGGGATTTTCCAGTTTTTGATACACTTCTTCTGTGATGATGAGTTGGGATTGATGCTCTTTATTCAGTTGTTCCACACGGCTGGCAATAATCACAGGGTTTCCTGTTACGGAATATTGTTTTCGTTTTTCATTACCAACGTTACCCGTCACCACATAGCCAGCGTGTAATCCGATGCCTATTTTAGTTTTTTTAATAACGCCAGCGTCATTACGCTCCTTCAGTTCGAACAAAATTTCTTGCGCTGCCTTATAGGCATTTTGACAGTCATTTCCGTGCGATTTGGGTGCTCCAAAAGTAGCCATGAGTCCATCGCCCATGAGTTGGTTGATATTTCCATTATGACTTTGGATTGTATCCATCATAAAACCAAAAACATTGTTTTGGTAGTCAATCAACTCTTCTGGAGTCATTTTTTCGGCCAAAGGCGTAAAGTCGCGAATGTCCAAAAACATCAAACAGACGAAATGTTTGCCTGGCACATCATTGGTGTTCTGTAACAGTTCCAGTGCGATATCCTCTGAAACTTGTTGGGTCAATAGTTTCACAATCCGTTTTTCAGCGGAAACCAGTTTGGTTTTGGCTTTGTTCAAGTCACGGTGGGTCACTTCCAAACGTTTGTGTTGTTTCCGTTTGGTGAGGTAGAGGTAAAACAACCCAAGGGCTCCCAAAGTAAGTACAACCCCTATACCGATAGAGGCATTCCGAATTTCAACTTGTCTTTCTTTCTCCCGTTCTGCCGACTGAACGTTCATATCGGCAATTTTCTTTTGTTGTTTGAGTAGCGCTATTTCGTTTTCTTTCTGTTGGCGGGCGGCGACTTCATCCAAACTATCCTTTCTGATTTTGACCGTGAGTTCTTGATACATGCGATAGTACGCTATTGAACTTTCGTAATCGTTCTCGCGTGCGTAGCGTTCTGCCAAGTTTTTCATTTGCGCTTGTTCCTCGCGCAGTACTTTATCTATTTCTACTTTTGTTGCATTGTTTGTGGCAAGACTATCAAGTAAGTCAGTATTGCCAGTTTGAACGTTACCGTTCTTGTTCACTAGTTCTCTTTCTCGGTTTGCAATGGCTTCTCCCAGAAATTTTTGCGCAGTACTGTGTTGGTTCAAACTATCGTAAATCTGGGCAATTTTCAGTTGAATTTCCCCAATATCCTCAGAACTTCCTTGATTCTGGAGCAGATTTATAACCTGTTCATAGTGTTCTATGGCCTTTATGAAGTTTCCTCGGTTTTCATGATGTACCGCTAACTTCATTTCTTTTTGTACCCCGAGATTATTGGCGGTTTTATTAAAATTTTTGGCGAAACGGATTTGACCGAAAGTCTTGGAGAGTAAACCTTGCTTTATCTCGGAAGAGTCTGCCACCGCATAAAGCGAATCAAGACTGGCCCTGGCTTTGGTTTGGTAAGTTTCGTTTGCTATTTCTTGTGATACCGCCAAGCAAGATTCGAAATGGTTTTTGGCTTCGAAAAATCGTTCCCGGTCTAACATGACTTGCCCGAGCTGTAGATGTGCCATGGCAAGCAGTTTCTGTTCCTCTTCCGAAATCAGGGTATTCGATTCTGTAAAAATCGCTTCTCCCAACTCAACTGCAAGCTTTCCGTATTTGATACTTTTTCTTGGGTTGTCTTTCCTAAAATAACGAGTGAGCTGGTTTAGGCTTTGCAGTTTTTCAATCCCATATTGTTGCTTGTAGGCTTTTTCGAGTGTGGCTATGTCATTTTGTTGGGCGAAAGACACATTTGAAAACACAGTTAGCAGGAGCATTGTAATACCAACTTTGATGCGAACCTGTAAGCGTTGTGTCATAGTGGGAGGGAAGGGGTCTCTTTCTACCCTTGAAGGTATTGAATTATTTGGAAAAAATGGGTTTGGTTATGGAACGAAAGCACCAGGCCAAACGCTTTTAAAATAGACTATCCTTTTATCAAGGTCTTAAAAAACCATTGCAAAGCTTCTGATTTACCTAAAGGTGCTACAAAGAAACAAAGGATATTTATTAGCAGCGCCAAGTAGGTGGCTGGATGTTTTAACTTCTTATAAATTTTCGCGGCAATCAAAATCATGGTAATGATTACCCCTTGGGTGATATAGGTAGGAAAGATGATGTCAATATCGGGCCACTGATCAAGCTGTGCCAGAATAAACACATTTTGAATGCCTCTACCCAGGGCTGGCATCATAATGATGAAAACCGTAGAAATCAACCACCAAGCATGCTCGTCAATTTGCTTTCGTTTGATAATGGACATGATTACGGCAAAACCAAAAGCTAGTATCATTGGAATTTCGATGGCAATTACCCCATAAAAGAAATAGGGCTCAAACGGTCCGAAACGTTCTGGAAATTCAATAGCATTTTGTACGCTTTGCAGGTCGCGATACATCATACTTAAAGCGGTAAAACATACCCCTCCCGCCAAAAACATTCCAATAATCCCGTTGGTACGGTGCTTTTCCAATTGCCCATGGGTGGCATAATAGGGCTGAATTATCAAATAGAGATACCAGACGGTCCCCGTCCAGTAATGGATGTGTACGGACCATGCATTGTCCAAAAAATCTCCCCAATAGTCCATAGCAATGCCCAGTTGCATCACCACCATGGGGAAAATCATAAAAAGATGTAGTTTTTTGTACTTTTCCATTAGAGTCTTTGCTTATGCTCCGCAATCTTTTTATCGCTTAGATTCAAAAATTGGGCAGCATTGTTATAGAAGATATTTTCTTTCTGTTCCAAGGTCAAAAAGGCAGCATTGTTCACGGTTTCTATACCCGTGGAAATTAATTGGGGCCATACCATTTGGTCACTCCCATACATGATTCGGTCTTCGAACCCAGCTCGTATCAGGGACTTCAGGTAAAAATTGAACTCCTCTGTGGGTAGAATCCAGTTGACCACGGCGATGTCGACATATACATTGGGATACATATACATCAAGGCTTTTAGTTCTTCGATATAAGGCCATGCGCCATGCATGATGTAGAGTTTGAGTTTTGGGTATTTGGCCAGAATATCCTCCAATTGTTTTGGACGGGCATTGTACGCCCTCATAGCACCAAAAGCTCTGGGCATGATTCGAATTCCATAATTGGGGCCGCCGGGGAAGAGATGAAATCCTACTGGAATACCCAATCTCTCCGCAGTCGAAAAAAAAGGCAGATTGAGAAGCGTCATTTGCTTTTATGCCCGCATAAAATGGCGATAATTCCGCAATGGCATGAAGCTTTCCGTTTTCAAATTGGGCATCAATACTATCCAATCGCGATTGACCAATGAGCACTACATCCGGACGCGCTTCATACCATAAATCCCCAGAAGTAACCATTGCTTTAACGATGTTATGCTCGTCAAACTTCTGGAGTACTTGTGTTTTGAGTTCTTCGGCATTTTGAACTCCTACATAGGTTTCACCACGAATTGTGGGGGGGGGGTGGGTCATACCGAACATCATACTTTTTTGGTACGCATGAATGTGCATGTCGATGATGGGTCCGAGGTACTGTTCCTTTGTCTCGGTTTTTTGGTCATTTTCTTGCGCACTCGATGTAGTAATGAAGAAGAAAAGAACCATTAAAAATTGAAATCGAAACATGAAGTCTTCATTTAGGTTATTGGATATCGTTTGACTGAAGCAACTAAGTCTAACGGGTTGGATGAAATGGAATAAATTTTTCATTTCAAAACGGTTAATGATGATTGTTTAAAGGGTTGTTTTTTTCTGTAGGTAAGCGAGCGCCACAGCCATTCAGCGGGACCATATTGATATTGGGTCAACCACCAATTGCTTAAGATGATTTGAAAGATTAGAATCCCAATACCAACTAGCGTAAAGAAGAGGGGACCCATGCTTCCAAAAAGCCCTAAGCCGTAACTTTTGTAAATCAGGCAACAGATAAGGCTTTGCATTAAATAGTTGGTCAACGCCATGCGACCTAAAGGTGCGAGACGATTCAATATCCGGATATACCGCGGTTTTTGATAGGCGAGGGCAATTGCGCAAGCATAGCACATGCCCAAAGCAGGTACCCCAAAAGCATATACCAAGGGTTCGATAATACCAGATGGCGCCATGGTGTAGTAGGCGTCGGTGGTCATCATATGGGCCATCACCAAATTGCAAGGGATGCCTATTGCTGCACACCAAAGCATAATTTTCTTAAGTTGGTGTTTTCGTTTTGGGATTTCTGCGAACCATCCGTTTTTAGCGACATAAAATCCTAGTAGGAACATAGCCAAAACTTTGAAAAAGCGCCCTGTGAAAATCAGGTCTGGAAATCTGCCGAAAACATATCCGAAGAAGTTGGTCATTGAAATGTCCATAAAAGACCCCGTCTGATAGGTCAAGACGATTTGTTCAAACATTTCACTCCCAGACAGCTCACCCGGAATTCCCGTTTGTTGAACAGCATACCATTTAATGCCATATTGAACGAGTGGAATCAGCGGAAAAAGAAAGACAAGACACAGCAAGGTTTTATTACTGCTTTTGCGAAAAAGCATAAGAATGAAACCGAGTAGGGCATAAGTAGCCAGAATGTCACCTACGAAAAGAAGCACGGCATGCAATAACCCAAAAACCAATAGCATGAGCAGTCTTCTCGAAAATCTTCCCACAAAAGGAGTGCCCTTTTCCATAGCTCGCTGTATCTGTAATCCAAAGCCGATACCGAAAAGGAGTGAGAATATAGAGTAGAACTTTCCTTCCGTTATGAAGTGAATGCCCCAAAGTATGGCTTCTCCAATTTCATAAAAAGGATGATTTTGTTGCTTTTCTGGAGACAAAAACCAGTATCCGGAATGATAGGCCATATTGGCTATCATGACCCCAAGTAAGGCAAACCCGCGAAGTACATCAAGGATTTGAAAACGTTCGTTTGATGGTGTGGGCTGCATTAGGCGGTGAGTTTTTTGAGTTTTTTTCTGTAGCGAATAGCCGTTATCGTAGGGAAGAGCGCCACCAAAAGACCTAAAAGGAATCCTTTGCCGCCAATAAAAACTAGAGGCACGTTAGTGTCGATGTCGTGGCGATGATTCCAAATCTCAACGATTTTTCCGTCCTTGATTCTGAAAACATTTATAATTGGGATACTGCTGGTCCCGAACATAACCTTGGCCATAAATGAATCTGCCTGATAATTTGCGGTCCATCGGGT
>ERZ1740062.559-NODE-559-length-19354-cov-7.201876_pt1 | contig 19354 bp, 19 predicted proteins | sample MGYA00581741_ERZ1740062 | MGnify/ENA primary metagenome ERZ1740062 (study PRJEB43018, sample SAMN04849747) | marine metagenome | isolation source: floating plastic debris | place: Pacific Ocean | collected 2008-09-01 | study: EMG produced TPA metagenomics assembly...
TGCGCCGCGCCCGCGCCGCGGCCCTGTCGATGATTCCGACCTCGACCGGGGCTGCCCGCGCCACCGGCCTGGTGCTGCCCGAACTGCTGGGCAAGCTGGCCGGCACCTCGATCCGTGTGCCGACCGCCAACGTCAGCCTGATCGACCTGACCATCGAGGCCAAGAAGAAGACCTCGGCGGAGGCCATCAACGAGGCCATGACGAAGGCCGCCAAGGGCAAGCTGAAGGGCGTTCTGGCCCTCAACGAGGCGCCGCTGGTGTCCAGCGACTTCAACCACTCCCCGGCCAGTTCGACCTTCGACCTGACCCAGACCCAGGTGCTGGACGATACCTGCGTGCGGGTGCTGTCCTGGTACGACAACGAATGGGGCTTCTCCAACCGCATGAGCGACACGGCGGTGGCGCTCGGCAAGCTGATCTGACATCCTCTGCCGCCTTTTCGGGGACCGCCCGAGGGCCCCGGACGCGCGCCAGACGAACAGGCGAAAAGAAAGCGGGGCCCCCGGGCCCCGCTTTTTATTATCATCGGACCCTATGAACGAGCGCGTCATCATCATTCACTCCCTGGAGCAGGCGGTCACCGCGCTGAAGGCGGCGCGCGAGCGCGACCGGCCGGTTACCCTGGCCTCGCCGCCGGGTGCCGCCGCCTACACCGGCGCGCTGTGGTTCCGCGAGGTGGTCAAGCAGGCCCAGCTCGAGGTTCCGCAGGCCGATGTCTCCTCCATCCTCGACTGCGGCGACAAGCCGGGCCTGGTCATGGCGGCCTTCCGCCAGGGCGTCCTCAGGGTGCGCTTCACCGGCCCCGGGGAGGCGGCGGACAAGCTGCAGGCCATGGCCGACGCCGAAAGCCTGCACCTGCTCACCGGGCCGCTGGAGGCCCTCGACCTGCTCGACGTCAAGGACAAGGCCCAGGCCTGCCGCGACTGGCTCCAGAAAGCCTGACCGGAAAGCCTGCCGGAAAGCCCAACCGGAAAGCCTGAAAAGAAAGACCCGCCACGGCATGAGCGATTCCCTTCCCCGCCCGGCTCTCCGCCTCATGGTGGTCTCGGCGCCCCTTGAAGCCGAGGGCGATGCCGAGGCGCTCGCCGCGGCGCTGGCGGCCCTGGAGGCCGGCGACATCGCCGCGCTGCTGCTGCGCGGCGGGGCTCTGGACGATGCCGCCTTCGCCCGGCGCATCGCCCCCCTGGTGCCGCTGGCCCAGGCGCGCGACATCGCCGTCCTGCTGGAAGACCGCCCGGATCTGTTGGCCGCCAGCGGCGCCGACGGCCTGCACCTGACCCTCACCGAAAAGCGCTCGCCGCTGAAGGACCTGCGCCGGCGCTTCGGCGACGACGTCATCCTCGGCGCCGGCTGCGCCGCCTCGCGCCACGTCGCCATGTCCGCCGGGGAGCAGGGCGCCGACTACGTCGGCTTCGGCGATCCCGACGGTGCGCCGGAGGGCGGCGGCCCCGCCGACCCGGAAATCATCGCCTGGTGGGAAGCGGTGATGACCCCGCCGCAGGTCGCCTTCGGGGCCGGCGACCTTGCCGGGGCCCGCGAACTGGCGGCCGCCGGGCCCGATTTCCTTGCCCTGGGCCCGGCCCTCTGGCCGGGCGAGAGCGACCCCGCAGCGGCGCTGAAGGCCCTGCTGGACGCCCTGTCCGAAGCCGCTTAGGCCGGCCGCCGGCAGCCCGCAAAAAGTCCCGCTTCCGGGCGGTTACCCGCCCTTTCGGGGGGCCGACGGGAGACATTGCCTCCAGCGTTGCCTCCCTGGGGGCAAGCTGGTAGCTTCCGCGCGCTTTCCAGACACCCTTTTTCCCGGACGATCCCCCATGAAGATCAACGGCAACGCCATCCGCCCTGGCAACATCATCGAGCACAAGAACCGCTTGTGGCGGGCGGTGAAGATTCAGCACACCCAGCCCGGCAAGGGCGGCGCCTACCTGCAGTGCGAACTGAAGGACATCCGCGACGGGACCAAGCTGAACGAGCGCTTCCGCGCCAGCGAGGATGTCGAGCGCGTGCGCCTGGACCAGAAGGACTTCCAGTTCCTCTTTTCCGATGGCGACATGCTGAACTTCATGGATAACGACACCTACGAGCAGATCGCGGTCCACTCGGACCTGGTCGGTGAGCCGGTGGTCTTCCTGCAGGAAGGCATGACCGTCACCATCGAGTCCTACGAGGACGAGCCGATCTCGGTGATGCTGCCCGATACCGTGGTGATGCAGATCGTTGAGGCCGATCCGGTGGTCAAGGGGCAGACCGCGTCGTCTTCCTACAAGCCCGCGGTGCTGGAAAACGGCGCCCGCATCATGGTGCCGCCGCACATCGAGTCCGGCACCCGCGTGGTGGTGAACACCGCCGACGCGAGCTACGTGGAGCGGGCGAAGGACTAAGGTCCGCCCGCGCTTCCTGCCGCCGCAACGTTCCCTTTCCGCAACAGATCGAAGAATTCATGGCCACCCGCTCCGCCCTCATCAACGTCATGACCAAGGCCGCCGACAAGGCGGCCCGCGGCCTGAAGCGGGACTTCGGCGAGATCGAAAAACTGCAGGTCTCGCGCAAAGGGCCGGCGGACTTCGTCTCCAACGCCGATCTCAAGGCCGAGAAGACGATCCGCGACGAGTTGCAGAAGGCGCGGCCCGGCTACGGTTTTCTGATGGAGGAGTCGGCGGAAGTGCCGGCGACCGACGACAGCGGTCGGCGCTGGATCGTCGATCCGCTGGACGGCACCAGCAATTTCCTGCACGGCCTGCCCCATTTCGCCATCTCCATCGCCCTGGAGGAACGCGGCGAGATCATCGCCGGACTGGTCTACGACCCCATCAAGGAAGACCTCTTCCACGCCGAAAAGGGCCAGGGGGCCTTCTACAACGACCATCGGCTGCGGGTCTCCGGGCGCAACCGCATGATGGACTGCCTGATCGCCACCGGCGCCCCCTTCGCCGGCAAGGGCGACCGACCGCTGTTTCTCGGTGAAATCGACGCCGTCATGGCCAATACCGCGGGAATCCGCCGTTGGGGTGCCGCCGCCCTGGATCTGGCCTACGTCGCGGCGGGCCGTTTCGACGGTTTCTGGGAGCGCGGCCTGTCGCCCTGGGACGTCGCCGCAGGGCTGATCCTGGTGCGCGAGGCCGGCGGCTACGTCAGCGAAATGAACGGCAAGACCCTGACCCTGGCCAGCCCCAGCATCCTGGCCAGCAACAACGCCATCCACACCGATCTCATGAAGCTGCTGCGCAAGCCCCTGTAAGGGTCTTCGGGGAACGGTCCCGGACCACGCTGGCGCCGCTGGGCCGGCCTCCGAGGCAAAGCGCCCCCCGTAGAAACCTGTAGAAAACGGGCGGTGCAAACACTTAAGTAACCAAAAGACCCAATAATACGACCCTGGCGACCGGACTTTCCGGGCTGTCCCCCGCGTCTTTGCCGCCTGCAAAGCAGGTTGTCCCAGGGGCGGGAGCGGAATAGTGTTAACCATAGCGGTTAGCCGGCGAAATTGGGGTATCACGGGCTTATGAGCAGATTCGCAGCGCAAGGCCGAAAAGGCACCGAAATACGGCCCGCAGGGCGCCGGTTCGGGCGCTCTCCTGCGCGCGCGGGCGCCGTGGCCCTGACCCTGCCCCTGGCCATGGCGGGAGCCCTGATCGCGGCCCCCGGCCTGGTGCCGGACGCCGCCGCTCAGGCCCGATCCGGCATCTACATCAACAACGACGTGCTGAACAGCCTGGGTGCAGGCCCGGGGGCCGCCCCGGCGGCGCCGCTGGCGCCGTCTCCCTATGCGGCACCCAGCCAGCAGCCCGGCTACGCCCAGCCGTTGACCCCTCTGTCGCCGCCTTCCCAGGATGGCAGCACCGCCGGCACCGGGGGCCTGACCTTCCCGACCACGGGCAGCGGCAATTTTGTCGTGACCCGGCCCGGGACGCTGCTGTTCCCGCCGCTGCACGCCCCCAGCAGCACGCTGGCGCCGGGCTTCCAGCACGACAACAACGCAGCCCGCACCGAGGCCCTCAACAATGCCTTTGCCGGCGGCCCGGAGCCGAGTTCGCAGCTTCTGATCCCGCTGGAGAACCCGGGCAGCGGCTCTATCGACGACGGCGGCGCCGCCGTGGTGATTTTCGAGGACCAGTTGCCGGCGCGCGAGCCGCAGCAGGCCGGCGCCCCGGTGCTGCGTCTGCGGCCCATCCCGCCCAATCCGGCACCGCCCAAGCCGGCGGTCCCCGCCGAGGCGCTGGCGCGGATTCAGGAAGCACCGGCCGAGCTGGCGCCCGAGTTCCGCAGTTCCGGCCCGGCGGCAGCGGTCCCGCCGATCGCCGACGTCGAGGAAAAGGCCCTCGCCGAAGCACCGGCGGAGCCGGCCCCCCTGTCAAACAACCCCGCATCAAACAGCCCCGTGTCAGACGGCCCCAGCGACCAGAGCGGCTTTGCCGTCGCGGACGAGCCGGCGCCCGTGGACGAGAAGCCGGCAGCAGCCGTGGCCGAAGTCCCCGTCCCGGCGCCTGCACCCGCGGCTGCCAACACCCCGGCCAACAGCGCCCCCATCAGCAGTGCTGAAGTGGCGCCGCCGGTGGCGAAGGCCAAGCCGCCGGCCGAAGCCGCTGCGGCCGCCCCAGCCCCTTCCAGCGCCGACGCGCCGGTCAGTCTGCTGCCCGGCAACGCCACCGCCGGCAGCGAGCCCCAGGCCGGCAGTGCGCCGTCGGGCCTGCAGACCGCCAGCCTGACGATGGACCGCGGCGTCGAGGACATGACCTTCCTCTTCGAGGTCGATTCGGCGGAGCTTTCCACCGAAACGCAGGCCGAGCTGCGTTCCCTCGCCGATACCCTGCGCGGCAGCGGCGACAACGGCATCCAGGTGCTCGGCTTCGCCAGCGGGCAGGACGGTTCCGAAGACCAGGCCCGCAAGCTGGCGCTCTCCCGCGCCCTGAAAGTCCGCAGCTTCCTGATCGACGCGGGCATCCCCTCGGCCCGCATCAAAGTCCGCTCGATGGGCGACCGCATCGAGGGCGGCCCCGCGAATCGGGTCGACATCAAGCCGATTGGCAGCTAACCCTTAGGGACATCCGCTGAAGGCAGCCTGTGCCGCACCGGTCGCGGCGCGCGCGAATCTGCCTTATGATTGTCACCTCGCGCCGCGGCCGCCCGCATCGCAGAATTTTGGGGTAAGACTGCCAGCATGTCGTTTCTGCAGACCTATCTTGTCCGGATGGTGGTGTTTCTGGCGGCCGTGATCGTTGCCGCCGCCTTCATCGCCCCTCAGTTGCAGAACGCCTTTGCCGCCAATCTCTGGCTGAATGGCCTGATCGTCCTGATCCTGCTGATCGGCATCGTTTACGCCTTCGTCCAGGTGCTCGGGCTGCGGCGCGAAATCTACTGGCTGGAAACCCTGCGCCGCGAGAGCCGCGGCGGCCTGGTCTTCCCGGGCACCCTGTCGCAGGACACGCCGCCGCGCTTGCTCGGCCCGATGGTCACGATGATCGGCGACCGCGCCGGCCGGCTCAGCCTCTCCACCATGTCGATGCGCTCGCTGCTGGACACCATCCACGCCCGCATCGAGGAATCCCATGAGATTTCCCGCTACGTCATCGGCCTGCTGATCTTCCTCGGCCTGCTCGGCACCTTCTGGGGCCTGCTCGGCACGGTGAACGCGGTGGGCCAGACCATCGGTGGCCTGTCCGCCGGCGACGGCGACGTGATCGCCCTTTTCGAGGGTCTCAAGGGCGGCCTGCAGGCGCCCCTGGCGGGCATGGGGACGGCGTTCAGCTCGTCGCTGTTCGGCCTCGCCGGCTCCCTGGTGCTGGGCTTCCTGGAACTCAGCTCCGCCCAGGCGCACAACCGCTTCCTCAACGAACTGGAAGAATGGCTGTCCAGCGTCACCAAACTCAGCAGCGGCGGCGTTTCCGGCGAGGGCGACCAGCCGGTTTCCGCCTATGTCCATGCCTTGCTGGAAAAGACCGCCGACAGCCTGGAGCAGCTGCAGCGCACGGTCGCGCGCGGCGAGGAAGACCGCGCCTCGGTGAACCAGAACCTGTCGGCGCTGACCGAACGGCTCAGCAGCTTGACCGATCACATGCGCACCGAGCAGTCCGTGATGCTGTCGCTCGCCGAGACCCAGGCCAGCCTGAAGCCGATCCTGGCGCGCATCGCCGACGCCAACCAGGACGGCGGCATGGACAAAGCCACCAAGGGCCACATCCGCAACCTCGACCTGCGCCTGGAGCGCATGGCGGTGGAGATGGCCCACGGCCGCGAATCGTCGGTCGAAGAACTGCGCAGTGAAATCCGCCTGCTGACCCGCACCCTCGCCGCCATGGCAGAGGAAGGTTAGACCGTGGCTGCTGTCGGCCGCGGCAGTTCGCGCCGCTCGATCAACATCTGGCCGGGCTTCGTCGACGCGTTGTCCACCCTGCTGCTGGTCGTCATCTTCGTCCTCATGGTCTTCATGGTGGCGCAGTTCTTCCTCTCCGTTGCCATCTCCGGCAAGGACCAGGCACTCACCAGGCTGGAATCCGAAATCAACGAGCTGGCCGAGCTGCTGGCGCTGGAGCGCAGTGCCAATACCGAGCTGCGCGTGAATGTGGAGCAGCTCTCCGCCGAGCTGCAGACATCGCTGGCGACACGCGAATCGTTGAGCGGGCAGTTGGCGGCGCTCGCCGAGCAGCGCGAGTCGCTGGCCAACCAACTGGCCGCCCTGACCGACGAGCGCGACAAGCTGGCCGCCATGGTGTCGCAGGAAAAGGCCGAGCGCGAACGCCTGGCCGGCCTGGTCAGCGCCAACGAAGAAGAGCTGACGGCGGCGCGCAGCGAGTTGCAGCAGAGCCGGCAGGCGCTGGCCGCCCAGCAGGACGAACTGGCCGAGGCGCGCAGCAAACTGGATGCCGCCCTCGCCCGCCTGAAGGTCGATCAGGAACAGTTGGAAAGGGCGCTGGCCGCGGTCGCCGCCGGCAAGACCGAGTTGGAGGACGCCTACAAGACGATCGACGCCGACAAGCAGAAGATCGAGGCGCAACTGGCCGAGCTGGCGATCCTGAAGTCGCTGCGCGACGATCTGGTCAAGAAGCTGCAGTCGTCCGACAGCGCGCTCGAGGAAGAGCGCAACGCGCTCGCCCAGCAGCGCGAGCTTTCCGAAGAAGCGCAGCTCCAGGTGACCTTGCTGAACCGCCAGCTGGCGGCGCTGCGCGAGCAGCTGGCTTCGGTGTCGGAAGCGCTGGAACTCTCCGAGGCGCAGAACAAGGACCAGGAGGTGCAGATCGCCGACCTCGGCAAGCGCCTCAACGTCGCCCTGGCCAGCAAGGTGCAGGAACTCGCACGCTACCGTTCAGAGTTCTTCGGCCGCCTGCGCGAAATCCTCGGCAACCGCCAGGACATCCGCATCGTCGGCGACCGCTTCGTGTTCCAGTCCGAGGTTCTCTTCGCCAGCGGCTCGGCGACCATCGAAGACGCCGGCCGCGGTCAGCTCGCGCGCCTGGCCAGCACGCTGAAGGAAATCGCCGCCACCATCCCCAAGGAAATCGACTGGGTGCTGCGCGTTGACGGCCACACCGACCGGGCGCCGATCAGCACGCCCGCCTTCCCGTCGAACTGGGAGCTGTCGACGGCCCGCGCCGTCTCGGTGGTGAAGTTCATGGTCGACCAGGGTATCCCGCCGCAGCGCCTGGTGGCCGCCGGCTTCGGCGAGTTCCAGCCGCTCGACACCGGCGGCGACGAGATCGCCTACCGCCGCAACCGCCGCATCGAATTCAAGCTCACCGAACGCTAGCACCACTTCTTGGACTGTCGTCCCGGGACTTGATCCCGGGACCCATGGCGTGGGTGCAGAACGATATCTCTTGGGCTTCGCTTGAAAGCAACGGCCAGGGCATTGGATCCCGGGGACAAGCCCCGGGATGACAATCTTTGTGTAGCTGTTATTCAGCTGCCCGACGACACCCGCATGCTGTCTTCCGCGGAGTCACCAGACGACTCGCCCAGAGCGGCGGCCTGGTCGAACTGCAGGGCGGCGAGATGGGCGTAGAGCCCCTTGGCGGCGACCAGTTCGCTGTGGGTGCCGCTTTCCACCAGGCGGCCCTGATCGATCACCAGAATGCGGTCGGCCTTCAGCACCGTCGCCAGGCGATGCGCGATGACCAGCGTCGAGCGGTCCACCATCAGGCGGTCGAGCGCCTGCTGCACGACGCGCTCGCTCTCGGCATCCAGCGACGAGGTCGCCTCGTCGAGCAGCAGCAGCGGCGGATCTTTCAGGATGGCGCGGGCGATGGCGAGGCGCTGGCGCTGGCCGCCCGACAGGCGCACGCCCTTCTCGCCCAGATAAGTGTCGAAGCCGTCGGGCAACTGCGCCAGGAAGTCGGCGGCGCCGGCCGCTTCGGCGGCGGCACGCACCTCGGCGTCGCTGGCGCCGGGGCGGCCGTAGCGGATGTTCTCCCAGGCGTTGGCGGAGAACACCACCGGCTCCTGCGGCACCAGGCCGATGCGCGCGCGCAATTCAGCCGGATCGGCCTGCGGCAACGCTACGCCGTCGAAGCGCACCGCGCCGCCCTGGGGGTCGTAGAAGCGCAGCAGCAGCTGAAAGATGGTGGTCTTGCCGGCGCCGGAGGGTCCGACGATGGCAACCCTCTCGCCCGGCGCGACGGCGAAGCTGAGACCCTGCAACGCCGAATGCTCCGGCCGCGAGGGATAGTGGAAGACGACGTCTTCGAAAGCGACGGCACCGCGCGGCGGCGACGCCAGGGCGACGGGCTCGGCCGGGGCGGTGATGTCGGGCGCCACCGCCAGCAGGTCGAGCAGGCGCTCGGTGGCACCGGCGGCACGCTGCAGGTCGCCGATCACCTCGGAAAACGCACCGGCGGCACCGGCCACCACGATGGCGTAGAACACGAAGGCGGAAAGGTCGCCGGCGCTGATGCGCCCGCTGATGACATCATGGCCGCCGATCCACAGGATCACGCTGACCGCGCCGAACACCAGCACGATGACCACGGCGGTCAGCAGGGCGCGCGCGGCAACGCGCTCGCGCGCCGCCTGAAAGGCCTGTTCGACGTAGTCGCCGAAACGGCGGCGGTCCTCGTCCTCGTGGACGAAGGCCTGCACCGTCCGGATGGCATCCAGTGCCTCGCCGGCATAGACGCCCAGGTCGGCAACGCGGTCCTGGCTGGTGCGGCTGAGGCGCCGCACGCGGCGCCCGAAGGTGAGGATCGGCAACAGCACCAGGGGCACCACCAGCAGCACCAGCGCGGTCAGCTTGGGCGAGGTGATCAGCAGCAGCACGATGCCGCCGATCAGCAGCAGGAAGTTGCGAATGGCGATGGAGACCGACGAGCCGACAACGGTCTGCAGCAGCGTGGTATCGGTGGTCAGGCGCGACAGCACCTCGCCGGTGCGGGTCAGTTCGTAGTAGGCCGGCGACAGCGTCAGGATGTGGTTGAAGACCTTCTTGCGGATATCCGACACCACCCGCTCGCCGATCCACGACACCAGGTAGAAGCGGCTGTAGGTGGCCAGCGCCAGCAGGATGACGACGCCGAACAGCACCGTCACCGCCTGGTTCAGCAGCGCCGCGTTGCCGGTGGAAAAGCCGTCGTCGACCAGCCGGCGCAGGCCCACGCCCAGCGCCAGCACGGTGCCCGCGGCAATGAGCAGCGCCGTAATGGCCCCGGCCAGTTGCAGGCCGTAGGGGCGCACGAACTGCCACAGCTCGCCCAGCAGCTTCAGGCTGCCGCGCGCCCGGGCTTCGCCGCCCTGGACCGCCGGCACCGATCCGGACATTCTCATACGCCAGCCATTCTCATACCAATGGTCCCTTGTTTCCCCGCCCCCCCCAAGCCAAGTCCAGACCAGAGTTCGGGCCCGGATCTCGGGCCGCCTGGCCGGGTAGGGAGAATTCGGGCAGAAGATAACGCTTCGCAACCGGAATGGCGAACCCTGAAGCTGCGGCCTGGCGCCGCGCCGGCCACCGCATACCGCAGCAATATTGCGTAATTCGCAACAATAAAGCCTGTTACGGCCGTGCCCGGCAAAACCCCAGGAAAGCCGGGATTTTCCGGCGGCGGCAAACCCCGTCTCTGGGGGCTCCGGGGCTTGCACCGGACGGCGGGGTCGGGTATACAGCGCGGCGCTTTAGAGGATCGAAGCCATGAAAAAAGACATCCATCCCGAGTACCATGAGATCACCATCGTGATGACCGATGGTAGCGAGTACAAGACCCGCTCCACCTATGGCGAAGCGGGCACCACCATGCGCCTGGACATCGACCCCAAGACGCACCCGGCGTGGACCGGCGAGCACCGTCTGGTCGACAGCGGCGGCCAGGTGGCGAAGTTCAACAAGCGCTTCGCCAGCTTCGGCCTGAAGCAGTAGCCTCGGGGTTCTGGGCGCCGGCCTCGCAAGAGAGCCGGCAGCCTTCCGGAACGTCCAAAAGGGCGGCAGTTTTGCCGCCCTTTTGTCATGCCTGGATGCCGGGAAAGCCTAACGGTTAAACCGTCTTTCCGGCGGGTCCTGCAGGGCGTCCAGGCGCGAGACCCGCTGGTAGAGCTGGTGCGAGCGGTCGAGCAGCTCGGCCAGGCGCGGCTGCAGGCTGCCTTCCACCGGGGGCTTGGTCTCCTCGCAGACCGACTTGCCGGCCAGGCGGAATTCCTCGGCCTTGGCCTCCTCGCGGCTCATCTCCCCGGCATGGACCGCTTTCTGAACCAGCAGCCAGGCCATCACCTGGGTCAGCCGCGAGGTCAGCCGCATGGCCTCGCAACTCGCCAGCATGCGGTCGTTCGGGGTCATCCGCTCGCGCTCCAGCGGCTCGCGATGGGTCAGGTAGTCGCGCGCCTCGCGGGTCAGCGCCAGGGCCTCGTCGAAGGTGCTGTCAAAAAAGGCGACGGTGGTATCGCTCAAACCTGAAATCTCTTGCGGCTTCTGTCGTTGGCAAGTGGGCGGCAAGTGGGTCGGGGCAGCGGGCCCCACGATCTCCCCGGGTTTATGCCCGTCGGTAGAAAAAGTTCCCCCGCCGCCCCTCGTTGGCGGAAAGGCAGTCTAGCCCCGCGGACTTAATAATCCCTTGGCCGCCCCCTGCCAATTCCCCCTGGCAATTCCCCCTGGCAACTCCCGGAAGACCGCTTGCCGAATCCTGCGGCCAATCTATGAATATTTTCTTATTTATCCGGCTTTTCGACACTCTTGAAAGCGCCCCGGGGCCTGCCGATATAGCGCTTGTACCGTCCGGGAACGCCTTCTGAAGGGTCCCGAAAGGGCGGCACGCAAGCGAGGGGGCGACCATCACGGTGGCCCCCATGACCTGAACCATGTTGCTCAAAGGAGAATATGGACATGCGTAGCATCGATCTTTCCCCGCTCTACCGCGCCTCCGTCGGTTTCGACCGTCTCGTGAAGACCCTTGATTCGGCCAGCCGCGTCGAGGAGAGCGCCTTCAGCTATCCGCCCTACAACATCGAGAAAGTCAGCGACGACGCCTACCGCATCGTAATGGCGGTGGCCGGCTTCGCCGAGGACGAACTCGACATTACCGCGAAGGAAAACACCCTCGTGATCTCCGGCCGCAAGGACAAGCCGGAAGCCGAAGAGGTGACCTTCCTGCATCGCGGCATCGCCAACCGTGCCTTCGAGCGCCGCTTCGACCTCGCCGACCACATCAAGGTGACCGGCGCGAAGCTGGAAAACGGCCTGCTCGCCGTCGAACTGGTGCGCGAGATCCCCGAGGCCATGAAGCCGCGGACCATCGCGATCACCAACGGCGAGAAGAGCGCCAAGGTCCTGGAGAACGAAGCGGCCTAACCCGCTTCCCTACAACCGAACCCGCCCCCGCGGGTTCATGACCAGTGTTCACCGGCCGGATGGATCGCTCCATCCGGCCGGTTTCGTATGGCCCTTCAAGACGCCCTCACCCGCGAGGCCAGCAGGAAGGCGCCGAGACCCAGCAGCGCCGATGCCAGCATGACCCCCAGCACCAGGTCGTAGCTGCCGATCTCCCACAACAGCGCGCCGACGAAGGGCGCCACCGCGACGGTCAGCTTGAAGATCATCGCCTGGCTGCCGGAGATCGCGCCGAAGTTGGCGCGGCCCAGCACGTCGCCGATGGCCAGCGGCTTCATGATGCTCATCACGCCATGCCCGGCGCCCTGCAGGATGACGAAAGGCACCAGCATCACCGGCACCAGGGAGGCGGTCATCAGCGACAGCGTGGCGAGGCCCACCGCCAGGAAACAGGCGGTGGTGATGCCGCGGTTCGACACGTGGCGCTCCACCGCCATCATGGCCAGCCGCCCGCTGACCTGCATCGGCCCGATCATCGCGGCGGCGAAGACCGCCATACCCTCGGGCACGCCGCGCTCGTCGAGCAGCGGCAGCAGGTGGTTGAGGATGGTCGAGTGGTTGAGGCCCAGCAGCGCGAAGCCGGCGGCCAGCAGCCAGAAAGCCGGGCGGCGCAGGAAGCCGGCGGGACGCTGCCCCGCCGGGCCCGGATCCAACGGCATTTCCGCATCCGCCACCGTCGCCTCCAGGCGCCGCGCGCCCAGCCACATCAGCGGCAGGCCGATCAGCAGGATCAGCAGCGCGAACGCGAGGCAGCTCCAGCGCCAGCCGAAGGCCTCGGCGATGCTGTGGGCGACCGGAAAGGAGACCGTGCCGGCGAAGCCGGCGACCAGGGTGATGAGGGTGATGGGACGCCGCGCCGCGCTGCCCTGTGCCCGCATCACCACGGCGAAGCAGGCGTCGTAGAGGCAGAAGGCGGTGGCCACGCCGATCAGGCACCACAGCAGATAGAATTGCCACAGCGATTGCACAAGGCCGAGCAGACCGATGCAGAGCCCGCCGGCCAGCGCCCCGCCGGCCAGCACCTGGGGGCCCAGACCGCGGTCGATCAGGCGTCCGGCCAGCGGCGAAAACACCGCCGAAAGTCCGATCGACAGGGTGACGGCGCCGGTCAGCTCCGCTTTGGCCCAACCGAAATCCGTCTCCCAACGCAGGATAAGAGCCGGAAACGCATAGAACAGGCCCGCCCAGACAATGGTCTGGGCAATGGCCAGTTGCCAGACCGCCGGAAGACGCCGCACCGCTTGTCGCTCCCCACCCCTGCCCCAACGCGTGGCGGATCATAGGGGCAACCGCGCGGCCGCCGCCAGCCCACAGGCATCCGGACGCCGCAAATCCGGTCATCTTTTGTTAACCATTGCCAGTGACCATCGGTCAACCTCCGGTCTCGGCCAACAGCGGCGCCGATCCCGGATCGGCTGGGTAGGGCGGTAAAGTGGTACTGGATCATCGCGAACATCAGCCGCAGGAAGCCTTCCTGCGGAGCAAATCGGGCAGGGCCTGGCTGCTGCTGCTCGGCCTTATCCTGCTGTCGAGCGGCGCTGCCGCCGCCGCGCTTTACCGCTCCAACGTTCAGTGGTTCGAGACCAACAAGAGCGAGGAAACAGCGACCGCCCTGCGTCTCGTCGAGGCCATGGTGGCGAACTACACCGACATCCGCAGCGACCTGCTGGGCGAGGCCGCTCCGGTCCCCGCCGCCTTCCGCGCCCATGCCATCGACCGTTTCAACGCGGCGCGCGACAGCGATCACCAATTGCAGATGGACTGGCTCGGGACGCCCGGGCGGGAGATCGCCACCACGGCGCGCGACGAGGCCACCGCCGCGGCCATCCGCCAGGCGGCGGAAACCCGGCAGAGCGAACCGCGCAGCGAATGGCTGGCGCGCCCCGGCGGGATGGTGTTCCGCACCCTCGCCCCTTCGGTGGCCAGCCAACAGGCCTGCGTCGACTGCCACAACCAGTATCTGTCCGGACGCGCACCGTGGCGACTCGGTGACATCATGGGCGCCTTCGTCATCGACGTACCGGCCACCGGCTTTCTCGCCCAGGCAAAGCGCGAAGCGCTCCTCGCCGGGGCGCTGCTGTTCGTCGGGCTGGCCACCCTCAGCGGCATCATCCTGCTGCTGCAGCACCGCCGCCTGGAGGCCGAGACCCGGGCCCGCGCCAGCGGCGAGCGGGCGCGCGCCGCCGCCGAGGCGCACCGCCATGCCGAAGCCGCCAGCAGCGCCAAGTCGCGCTTCCTGGCCCTGATGAGCCATGAACTGCGCACGCCGCTGAACGCCATCCTCGGCTTCTCCGAAATCATCGCCCGCCAGACCATGGGTCCGGTGGCGCCGCGCTATGCCGACTACGCCCAGGACATCCACCAAAGCGGCCAGCACCTGCTGACCCTGATCAGCGACATCCTCGACCTCTCCAAGGCGGAATCCGGCCACCTGTGCCTCGCGGAGGAGGAAACCGAGCTGTTCGACACCATCGATCCCTGCCTGCGCCTGATCGCGGCGCGCGCGCGGGAACGGGATATCGAGCTGACGACGTCACTGCCCAGCGACGTACTGCTGCGCGTCGACCCCACCAAACTGCGCCAGACCGTGCTCAACCTGCTGTCCAACGCGGTGAAATACACACCCGAGGGCGGCCATGTCGCGATTGACGCCACACTGAACGAAGACGGCAGCCTCGCCATCCGCGTCTCCGACACCGGCATCGGCATCAGGCCGGAAGACATCCCACAGGCCCTGCTGCCTTTCGCGCGGCTGAAGGCCGCCGAGCAGATCGAGGGCACCGGCCTCGGCCTGCCGCTCGCCAAGATGCTGACCGAACTGCACGACGGTACCCTCGAACTCACCAGCCTGCCGGGCCGCGGCACCCGCGTCACGGTCCACCTGCCGGCGCACCGGGTGCTGCAGGTGTCCGAGGCGCCCGTCGCCGCCGCCGGTTAGGCACCGCGAGACGCAGCGGCCCGCCGCGACACGCCAAGGCCCGGCGCAAAAAGACGACAGGCGCGCGGCGATGGCGTAATCTGCGGCTCCATGCTGACCATCAAGAATCTCTCCCGCCCCGGCCTGGAGCCGACCTCCTTCCAGCTTGCCACCGGCGAATGCATCGCCCTGCGCGGCCCCTCCGGCGCCGGCAAGACCCTGCTGCTGCGCGCCCTGGCCGACCTCGACCCCAGCGACGGCGAGGTGCGGCTGGACGGCACCCTGCGCGAAAAGATCCCCGCCCCCACCTGGCGCCGCCGCGTCGGCTACGTGACCGCCGAACCGGGCTGGTGGTCGGAGCGCCTGGGCGACCACTTTCAGGACTGGGAGGCCCAGGCGGGCCCCGCGCGGCGCCTGAAGATCTCGCCCGATGCCGCCCAGCGCCGCGTCAGCCAGCTTTCCACCGGCGAGCGCCAGCGCCTCGCCCTGCTGCGCGCCCTGGAGCACCGCCCCGAGGTGCTGCTGCTCGACGAACCGACCGGCCCGCTGGACGAGGAATCCACCGCCGCCGTCGAGTCGCTGCTGCGCGAGAAGCAGGACAACGGCCTCGCCCTGCTGTGGGTGACCCACGACAAACGCCAGGCCGCCCGCGTGGCGACGCGGCGCTTCTGGATCGACGCCGGGCGCCTGCGCGAGGAAATGCTGGAAGAGGCCCAAAGATGAGATCCGGGCGATGAACTACATCCGACTCGACTATTGGGACCTCGGGCTCGCGGCGCTGCTGCTGCTCGGCGTCGCCGCGCTGTCGCTGGTGCTGCAACTAAGGATCGAGCGCAAGCTGCTGTGGGCCGGCCTGCGCTGCGCGCTGCAGCTCGCCCTGGTCGGCCTGGTGCTGACCAAGCTGTTCGAACTGGTGTCGCCGTGGTGGACCGGTCTTGCCGCCCTGGCGATGGTGCTGTTCGCCGGACGCGAGATCATGGCGCGGCAGGACCGCGGCTTTCAGCCGCTGTGGGCCTACGGCATCGGCACCTCGGCGATGCTGATGGCCGCGGCGCTGGTCACCGTCTTCGCCCTGACCACCGCGGTGAAGCCCGATCCCTGGTATGATCCGCGCTACGCCCTGCCGCTGCTCGGCATGATCATGGGAAACACCATGACCGGCATCGCCCTGGGCCTGCAGCGCCTCACCGAGGGCGCGCGTCAGCAGCGCCCGGGCATCGAGGCGCTGCTCTGCCTCGGCGCCACCCGGCGCACCGCCCTGCTGCCGGTCACCCGTCAGGCGCTGACCACCGCCCTCATGCCGATCATCAATTCCCTGGCCGCCACCGGCCTGGTGTCCCTGCCCGGCATGATGACCGGCCAGATCCTCGCCGGCGTCGATCCGCTGGACGCGGTGAAGTACCAATTAATGATCATGTTCATGATCGCCGGCGGCACCACCCTGGGCGCCGTCGCCGCCGTCTTCGTCGGCCTCCACCGCCTCACCGACAGCCGCGACCGCCTCAGGCTCGACCGCTTGGTCGGAGAGTGACCGACTCGCGGCGGGAACCGCCGCTCCCACTCCCGATGATTGACAAGGCTTCGCGGCGCTTGCAAAAAACGCCTGTCAATTCTTCAGAAGGCCCCTTTGCGTATGATCCGCCACATTGTCTTTTTTTCCGCCAGAAAGACGGAGGACCGCGAAGCGATTTACGAAGGCCTGAAGCTGCTGACCGGCATTCCCGACAGCCTGCATATCGAGATCGGCCGCAACTTCAATACCGATACTCTCAGCCTGGACGGACCCGATTTCGTCGTCTACGGCGAGTTCGAGGACGAAGCGCAGCTGGCGGCTTACAAGGCACACCCTCTCTATCAGAAATCGATCGACGTCGTGCGTCCCCTGCGCGACATGCGGCTGGCCGCCGACTTTCTGGCCGATTAGCGGATCTGCAGCTTCGCCAGCGCCGTCCGCAGGCCATCGGGAATCGGCACCGCCTTCATGCTCGCGCGCTCGACGAAGACGTGCACGAAGCTCCCCACCGCCGCCGCCTCGTCGCGGCCTTGCTTGAACAGGCCGATCTCATAGCGCACCGAGCGGTTACCCAGATGCGCCACGCGCAGGCCCGCTTCGACGTCTTCGGGGAAAGCGAAGGCCGCTTTATAGCTGCAGGCGCTCTCCGCGCAGACGCCGATCACCTCACCGCCATGAATGTCGAGACCGCCTTCCCGGATCAGGTATTCGTTGATCACCGTGTCGAAGTACGAATAGTACACGACGTTGTTCACGTGCCCGTAGATGTCGTTGTCCATCCAGCGCGTCGGGATGGTGAGGAACTGCGCAAAGTTGTTCCGCGTCTCTGATACTTTTTCACTCATCGTCTACAGCACGCTCCTCAGCGCATCCAAAGTTTCATCCGGCTTCTCGGCCAGCATCATGTGGCCGCAGGCGGGAATCACGACGCCCTGGGCGCCCGGGATGGCGGCGACCAGCTTCGCGCCGGCGCGGGCCGGGGTCATCTTGTCGTCGCTGCCCATGATCACCGTCGTGGGACAGGCCACCTTCGCGGCGTCTTCCAGGCCGTCGGCGTAGGCGTTGCAGGCGGCGAGGTCCGCCGAGAGCACCCCGGGCGCGATGCGCTCCAGCAGGCGCTCGCTGCCCCCCATCAGCCAGGAGCCCGGCACCCGGGCGCCGCCGAGCTGGCCGCTGGGCCCGAAACCCCAGGACGTCATCAGGTCGAAGGCGACGTGCTCGTCGGCCGCCGCCGCCGCCAGCAGGTCGGGATGCACCGGCATTTTCGGCGCCGCGCCCATCAGCGCCAGCGCCCGTATCCGCTCCGGATGGCGCGCCGCCGCCGACAGCGCCACCAGCGCCCCCATCGAATGGCCGGCCAGCGCCGCCTTGCCGCCGCCGACCGCGTCGATCACCTGCACCACCCAGTCGGCCATTGCGGTCACACTGGTCAGCGCCGCGCCCCCTGATTTATCCGGGCCCGACCGGCCGTGGCCCGGCAGGTCGACGGCCAGCACCGCCTTGTCGTGGTGGGCGAAGTAACGCGCCGGCAAGGCCCAGACCGTATGGTCCAGCCCGGCGCCGTGCAGAAAGATGACAAGGGGAAGGTCGGGATCGAAGGCGCGTCCGCCGGTGCCGGCATGGACGCGCTGGCCCGCAACAGTCAGTTCCATTTCTTCAACTCAGTCCTTTTGCGAAACCTTCAGCGCCTGGCGCAGATCACCGATGATGTCGTCGGCATCTTCCAGGCCGACCGACAGGCGGATCATGTCTTCGCCGACCCCGGCCCGCGTCAGCTCCTCCGCCGACATCTGTTGGTGGGTGGTGCTGGCCGGATGGATCACCAGCGTCTTGGCATCGCCGACGTTGGCGAGGTGGGAGGCGAGCCGGCAGGCCTCGATGAACTTCGCGCCGGCCTGGCGCCCGCCCTTGACGCCGAAGGAAACGATCGAGCCGCAACCCTTGGGCATCAGCTTCCGGCCCAGCGCGTGGTCGGGATGGTCCGGCAGATCCGGGTGCACAACCCAGGAGACCGCGTTGTCGTCCTGCAGGAAGTCCAGCACCTTGTGGGTGTTGGCCATGTGGCGCTCCATGCGCAGAGGCAGCGTCTCGATGCCCTGCAGGATGTAGAAGGCGTTTTGCGGCGCCATGGTGGCGCCGAAGTCGCGCAGTCCCTCGGCGCGGGCGCGCATGGCGAAAGCCTGCGGCCCGAACTCCTCGGCGAAGTCGATGCCGTGGTAGCCGGCATAGGGCTCGGTCAGGGTGTCGAAACGGCCGCTGGCTTCCCAGTCGAAGCGGCCGCCGTCGACCAGCAGCCCGCCCAGGGCCAGACCGTGACCGCCCAGCCACTTGGTCGCCGAATGCATCACCAGGTCGGCGCCCAGTTCGATGGGGCGGCAGAGGTAGGGCGTGGCGAAGGTGCTGTCGATCGCCAGCGGCAGGCCGGCGGCGTGGGCCACCTCGGCCACCGCCGGGATGTCGAGCACCTCCAGGCCGGGGTTGCCGAGCCCCTCGGCGAAGACCAGCCGCGTTTCCGGCCGGATGGCGTCGCGGAAGGCGGCGACGTCCCGCGGGTTCACGAAGGTCGTGGTGATGCCGAAGCGCGGCAGGGTGTGGGTGAAGAGATTGATCGAGCCGCCGTAGAGCGACGACGAGGCGACGATGTGGCCGCCCTGCCCCATCAGGGTGACGACGGCCAGATGCAGCGCGGCGTGGCCGGAGGCCGTGGCGATGCCGGCGACACCCAGTTCCAGCGCCGCGATGCGCTCCTCCAGCACCGCCACCGTCGGGTTGGAGATGCGGCTGTAGATGTGGCCGGCGCGTTCCAGGTTGAACAGCGCCGCGGCCTGGTCGGTGTCGCGGAACACGTAGGACGTTGTCTGGTAGATCGGCACCGCCCGCGCGCCGGTCGCCGGATCGGGCTGCTGGCCGGCATGCAGCGACAGGGTATCGAACTTCAGGAACTTGGGATCTGCCACGGGGCGCCTCCTTCGCGGTCGAGCGCCGGCAGCTTACACAGCAGCGCGCCCCGCCGCGACCCGGGCAACCACCGGCCCACGCAGCGGCGAAACACGCCGCGGGAGGACCCAGGGGAGGACGAGCCGGGCGGGCGGGCGGGGGCCCGGGAGACCCACCCCGCCGCCAAGCCGCGCTG
>ERZ1740062.560-NODE-560-length-19248-cov-4.092951_pt1 | contig 19248 bp, 17 predicted proteins | sample MGYA00581741_ERZ1740062 | MGnify/ENA primary metagenome ERZ1740062 (study PRJEB43018, sample SAMN04849747) | marine metagenome | isolation source: floating plastic debris | place: Pacific Ocean | collected 2008-09-01 | study: EMG produced TPA metagenomics assembly...
CTTCGGAAATATTCTGATCAATTTTCGAAAAACGCTCTGGAACTGAACAGCGACAAACACTCCGAGAAAGGCGAGGGCAAGGCCAGAGGCGACAATAACGCCGATCCAGAATTGATACTGCGATGGGATCAGGGCGAGGACGGCGAGGGCGATGACGAGTAATCCGACGAGGCCCGTCAGCCGGTCCACGAGACTGCTCATCATGATCTCGCCCAGCTTGTCCTTGTTTTGACGATAGGCCAAGCCACCGCGTACGAAATCGCCGCCATAGGCTCCCGGCAGGAAAACATTGAAGAACTGCCCGATGAAAGTGTAATTCAGTGATTGCATGAAGGATATACGGACTTGCAGGGATCCCATGAGGATTTGCCATCTGAGAGCCCCGATAAATACAGTGAAGAGCAGGCAGGCGAAGGCGAAAGCAACAATCCCCGGCGACGACAGAGCATTGCCGAGAAGTCCGAAATCGATGAAATTAAAATAGAACAGGGCGACGATACATCCTATTCCCACCGCAATTTTCAGAATTGTAAAAAACAAAATGCCTCTATCCCAATATGCGAAGGGGCGGCTTCCCCTAAAACGGCCCCGTGAACCAGGTGCCGGGCACATCATGCGCGGCGCCCCTCTGGTTAAGGATCGGTTCGATGGAAACCGGTTTATCTGTCATTTCGCCAATTTTTGCGGCGATATGCTCGGCCCGGACATGATAGTCCTTCGTCAGCGCCGGGCTGGTTGATTCCGAATAGTCCGGCGCTGTGAGACGGGCGGGCGGAAGCTGCAGGCTGGACCAGCAACTTTCTGTCACATGCGCGAGAATCTCACCCGCGATACCGAAGCTTTTAAAGCCGGTATCCAGCATCAGGAGTTTGCCCGTTTTTTTCACCGATGTTTCGATCTTTGCCCAGTCGATCGGCGTCACGGTACGAAGATCAATCAGATCACAGGAAATGCCCTGTTCCTTCAGGACATCGACTGCGTGTAATGCCTCAATGGTCATATAAGAGACCGAGACGACTGTCACAGCGTCGCCCTCACGTAGAAGTTTCGCTTCGCCGAGCGGGATCGGCATATCAGTTGCTTCCTCTGTCTGGGCGTTGTGAAGCCAGCGATGTTCGAGGAAAATAACCGGATTGGGATCGAATATGCTGGCGAGTAGCAGGCCCTTTGCATCTGATGCCAGGGCCGGCATGACGACTTTTAGGCCCGGATTGTGCGCGAACCAGGATTGCTGGTTTTGCGAATGAGGCGGGCCCTGACCCCTACCACGCCCCAGGATCATCCGGATGGTGATTGGGACGTTGCGCTGTCCACCGAACATGAAGTGCCATTTCGCCGCATTATTAACAAGCTGATCCATCGACAATAGTGCGAAATCGAGACGCTGATGTGTCAGGACAGGCTTGAAACCGCCCAACGCGGCACCAATGGCAATGCCCGTCATGGCGTTCTCAGAGGTCGGCATGTCAAACACACGCTTTTCGCCATATTTCTCTTGCAGATCGAGGGTTGTGCCAAAAACGCCTTTCGGATCAGGCACTCCGAGACCGAAGACCAGAACGCTTGGATCGTCTGAAAGTGCCTGATCCAGACCATCACGTATCTCATTTGCAAAGGTTCGCATGATTATTTCCAGCTCCCCTTCATCTGATTGGCGAAAATATGCTGCGAAGCTTCTCCAGCGGGCGGAAAATCAGAGGCGCGTGCGAAGTCGAATGCGGCTTTCACCTCATTCTCGATCTCTTCCTGCATTTGGTCAATTCCCGCAAGTGTCAGGAAACCATCCTCGATGGCCCGGGTTTCAAACTGACGGATGGGTTCGCGGGCATTCCAACCCTCAATAAACTGGTCAGGCCGGTACCCGAGATCATCGTCGTAATTGGGGCCACAATGTTCCCGAAAGCGGAACGTCGAAAATTCCAGAAAAGCGGGGCCTTTGCCCGCGCGAATATCGGCGACGGTCTTTGTAATAATTTCATGGGCCGAGGCGGCATCGTTGCCATCACCATCTTGCGTCGTGATGCCGAAGCCTGCCACTTTCTCATGGATCGCCTTGATATGGGACTGGCGAACGGAAAGGGGGGAATAAACGGAGTAGAAGTTGTTCTCGCAGATGAAAAGAACCGGCAGGTTTTTAAGAATTGCGAAATTCAGGGACTCATAGAAGGCCCCGGTTTCGACGACGGCGTCGCCCAAGAAAATACAGGCGATATCGTCGGTTCCTTTCAGCATCAGGCTATAGCCGAGCCCCACACCGACCGGCACAGTACCACCGACAATTGCGGTCGACCCCATGAAGCCCACTGCCTCGTCGATCAAATGCATGGAGCCACCCTTGCCGCGGGCGCAGCCGGTGACGCGGCCATAAATCTCAGCGATCATTGCCTTGAGACTACCGCCCTTCGCCAGATAATGGGCATGCGCGCGGTGGCCGCTGACGGCGAGGTCCGTTGGCCGTAAAACCGCACTAATCGCCGCTGGAACCGCTTCCTGACCCGATGAAAGATGCGTTGGACAGCGCATTTCCTGCTCTGAGTAGCGGGCGGCAATGGTTTCCTCGACGGTACGAATACGCCGCATGCCGTGGGACAGGGTTTTCGCGAGTTCCGGGGTCATGGAATGAACCAGAAATAATCGCCGGTATAGCCAACCTCATCGAAGAAGGCTTTCCATTCATCTACATGCATAATCGTTTTGGCCGTCAGGTTCCAGGCCTGCATCCGTTCAAATTCCTCATCGGTCCGGTAGGCGTCAACGGTGATGAAAGAATGCCCGCGAGAAACGCGCTCTATTTCCTGTAGCGCCTTGCCGCATTCGGCCTGTTCCAGGTTGTGGATTGTATTGATGGAAATCACGACGTCAATTCTGTTGTCGTCAAAGGGCAGGTCATTGGCATTGGCAACGGAGACATGCTCACGGACGGTCTCCATTGTATTGGCGATCGCATATTCCGAAATATCGACGCCTTTTACTGTGATGCCTGGGATCAGTTCCTGTATGTCGTGTAGCATAAAGCCCTTGGCGCTGCCTACATCGAGGAGGCTTGACGCTTCGGTTAATCCGAAATGCTGCTGGAATGTCGGGACGACAGGCTGCCAGAACCGCGGGTTATAGGAGAACCCGCCGTATCCGTTACGTCGATCTCCATCGAAGAAAGCCTCGCCAAATTGCCGTGCAATCGCGCGATCTTCTTCGGTCTTCTCGTTCCCTCTCTGTTTCAAATCCCGTTTCGTTTTCGGGTAGTTTACCAGCAGGTCGATTTCCTGTCTCATCGTTGAACCTTATTTACACTTATTAACAAGAGGGTTGGCTTCAGGGCTTGTGAACATAGGATTGCGGTTGCGCCAACAGATCATTCAGATTGCTCTTCACCCAGTCAATTGTCTGGTCAATACCCTGATCAAGCGAGATGCTGTCAGACCAGTTCAGCGTTGACCTCAGTTTACTATCATCCAGGCTATAGGTCTGATCCTTACCCTGTCGTTCGCCCACAACTTCGATCAGGTCGTCCGGATCAACAGACAGCTTCATGCATATCTTCTCGACAAGATTACGGATGCTGATCAGCTGCGGAGTAGAGATATGGTAGCATTCGCCCCGTTTGCCGTTGAGCGCGATCTTTACGGTTGCGCGGGAGACATCTTCGATATGGATGAAGGAGCGCTCGGAATGTCCGCCGCCATGCAATTGCAGCTTGCGGCCGGTCAGGGCATAGAGAATAGTCCGAGGAATAATGCGGTAAAGCTGCTGACCGGGACCATAGACATTGGCGGCACGGGTATAGACAACAGGAAATTCATAGGTTTTGAAAAAGCTGTTCAGGCTCATGTCCGCGGCGGCACGGGAGACGGCATAAGGCGTACTTGGATTGAGGACATGGTCCTCATTTACAAATCCGGACGTATTGCCATAGACCTCTGGCGTCGAGATATGCACGTATTTTTCAAGGAACGGGAGCTTTCTGAGCTCATCATGCAGCAAAACCGTTGATAACGCGTTGGTGCGAAACCAGTCTCCGGGATTGGCCCAACTTTCGCCAACCATGCTCTGGGACGCGAAATTTACGATATGGGAAATATTCTCGGTCGTTACGAGATCTATGATTTTGGCGAGATCGTTGTTCACATCTTGCTGATGGATCTGGAAATTATCCTGTTTCTTCCCCCATTTATAGGGAAGGAAGGCGTTATGCGGTTCTGCTGAGCGGCTGCCGCCATGGACAAGGTAACCCGCATCAAGCAAATGCGCCGAAAAACTGGCGCCGGAAAAGGAGTTACTGCCAAGGACAAGAAATTTTTGGGTCATTGAATAGCACCAGTATTGATTTGGCGAAGCTCCTTAAAAACTATTGGGTCTTCAAATACATGTTTGAGGCTGTGCCGTCCATCAATTTTGCCCTTCATGGTTTGACAAGTGCGCGGATCGCATCCGGGTCAAGGCCGGTTGTCGCAAGGCAGGCTTGAAATTCCGCGAGGAGGGTTTGCCGTTCATCACTTTGCTGCCAATATGTCGCGACGGATGAAATAAGTTCCTGTGCTTCATGAAGTTGGGCTATTTCTTTCTGGGCATCGCCAAGTGCCGTTACATTGCCGATATCACGATGATACAGCGAATTGTGAAAACTATTCATCCGTCCGATAAAATGTGGCATAATTTCCGTACTGAAATCCTTGATCTATCAGATCAAAAACCGCCTTTAGATTCATAATATAGACAGCACCATTGGCGAGCCTGCCGATATCCTGATCGGGTTTTTCGGTGAAATCGACGATCCTGTCGTAATCGCCCAGCGAAACGATACCACAACTTCGCGGATCATCCGTCTCGAAGGTCATCATCGTCAGATGGCAATCTTCCGGTCTCTTCTCGAAAGCGGAGCGGAAGGCATGAACATCGAACAAGGTCAGGTTGTCCGCATGGGCCATCAGTAGATCTTCGCTGCCATAAAATTTTCGAAAATGTCCGAGCGTACCAGCTGTTCCGAGCAACTCCGGTTCATCCAGAAAAGTGACGATATCGGCGTAGGGTCCGGAATTAACATAGTCGCGGACGAGCGGGGCGAGGTAATGCAGATTGACAAATACTCGTTCAATGCCACCCTGTTTTAACATTTCCAACCACAGGCCGAGCAGGGGGCGTCCCTGGATCGGCATAAGACATTTTGGCAGTATAGAGGTGAGGGGCTTTAATCGGGTGCCGAGGCCAGCTGCCAGCAAGAGCGCATCCATACGGGGTATTCCTCCTTACCAGATGCCGAGTTCGTGCCTGATCTCATCTATGCTGAGTGGCCTGTTGCCGACCGTAGCCACCTGACAGCCGGAGGCAACTGAGCCGATATAGGCGGCTTCCCATATTGACGCGCCACTGACGAGTGCAAGGGAGGCTGATACCAGCATCGCATCGCCCGCACCGGCAGGGTCCTTGGGCGAGTTGCAGAGAGCGGGCAATCGGTCCGTCATCCACTCACTTTTATCCGGATGAGTCGTCTGGATGAGTGTGCCTTCCGCCCCGAGGGTCAGGAGAACATGCTCTGGGTTACATTTCTTCGCCAACGCCTCGGCGACACCGACAAGACCGATGTCATGATCCTGCATTGCGAGACGCGCCTCGATTTCCGTTGGTTTGAGCAAAAGCATATTGTGGAAGCGCGAGATATTACCAACCTGAGATGATGATTGGCTGTCAGCCACCATGGGAATTTTCTTCTCAATGCATAGCGCAGAAATTCGATTAACCAACGATTGTGGCAGGACACCATAATTGAAATCGGAAAATATGACGAGGTCGAGGTCGTCGGTTCTTTCCTCGAAACGGCTAAAAATTTCGTCCTGCAGGCTCTGGTCGATGGCATGTTGCTTCAATTTTGAGACCCGCAGGAGAGTTTTTCCCGCCGATCTGAAGCGTTGCTTAAGTGTTGTTGAGCGGCTTGGGTCTCTCTCAATAATGGCATCGACGCCGTAATCCTTGAACTTTTCGAGGCTTTCCGTCGCCTCGTTGTCATCACCGCCAACGGTCAGATAGCTGGTTTTTGCGCCAAGCCCGCTGGCGTGGCTGGCAACGATACCCGCACCGCCGATGAATTTTTGTTCCAGAACCGGTGTGACGACGACAGTCGGATCTTCGCGCGACAGTCCCAGTACATCGCAGGTGATATACTCATCAATAATCAGGTCGCCAATAACAAGAACTTTCAAATGCTCAAATCTGTCTAGAATGGCAGAAAAGTCTTCCGCCTTAATCTTGTGTCTATTCAAATAGTTGGTTGACGATTTTAAATTAAATAATGAAGCACTCCGTTCGCTTTCCGCGCGGATAAGATCAATCGACGAAAAGACAGCGTCTCCGGCGCTGAACAGTAGCTTCCCGCCATATTTTGATAGTGCTTCTTTTTCCGGGTTGTGAAGTTCCTGATGTTCCTTTCCCTTGACGACAAGGTCAGGGCGGATGGTGTCGATTGCGACATCGAGTTCGTCATCTAGAATAAAAGCGTAGTTCACATAGCTGATGGCGGCGATATTTTCGAGGCGCAGATGCGCCGGAACCAGCACGCCAAGCTTCTGATCGGCATTAACCGCGACAACCAGAATATCGCAGCAATCCGCCGCGAATTTCAGCAGTCGGAGATGTCCCGGATGAACGACGTTGAAATTTCCGCTGATCATGCCGACCTTCTTGCCTTCGCCATTTTGCTGGCGCAGCGCCTTGATTTGCTCGACATGTTGGCTCAGAGTCATCGTCTTATTATCCATCAATGGCAGGATTTATTTCCAGAAGGGGGCGCATGACGGCACCCGCCTCCAAGTCATCCAGTGCGTCATTTATTTTGTCAAGGCTGTAGCGCCTGGTAATCATGGTTGCAAGTGGAAGTTTGTTGTCGACGGACATTCTATAAAAATGAGGAAGATCCCTGTCCGGTGACGTGTTTCCTCCCCAGCTCCCCTTGATTTGTTTGCCATTAACCAACTCGAACGGATCAATGGAAATCATCTGGCCGGCTTCAGGGTGTGAGGCGAAAACACATTGACCACCTTGTCGGCGCACCGCATTGAAGGCGAGTTCGATCGTGGATGTCCTACCCGCGGCGTCAAGGCAGTAATCGGCTCCCTTGCCATCGGTTAGTGTGCGAATTTGATCGAGAATATCGTCTCTGGACCCGTCAAGCGCGTGGGTTGCCCCGAGTTGCAGCGCCGTTTTTCGCTTGTCTGGATTAACGTCGACGGCGATGAGATTTTTCGGATTTTTGCACTTGGCATACATTAGTGCAATCGCCCCGATGCCGCCGATGCCAATAATCAAAACCGTGTGCTGCGGCTCTATGATAATCTCGTTCAGAGCCATTCCGGCACCCGTCGGAATGGCGCAGCCGAACAGGACGCCAAGGTCCATGGACAGACCCTCGGGCAGTCGGGTCAGCCGGTTTTCCGAAACAACGGTCCGTTCGCTGAAAGTCGTAATACCGCCGGAATTAAGATGGGTGCCTTGCCAGTTGTATTTTGCTCCTGCTGCTTCGAGGCCGGTCCCGCGAATCCATCCGAGGATAACCTTGTCGCCCGGGCATACTTTATTGACACCGTCACCGATCGCCCTGACGATCCCGGTTGCCTCATGCCCCAGTAGATGCGGCAGAAATTTATCCTCACCGCGCTTGCCGCGAACTTCCATAAGCTGGCTATGACAGACGCCGCTATAGGCGATTTCCACCTCGACCTGACCGGGCAGCAGTGCCGGTATTTCAACATCATCAAGGATACGTAGCGGTTTTCCGGTTTCGAATAAAACGGCGGCCTTCATTTAATCTGACTTTTAACCCTAGATGTATTGATCTTTGGAGACGCTTTTACGCCGATTGTCCCCGACCATATCAGCATGTGTGGTGAATGCGAAGAGCAATTGACGCTTTTTGAAATTGCCGTTCCGGATGCGCTTCCCACGACCTGAACGGTTAGCTATGCCTCTTATCCTCATGGAATTCTTCAACCCCATCCGCGAGATTGTCACGGCGATATTTCTGCTTGATTGACAGTTCGATCATTTTCGGAACAAGCGAGAACACTCTATTCGCCTGGTAGGGCGCAGGATTAAGTGGGTTATGAAGTGTTTGTATGTCGCTGTATCCGACTTTATACGCCTACCATTTCCCGGTAATCAGAAGGTAGTCGAGCGGTACTTTAAGCCTGCTGGACTTTTGCCGTTTCCAGAATTTTCGATTTTACGAATTCCTCGGCTTCAGAGAAAATCGTGGTGGAGACCAGTTCCACCTCAAAATTCTCGGCTCTCGCCTTGGCCTTGGCGAGCGAGACCAGCAGGCTGTAGGCGATATCCGTGGTGACGACGCCACCGCGCACATAGCGGATGCCGCCCTCATAGAGCAGCGCGTTGAGATAGGACATGTCAGTTGGCGAGAGCTCAATCTCGAAGCCGCTGCGGTTATCGAGAATATAAAAGAAATTACCCGTTTTATTGACCTTCAGGATTTCCTGAAAGACGATTGCGCGCTGATGGCGATTAATTGGTCCTGTGGCCTTGATCAGACACAGCTGCTCATCGCCGTAATCCTGCACCTGCAGATCACAGTTGTTGAAAGATGTCTCCATTATGATCCGGAATGTTGATTCCATATCGTGTCGGTTGCCAATCATGCTAATTTAGATTTTTGTAATTTTACGCAAAATTTCCTATTTCGCAACGGTACTCGATGTGCGACAGGAAATTACCATGCGTTAAGGGGGACCATCTGGCATCGACGGCGCGTCTTTTCAAGTGTTAGACAGGAAAAAGAGATGCGAGTGTGATATATATCTCATTTTCTCGGGAAAATTGCCGAATTTCAAGGCCTACCCTGTGCGAGGAGTGCCAATAACATGAGTATAAAAAGATGAATTTCAGCTTCATGCGCCATCCTCTCGTGATGCTGCAAACCGTCCCGGCGGGTATTGCCTTGACCATTGGCGCCTTTGCGCTGATGATTGGCAATCTAGAAAGCTATTCGCAGGTTCAGCCGCTCGAACCGTATCTGCAGCAGCTTGCGCCCGAGACGGCGCGCACGATCCTTTCCGTAATCGCCGGCGGGGCGATGTCGGCGCTGACGCTGACCTACTCCATCGTCCTTGTGGTGTTTGCACTGGCGGCGGGGAATCTGGCGCCGCGTATGCTGAAGCGATTTACCTCCGATATTGTGAACCAGGTGACGGCCGGCATCTTCGGCGGAACCTTTATTTATGCTCTGCTGGCGACGACCTTTGTCAAAAAAGATTTCGTGCCCAACCTCACTATCCTCGGGGCTGAGGTGCTGGCGACGCTCTGCGTGATGCAGCTTATCTATTTCGTCAGAAATGTTTCGGAAAGTGTTGCCATAGATGACGAAATCGCCGGCATCACGAAAAAGCTGAAGGTTGCCCTTGATGCCCGGAGCAAGAGCCGGGGAGAGGAAGAGAGGAAGGAGCGTAAAAGGGCGGTGGAGAAGGTTGATGACTTCGTTTTCGACATTATCGCCGGAAAACCCGGTTATCTCGGGTCCCTCAATGAAGACAAACTGACGGATATCGCGACAGAGGCGGGAGTAACGCTAGAGATCCAGAAGGCGCGCGGCGCCTATACCCTGGGCGAGGAAGTCATGATTAAGGCGACGAAGGAACTGGACGAAGATACAATCGACGCCATCCAGAAGCAGATTTCGATCCGACCCTCCCGTTCGGAAGACAGCCCGATCGAGTTCTCCATCAATCTGTTGCTGGAAATTGCGCTCAGGGCGCTGTCGCCCGGCGTGAATGACACCTATACGGCCATCGCGACTGTCGATGGCATTTCGGACGCTCTGTCGCAGGCGGAGACGCAGGAAGCGGCCACAGCCTCCATTCACAAGGATGATGAGGGCAATATCCGACTGATGGTCCCGCAGCTTTCCATCGGCAACCTGATCAATCAGGCGTTCCACCCGCTCCGTCAGGCGTCGAGTGGGAATATCCTGATGGCTATCTGTATCGCCCGCGCTTATGCGCGGCTCTGCGCAACTTGCGGGAAGGGGGTGCAGAACCTGCTGACCGAGCATGCGCTCCTGCTCATACGGGAAGTTGAAAAGTCAAACCACCTGCCGGAGGACATCGACAGTGTCATCGAGGTGTTGCCGCCCGAAATCCGAAAGGCAAACCGGGAGCGGAAGGAGAAGGGCGCGAAATAACCGCGCGATGCGCCGCTGCTCTTGTCATTTGGGCTGTATTTTCTGTGGGGGCATTGTCATAATAAAGGAAAGTCGCTGGGCCATTATCTGGCCATTCCGCGCGGCACTCTAGAGGATAAACATCATGAAGATACTGATCGTAGGCGCCGGAGGCGTGGGCGGATATTTTGGCGCGAAACTGATGGAGGCGGGAGCGGACATCACTTTCCTGCTGCGCGACAAACGGCATAAGCTGATCTCCGAAAACGGTCTTAGAATCGAGAATGACAAGGGTAGCTTCACCGTGCATCCGAAATCCGTGACCGCCGATCAATTGACGCCTGACTATGACCTGATCATGCTCGCCCCGAAGTCCTATGACCTGCGGGACTCGCTGAACTCCCTTGAAAAGGCGAGCGGGAAAGGGCTGTTTCTGCCCTTCCTGAATGGCTATAACCATCTTGAATTTCTGGATAGCAGATACGGCAAGGATCGGGTGATGGGTGGCGTTGCCCATATCGCGGCGATGATCACGGAAACGGGCGCGGTCAAGCGTCTGGGCGATCTTGGCGGGCTTATTGTTGGTCATCGCACCGCCGCGCAGGAGGCGACTGCGCGGGAATTTGCAGGACTCTGCGAGAAGGCTGATTTTAATTTCACCTACAGCGAGGATATCGAGCAGTCGCTCTGGGAGAAATGGGTGATGCTGGCGCCGCTCGCCGCTATGACGACGCTCTGCCTCGGCTCCATTGGGGAGATTGTTGCCACCCGCTACGGCGCTGAGATGTCTCGTCGCACCCATGCCGAGGCTTGCGCCATCGCCGCCGCCAATGATCATCCGATCCCGGAGAAGGTGCAAGCCGGGCAGCGCGCCATGCTGACAAAAGAAGGCTCGATCTTTACCGCCTCAATGATGCGCGATCTCGTCGGTGGTCTTCGCACGGAGCATGAACATATCCTCGGCGACCTGATCGGGAAGGGCGAACCCCACAATATCGACTGCCCCCTCCTAAAAATCGCCTATACCCATATGGCGGTTGTGCAGGGGCGGGGGTAGTGAGGTCTTGAAGCATGAACTCGCCGAAGCAGCATCATTTCGTACCTTATATGCTTTTGAAAAGATTTGCTGATTGTAATGGGAAAATACATGTTTTTAATAAATTACATCCCGAATCTGGTGTTTACTCGACGAACCCTAGGAAAGCGTTTCGCAAAAGCGACTTGAATACGATCAATAGGAGCGATGGGTCGAAGGATACGCGGCTGGAACACTGGTATAGTGATTTAGAGGGAAAAACAGAGCCGATAATAAGTAAAATAGAAGATGCCATGCTTTCGCGAGAACTTCCAAATTTAAACAGCTCACAGAGGGAAATATGGGATAAATTCTACTATCACTATCAAACAAGAGCGCCTGATATCTTTGAGCGTCGGGGGCTTATAAAGGAGCTTGAAGAAGATATTTTAAGCGATATTCAAGACTTTGAAAAAAATCCATCTTTGCTCTCAGAAGATAATATATCTGAATTACGAACTCCCGAAGCTCTTGATCAGATTACACAAAATGCCAGCGTATTGGCTAGAGCAAGCACTAGTCTGGAAATACTAAAAATGTTATCTCAAAGAGGCCTCGTTTTCGGTGTAGTCGAGGATAATTCGAAGAGCTTTATTATAGGAGATCACCCTATATTACAGGTAGGGGACAGCAATTATATACGCGAACCTTGGCTTCCGATATCCACTAACATTGCTGTTTCGCCGTATGGGCCACCGGAAAATGAAGCATTGATGTATTTAAGCCGTAATCAAGTACGGAAAATAAATGAATTCATATTCAGAAGCAGTAATATCGCGGCAGGGAGATCGAAAGACCTCATTTGCTCGTTAGCCAGACTATAAATATTAGAAAAAATAGAGTTGAATAAAAAGGGGACCGGTTTCCCGATCCCCTTCGTTTCTTAGCGGGCGTGCCTAGTAGAGCGCGACCGGGTTGATGATCATCTGCACGGAGCCGCGCACGCGGGGCTGGCCGAGGACGAACATGAACTCCTTGATGCCCTCGCGGACAAGCGGGCCGGTATTCATGGTTTCAAGGATGTAAATCCCGTTTTCCTTCAAGAGCACAACATGTCCCCAGAAAGGCCGGCCTTCTTTTTCCGGCGGCACCACGTCAACGCCCCAGGTGCCCGAGCCCACGGCCATCTCATTCTGTGAGGCAAGCCATTCTGCGGCATCCTCCGATGTGCCGGGCTCTCCGCTCGCCCAGGCAACGGGATCGCTTCCCAGCTTTGCGTCGGTCCAGCCGGTGTAGAAAAGAACCACGTCGCCTTCACGTATTTCAACATCTTGCGCTTTCGATGCGGCCTGAATATCCGCGGCGGTAAAGAACTGCCCGGCTTCCATCGACTTGACACCGAAATGCGCCGCCATATCAATCACGACACCCCGGCCGACAAGCGGTGGAACGTTGTGGGTCCCGAGCTTTGTAAGTCCGGTAATCCCCGCAAAGTCTTTTTCGTCATTGCAGTTGTAATACATGCCTTCTTGACCCAGATGACCCAGCCCGTCGATCTGTGAGCCGATGCCGAGCCAAAGCTGCATCAGGTCGTCATTATAGCTACCGTTATAAGCGAACAGCGTCTGCCCGCCCTGTTGGTTCGGCTGCACGACCTGCAGGCTGAGCCCGCGCGGTGGGAAGGCGGGCGTCTTGGCGTCGATCACGATCCCGAGCGGAACACTCTTTCCCTGCTTGATCAGCTTGGTGGCGGCGAGGGTGCGCTCCGGCGTTACCAGATTGGCGGACCCGATCTCGTCATCCGCGCCCCATTTCGATGGCGCGCATTCCTGAGCAAGCGCGGTGCCCGCAAGAAAGCTTATTCCCACCGCGGTCGCGGTGAGGGTTTTCATAAATGCCATGATTATCCTCCCAGATATTATTTTTATAGGTGAGGAAAGAGTAATATTTAAAGAACTAATATGCAAGATGGTAGCTCGCGGTGACCGTTTGGATGAAATAGCCTGTTGCATCATGCCCTGAACGCCGTATTCTCAAATGATAATAAATAAGAAGCGGCAAGGCCGGAGGGGAAGGATATGGACGATACTTGGGAAATTTATGCGCTGCGCTATGCGACGAAGGAAAACCGGACACGGCGAGAATCCTTCCTGTTCGCCGATGATCACGCAAGCGTGCATCCGCTTGACTACTATGTCTGGGTACTAAAAAACGGCACGCAGACGATCCTTGTCGATACCGGCTTCGATCATGAGGAGGGTAAGCTCCGCGACCGGCCGATTTTCCAGACCCCGGCGGCGATGCTTGCCGATTTCGGCCTGCCCGCGGAAACCATCGACAGCGTCATCGTCACCCACATGCATTATGACCATGCAGGATCGCTTCATGATTTTCGTCATGCGAAACTCTATGTACAACCGGCGGAAGTTGAGTATGTGACTGGTCCGTGCATGTGCCATGAGGCGTTGCGTCACCCGTTTTCGGGTAATCATGTGATCGAGATGGTTCGCTCGCTCTATCAGGGCAATGTCGAGTTCTGCGAGGGATCGCGGGAAGTCGCGCCGGGGGTCGAGGTCCATCTGATCGGCGGCCATACGCGCGGGCAGCAATGCGTGCGTGTGAGGACGCGGCGGGGCTGGGTGGTGCTGGCCTCTGACAGCAGTCATTTTTATGAGAACTACCGACGCGGGATGCCCTTTCCCATCGTTGTCGATATGGAGGCGACCTTGCGCGGCTATGATACCCTCCGGGCGCTGGCCGATAGTGATGATCATATCATCCCGGGGCATGACCCCTTGACCCGCGCCTGGTATCCCGTCATCGACGGCGGATCAGAGAATATCGTCCAGCTCCATGCCGATCCGACGGCCTGACGATTATCTGTTGCATTTCAGGCTAGGTGGCGGGAGGGACATTTGCTATTCTCCCGCGCATGGAAACGACAACAATAACAAAAAAACCTTTTCCGCTCTGGGCACTTGTCTCGCTTAGCTCCGCCTATTTCATGGTCGGCACGTCCAGCCTTTCGGTCATTGCTCTGACTTGGCAGATATCGGACGGACTCCAGATGCCGCCGTCGGACATTGCCTTTCTGGTGACCGTTTTTGCGCTTGCCTTCGCCATCGCCGCACCGCTCACCCAGGTGGTTTTTAGCGGTTTTGCGCGCATTAAAATCCTCTGCATGGGGCTTGGCCTGCTGACGCTTGCGCTGATAATGGGCGCGGCGTCACCCAGTTACGAGCAGCTATTAATTTCGCGCGGACTTATGGGCCTCAGCGCGGCGGCGATCAGTCCGATGTGTTCCGCCATCGGGGCGGGCCTTGCCCCGCCGGAGCAGCAGGGCAGGGCCATGGGCATTGTCTTCGCCGGGCTGACCTTCGCCTCTGTCCTTGGTACACCGATATCCGCCTATCTCGGCACGCTGATGAGCTGGCGTCTGGTGCATCTTCTGCTCGCATTTGTGGCACTGAGTTCCATGGCGTCGATATTGCTGTTGGTGAAGGACAGACAGGCGGGGGCGCCGATTTCATTCTCCTATATCTTTGAAGCACTGACGCGGATCCGCTCCTCTTTCGCAGTTCTCACCACCTTTCTTCAGATGACCGCGATTTTCAGCACCTACGCCCTGATCGCCCCTTATATGTCACATAAGTTCAGTTTGGCCGAAAACTTGATCGCGCTCGTGCTGCTGACCTATGGGGTAAGCGGGGTGGTCGGCAATATCTTCGCCGGTCGCCTGAGCGACCGTTTTGGCCCTAACCGGATCATTTTCACGACCCTGATCGGCCTCGGCACGGGCTTCCTGATGATGTGGGCGATCGGTCCGAATTTGTGGCTCGCCTTAATTTCCTTCGTGATTTGGTCTGTCTTCGGGATGATGTTTCATTCCCCTCAGCAGCAGCGCATCGCCAATATCGATCCGGAGCGGCGCAGCCTGCTGCTTGCGCTCAATGCGGCGGCGCTTTATCTCGGCATTTCCGTCGGCTCGTGGATTTCGAATTTTGTCTCCGTGCGCTGGGGATATGATGTATTGCCGCTGGTTTCGCTCGCAGTGCTTGTGGGGTGTGCGCTCATTTTCATCTCATCTGTCGTCGTGACGCGGCAGGGAAAACACATAACAGGAGGACAGGAATAATGGCAAAGCCGATACGCGAGATATTCGCCGATCAAGGGGAGGCCTGTGAGCGGCTCGGCTCGGATTTCACCGCAAGAGTGTGCCGTCTTGCGGGCGTCCGACTTGATGGTGGCGCGGTTGCCGATATCATCCTCGGCTGGGAGGGCGATGCCTCAGCTCAGAGTGATTCCGTGCCGCTCCGGCTTTGTGGTGCGTTGCATGCGCTGGTGCTCGCGGATAAAAGCGCGGTACTTGCCGCTGTCTATCCGCCGGATCATGAGGGCGTCTCCGATGAGGATCTCTGGGCCGCTATCGACACAGTGCTTATGGAGCATGAGGCCTTTATCCTCGATCGCCTGACCGGGCCACCGCAAACGAATGAGGTGCGGCGCGTCGGCGCGACCCTGCCGATGTTCCTGGAAGTGACTCGCCTGACCGGTCTGCCGTTGATGATTTCGGAGATTGGGGCGAGCGCGGGACTCAATCTATATCCGGACCGCTTTCATATCGCCCTTGGCGAAGATAATTATGGCGATCCTTCCTCCGCGGTTCATATTCAGCCTAAATGGCTGGGCAGCCCGGCGCCGGACATTGCGCTTGATATCCGGTCGCGGGCCGGATGCGATCTGCTGCCCGTCGATCCGGGCAATGCGCAGGATCGGGAGCGGATGCTCTCCTTCATCTGGCCGGATCAGGCGGATCGGTTGCAGCGGACTCGCGCCGCCTTTGATATTGCTGCCGCGCAGGCAGAGCGGGTGGAAAAGGCGGATGCCCTCGATTGGCTCAAAACGCGCACAGCTGACCCGATGGAAGGGGTTGCCCATGTCATCTACAGCACGATCGCCTGGCAGTATCTGCCGGAGGAAGCGCGCAATCGCGGAGAAGACATCATCCGTGCCGCCGGGGCGCGGGCGACAGAAGATGCACCGCTCGCCTGGGCGCGCATGGAAATCGACGGTAAGTCCCCTGGCACGGGGCTAACCCTCATCCTCTGGCCGTCAGGGGAAGAACATCTCGTCGGGCGCGCAGATTTCCACGGCCGCTGGATAGACTGGCACGGCTGGCCCGCATAGAGCCTAAGCCATTTTCTCCATCCAGGGACGGAGGTCCATCTCAAACGTCCAGGCGGAACGGTTCTGGCAATGGAGATTCCAGTAATTCTCAGCGATATCGTCGGGCTGCAGGATACCGTCCTGCTCACGCAGGGCGTAGCGCTCGGGAAATCTTTCCGCGATAAAGGCAGTGTCGATCGCGCCGTCAATGATCACATGGGCGACATGGATACCTTGCGGTCCCAGCTCCCGCGCGAGGCTCTGGGCGAGGGCGCGAAGGCTATGCTTGGCACCGGCAAAGGCTGAAAATCCGGGTCCGCCGCGAATGGAGGCCGTCGCGCCGGTAAACAACATCGCGCCCTTCCCGCGCGGCAGCATGACTTTCGCCGCTTCTCTGCCCGTTAAAAACCCGGCGAAGCTGCTCATCTCCCAGACCTTGCGATAAACGCGGCTGGTCATCTCTGTGATCGGGAAATTCACATTGCCGCCGATATTGAAGACCACGACACCGAGGGGGGCGATGTCCTTCTCGATCTTCGCGAAGAGATCGACCATCTCGTCTTCATCGCGGGCATCGACACCGAAGGCATGGGCGCTGCCGCCGTCTTTATCGATTTCCTCGGCGAGCTTGTTTAGATCGTCGATATGCCGTGCACGGCGGACGATGCAGGTCTCGAACCCTTCGCGGGCAAATCGTCTGGCAATGGCGCCGCCGGTCGCGTCTCCCGCGCCGACGACAAGACAGGATTGCTTCGTCATATTATTATCCTTGTGTTGACGGTTCTGCGCGGGAAAAGGCTAGGCGCTCGCCGGGCGGCTGTCAATCACCGGTGAGGCCTAAAAAGAAACATAATCCTGTGTAGCTTTAAGCCGTCCGTATCTGCTAGATAGATCGCGGTAAGAGGATGAGTATGATGGCGCGTATCTGGCCTTTTAAATTGAGACTACCCGGGGGGCAAATTCCGGCTGATTTCCGGATTGCTGGCGGTGTTGTTGATCGCAGCCGGCCGGTGCCGTTCCGCTTTGGTGGGCGCGGCTACCGCGGGTTTGCGGGGGATACGCTGGCCTCCGCGCTGCTCGCTCATGGGATTGAGGCGCCGGAGAGTGTTTCTCTTCTGCGCGCTGGCGAAAAGCCTGCCGCCATCCGACCTGCCGCGCAGGAACTCTATGACGATCTCATCGCCCGCGACAGGACCAATGGTCATTTCCGGCGTTTTCTGCCAGGATATGCCCCTTCCGCTGATACCGATGCGGATGTCGAGACAGAGCATGTCTATGACCATACGGATTGCCTCATCATCGGCAGCGGTCCGGCCGGGCTGAACTTCGCTCTGGAAAAGGCTGAGGCGGGAGTGGATGTCATCCTGATCGAACGGGATTTCGAGTTTGGCGGCAGCCTGCTTTATGATGATCAATGGATTGACGGCCTCGCGCCCGGTGACTGGCGGCAGAGGGCGCTAGATCGCCTGATGGTTATGTCGAACGTCCGCATGCTCCCCCGCACCACGGCCCTGCAGCGGCAGGGGGAGACGCTTCTCCATGCGGAGGAACGGCCGCAGCGGCATCTGGCAGCGCGCGATCCGCATTTGCCCGATCGTCGCCTGCGCCATATCAAGGCGCGGGAGATGATTTTCGCAACCGGGTATGAGGATCAGATTTTCTCTTTCCAGAATAATCTTTTGCGGGGTATTTTTAATCTTGAGTATGCACTTTCTCTGGTCAATCGCTATGCCGTGTTACCGGGCCACCGCATCGTGCTCTATACCGGGCATACGGATGGTTACCGGCTGGCGGCGTCGCTGCTCGCACGGGGGATAAAGCCGGCGGCGATTATCGATGTGCGCGAAGCCGTACCCGCCGCCTGTCATCATTTCGCGCGTCAAGCTGGCATTCCGCTCTACCCGCATCACCGGGTTGTTCGCGCCCTCGGGTTCCGCTGCGTCCGGGGCGTGGTTTTGCAAAAGGCGGACAATGATCCGCTTAACCGCGATATCCATCTCGATTGTGACAGCCTGATCCAGTCGGCAGGGGTTTTTCCGCGCAGCGTGCCGGAAAGCCTCGGTCAGGATAACGCCGTTGCGGTGATGGGAGAGAAGCGCGGAGAACTGTTGTCGCGGATATGTCGCGGACCCCTTTTCGAGGTGCAAAAACGGGCGGGCGCCGCGCATCGCATTCACGACGGTTGGCAACTCGCGGCGGCTTATCCCGCGAAAGAGGAGGATGTGACGGTGGCCAGCCACCGCGAGGCGAAGGCGGCCTGGACCAGGGCTGCCATGGCCGACCTCTCTCATCTTGGAAAAATTGATCTTCAGGGTACGGATGTCGCCGCCTTGCTGGAGCGGGTGTTCGGCAGAGGCTGGGCTAATCTGGAACCGGGCCGGATGCGTCCAGCGCTCCTCACGCAGGAAAGCGGAATTGCGCTTGCGTCCGTGCTGGTCTGGCGTATCGATACGCATCACTTCCTGTTGACGATGACGGCGGGATCGATTGCTAAGGTTCGGAAACGTCTCGATCGGCTGCTGGCGGAGGAGGAGATCGCGCCCCGGCTGAAAATGACAGAGGTGACCGATGAATGGGGCGGCGTCGCGTTGATGGGTCCGAAATCGGAAGCCTTGCTTGCAGATAGCTTACCGATGTCGGTGATGGCTGAAGCGCTCTCGTCGATGGCGTTCCGTGATTTTACGCAGGATGATCTGCCGATCCGTCTTGCCCGGATCAGCCTCTCCGTCGGAGGGGGCTATGAGATTTACACCCGCGCGGGCTATACGGATATTCTCTGGAACCTGCTGCTGGAGAAGGGCAAGGCGCATGGGCTGATCCTCGCAGGCACCGCGGCGCGGGATATCCTGCGGATAGAGGCGGGCCGTCCCGGCGTCAGGGAAATAAATGGCCGGGCGACGGCGGCGGACCT
>ERZ1740062.561-NODE-561-length-19243-cov-3.926673_pt1 | contig 19243 bp, 18 predicted proteins | sample MGYA00581741_ERZ1740062 | MGnify/ENA primary metagenome ERZ1740062 (study PRJEB43018, sample SAMN04849747) | marine metagenome | isolation source: floating plastic debris | place: Pacific Ocean | collected 2008-09-01 | study: EMG produced TPA metagenomics assembly...
GCTAGAGCAATTTCCGTTCACATTGGATCAGAAATCGCTGTCTCAAGATCAGCAGAATGCTGATCTTGAACGCGTTTTCTGATGATGACTGACCTGCTTTGAACGGAAAATGCGCTAGTCCTCTGGGGGTTGACCGTTGCGCTCCGCGCGCTGACGGCGGAGGTCGCGGGCGCGGTGGAGGCTTTGGTCGTATAAGCGCTGCAAAACCTCGGCTTGCCCGAAACTTTGCCGCAAAACGTCCCGCGCTGCCTCCGCTGCGCGGTCGAGATCTCCATCCCGGCTGTCAAAGCTCTTCCGCCGACCCCCGCCCCAATCGGCAAAGCGGGCATAGGCCAGCAACTCGGCCGCCGGGCGGGGGCCCATGCGCGGGGCCTCGCGGCGCATCTGATCGCCCAGCGTTTTGCGCGCCGCCGCCACCTTTCCCTTGTCGGCCAAAGCCCGCGCCACCGCAGCCTCGTCGCGGGCTTTGCGCAAGACCGCGAGCGCGACAAGCGATGCCAACGCGTCAGGCTTCACAGGTGGTATCCCGCAAGGCTGCGCCCCTGGGCACGGGCCTTGCGCCGCATCGCTTCGGCAAATCGGATGGCCGCGGCGACCGCGCGATAATGCTCTGGCGGAATTTCATCGCCGATCTCCACAATCTCGTAAAGCGCGCGCGCGCAGGCGACGTCACGGTGCAGCGGCACACCGTTTTCGCCCGCGATCTCACGGATTTTCAGCGCGATCTCGTCCACCCCTTTGGCCACGCACACCGGCGCCGTCCCCTTTTTGCGCGACCATTTCAGCGCGACGGCAACGTGGACCGGGTTGACGATCTCGACGTCGGCTTTCGGCACATCGGCCATCATCTGTCGTTTGGACACCTCCACCGCGCGCTGCCGGCGGCGGGCCTTGAGTTGAGGGTCGCCCTCCGTCTCTTTCGCCTCGTCGCGGATCTCCTGATACGACATGCGCAACCGGCGAAGATGATCGTGGCGCTGCCACGCGAAATCGATGAACGCGATCAGCATCGTGACGATCAAAATCCCCGTCATCATCCGCTTGTTTACGCCTCCATGGTGCTCTACGTCCGTTCTTGGTGAGGCGCGTTCAGCGCCGATGATCTCTTATAGCTGGTTCATCTCCAGCGCGCCCGCGATGATCGAGATCGCAATCAGTTTGAAGGCGCTTTTCGCGAACTCGACCAACCCGGTCGGCCCGAATTTCTGTTTTGCAACACTGATCGGATCGATGCGCGCGCCTTTGGGCTTCAGCTTGTCGAGGCTGAAGACAATCGCGCGCTGCGCGGCATAGGCGGCAAGCGTCGCGGCGAGCGGGACAACAAAAACGGGCGCAAGATACCAGGCGGTCGTGGCAAGGATCGCGGCGGAAAGCCCGCCGCCGCCGGGGCCGAGGATCTGCCCGGTCAAGCGCTCGGACTGGTCGAGAAACAGCGACAGCGTTTCGCCGACGCTGCGCGCGACATCCCCGCCTGTGACAAAAAGAACCGCAAAAAGCGCGAGATAGGAGGCCGCAACCACAACCTCTGCCGATTTTGCGACATCCCCCTTTTTGCGCGCATCCTCCAGCCGCTTTGGCGTTGGCTCTTGGGTTTTCTCGCCGCCACCGGCGCCGCCCTCGCTCATCGCAATAGGGAAAGCGGCGCGGACAGCGCGCGATCAAGCGTGCCGAGCCATTCGACAAGGATCAGCGGCCCCGCCAACATCAAAAGAAGGAGCGTGGCCCCCGTGATCGCCGGCGCGCCCACGAAGGCCACCATCAGTTGCGGCATCGCGCGGTTGATCGCGCCCAGCGCCACATTGTAGAGAAATGCCGCCAACACGAACGGGGCGGCGAGCGAGAAGGCAAGCGCAAAGGCCTCGACCGCCCGCGAAAGGCCCCAGCGCGCCGTATCGCTGGCCGGCAGGGTCGCGCCGAAGCCCACGACCTCGTAACTTAGCACAATGCCGTGGATCAGCTTAAGATGCAGGTCGAGCGACATGGCAATGGCCAGCCCGCCAAGCACAAGGACGTTGCCGATGGCAGGCATCGGGTCCGGCGCCACGGATCCCGCGGCGATCTGGGCCAGCGCTGTCGTTTGCGCCGCGATCGCGCCGGCCAATTGCAACGCCATGACCAAAAGGCGAAAGCCAAGCCCGATCACAAGCCCGATGGCAACCTCGGCCAAAAGCGCGCCGGCAAAGCGTTGAACCGGCCACGGTCCGCCAAGCGGCGTGGGATCGACCATGGGAAACACCAACGCCGTAAAGGCGAGCGCCGCGCCAAGGCGGACGCGCATCGGGATCAATTGCTCTCCGAAAGCGGGCGCAAGGCCGATGATCGCGGCGGTGCGTGCAAAGGTCAGCACCGCCGCCATCAGCGTCGCTTCGGTAAAATCGACAAGGCTGGCGACCAAGTCCCACATCAGGCGGTGCCGAGAATGGCGGGACGCGACTGGTGCGAGATTTCATCGAAGGAAACGACGGGGTTGCGGATCCCCTTCGCGCGCAACACGGTCTGCAAGAACCGCCGCCGCCGTGTCGTTGTCACAATCGCGGGATAGCGCCCGTTCTGCGCCGCCGCCGCCACTTTATCGGCGACCGATCCCGCGAGGCGGTTGAACTCCGACGGGGGCAGCGCGACGTCGAGCACGCCACCCTCGGTTTCGATCTGATGCTCGTGGAACGTCTCCTCCCACGCGGGGGCAAGCTGGATCAGCGGGAAGGTTCCGTCGGCCTCTTTCAATTCGGCGGTGATCTGGTAGGCGATGCGGTGGCGGACGTGCTCGGCCAGCGCTTCGGGCACTTGCGTGGCGCCGTTCGCCTCCCCGATGGCTTCCAGGATCACGGGCAGATTGCGGATCGAGACCCGTTCTTCCAGCAACAGGCGCAGCACCGATTGCAATTGGTCGACGGGCACTTTGTCGGGGATGAACTCATCCATGATGCGCCGGTTCGCCTCCCCCCGCGCGGCGTCCGAGGGTTTGACGAACTCATCAAGCAGCCGGCGCAGCGCGCGGCGCGTGAAAAGCCGGGAGAAATTCTGCTTGATGACCTCCAGCACATGGGTCGCGATCACTTCGGTCGGGGAGACGACCGACAAGCCTTCGAGCGCTGCACGCTCCTGCTGATCGGGGGAGATCCAGCGCGCGGGTGCGCCGTAGACGGGTTCGGCCACGGTGCGGCCCGCCGGCTCTGGCGGCGCGGGGTCCGACAGCAGCATCAGCATCTGGTCAAGCTCTACTTCTGAGCGCGCGGCCTCCACCCCCTGGATGCGGATGGTGTAGGTGCCGGGGGCGAAGGCGGCGTTGTCGGTCAGCCGGATCTCGGGCAGCACCAGCCCGTATTCCTGGGCAATATGGTTGCGCATATTGGCGATCCGTCCGTCGAGCCCGTTGGTCGGGTCCATCACCATCGCCACAAGGTTGGCCGCAAACTCCAAATGGATCTCATCGACATCCAGCATGTCGCCAAGCTTCTTTTGCGGAGTCTCCTTGGGTTTGGCGACCTCGGCCGCCGCCGTGGCTGCAGCGGCAGCCTTGCCGCGCGCGGCCAAAAAGGCGGACAGCGCCAGCACAAACGCCGCGGCCATGAACGGCAGCAGCGGCAGTCCGGGGATAAAGGCAAAAAGGGCAAGCAGCGCCGCGACCGTGCCAAGCGCCACGGGATAGCCGCCAAGCTGGCCGGTTAGCGCCCGGTCCGCAGACCCCAGCGCGCCCCCTTTGGACAGCAACAGCGCTGCGGCAATCGAGATGATGACCGCGGGCACCTGCGTGACCAGCCCATCGCCCACTGTCAGGATCGAGTAGGTCTCAAACGCCTGCCCAACCGGCATCTCATGGACAAAAATGCCGCTCACCAGCCCCATCACAAGGTTGAGAAGCGTGATCAGAAGCCCCGCAACGGCATCGCCTTTGACAAATTTCGAGGCCCCGTCGAGAGAGCCGAAGAACGTCGTTTCCTCCTGCTCCAACTGGCGGCGGGCGCGGGCGTCGGCATGGCTGATCGCGCCGGCCGAAAGGTCGCTGTCGATGGCCAATTGCTTGCCCGGCATCGCATCGAGCGCAAAGCGCGCGCCAACCTCCGCCATCCGCCCGGCGCCGCGGGTGATGACGATGAAATTGACGATCATCAGGACGGCAAACACCACCAGGCCGAGCAGGATCGACCCCCCCATGATGAACATGGCAAACCCCTCGATCACATCGCCCGCCGCCGCTGTTCCGGAATGCCCTTCGGAAATGATCAGCTTGGTCGAGGACACGTTCAGCGCCAGGCGCAGCATCCGGCTGGCCAGCAGGATCGTCGGGAAGGCCGAGAAATCGAGTGGCCGCTCAATGAAAAGGGTGATGGTGAAGATCAGGATCGCAAGGCCGAAGGAGGCCGCAAGCCCGAGGTCCAGGATCCAAGCCGGCATGGGCAAAACCATCATCACGATGATCGCCATAAGGGCGAGCGCCAGCAGGATTGTGGGGTGAAAGATCTGATTGAGCGACAGCGTCGGGTTCACGGCGACGTCCCCCCGTAAAGGCCGCCGCGCGCAGGCGTCAACAGGCCCGGCCCCGACGGCAGGTGATCGATGGCGGCAAGCGACCCGGTCGCCGAGGGGGGCGGCGCGACCCAACCGGGCGGCACATCGGCCAAAAGCGGACCTGGCTTCGCGGGGCGCCTGACACGGCGCGCGGGCCGGTCGCGCACGCTGTCGAGCATATCCGACATCCCCTCGGCATCGGTCATGTTATGGGCATATTCCCCAACCGCGGGGGGCGGTGCCGCGCCCCCGGTCAGGCCCGCCAAAATCCGCTCAAACCGCTTGGAATAGCGCGTTGCGAACTTCGGTGTGCGTGAGTGATACGCCCCGGCAGAGGTGATCCAGGACTGGCTTTCGGCAAACAGGCTGCGCAGAAATCGGCTGGCATAAAGCGCATTCTCACGCGGGTCGAACATCTGTTCGATCGAGGCGAAGGCACTGCCATGCCAGCGGAAATTGATCTGAAAACACCCAACATCGAAGCTGCGCGCGCCCTTGGCGTGATGGGCTTTGACATAGGCCAAAGCCTCATCCCGGGTGGCGAACCACTTGCCGGTGCCCTCCATGTTCACGGTCCAGGGCCAGGGCCGGTTCTGTCCGTCCATAACGCGCCCGGTTTCGGTCAGCGCGATGGCACGCATCACGGTTTCGGGCACGCCATGGGCCCGGGCGGCATAGGCCCCCGCCGCCTCACACAAGGCGGAAATGCGCAAAGGGTCCGGCGCGCGCGCGTGGCCCAAGCCCGCGAATAGACACAAAAAGAGCAAACGGAAGGGGCGATGCATCACGTCTCCTGCCAGCGGGTTCGGGGCAGGCCTACGCCAGACGTGGTTACCAAATCGAGAAGGAGGCCGTTAAAAACTGTGCCGAAGGCTGTATTGATTTTAGCCGCTCCCGCGACAGCGCGGGTGTGTCTCGGCCGAAACAGCGTGGCCGCGCGGCATCGGAGTTAAGACGCGCGCCCCAGATCTGTCCCGCGTCGATGGGGTGCAGATAGCGGGCGTCTTTCGCTGCGGCCAGCGGTTACGCGGGGCGGCGCCACAGGCGGCGGACGCGCAAGAAGGCGCGGTAGCCAAGCTCTGCCATCGTGGACAGCGGCGGCACATCGAGAAGCCGCGCAAGCGGGCGCAAACGCGGGTGATTGCGCCAGATCGCGGTAAACGCCTCCGCGCCGCTTGCCAGCCGGCCATCGCGGCGGCGGATGTGGATGCGGCGCAGGGCCGTTTCCCGGTCAAGCCCGGTCAGGCGCGTTTCGGGATCGCTGACATCTGTCCAGCGCACGTCCGACAGCGCGGGTAGGCCGCGATACACGGCGATTTCGCGGCGGCAAACGGGGCATGCGCCGTCGTAGAAGACTTCGCTTGCGGCAAGGGGATCTTGGGTCATGGCCGGCAAGGTGGGTCGACAAAGCGCCGCGTCCAGCGCGTCTCGACGCCGCGCCGCGCCGGCCTAGCTCGCCCCGCAAAGGAGACGCTATGCACCCTCTTCCAACACGCGCCGCAGGGCTGGATCGCCTGGCGCAGTTCACCCCGCGCATGGGCCGCGCCTATGCGGCAGAGCGCAACTATGACCCCGGCCCCGAAAACCGACCGGGCGTCAGCGCCCTGTCGCCGTGGATCTGCCGCCGCCAGGTTTTGGAGGCCGAAGCGGTCGCCGCGGCACTGAGCGCGCACAGCCCATCGGCGTCCACCAAGTTCATCGAAGAGGTTTTCTGGCGCGGCTACTTTAAGGGTTGGCTTGAGCATCGCCCCGGTATTTGGGCCGACGCCAAACCAAACCACCCGGCGCCCGCCGGTCTGGAGGCGGCCGAAACGGGCAACACCGGCATCGCCTGTTTCGATGCCTGGGCACGGGAATTGGTGGAAACGGGTTATCTCCATAATCATGCGCGGATGTGGTTCGCCTCGATCTGGGTCTTTACGCTGGGCTTGCCGTGGCGGCATGGCGCCGACTTCTTTCTGCGCCATCTGCTGGACGGCGACGCGGCATCCAACACCCTTTCCTGGCGGTGGGTGTCGGGCGTTCACACGCGCGGCAAGACCTATCTGGCCCGGTCCAGCAATATCGCGCGCTACACGGCCGGGCGCTATCCCGAAACGCCGGGCCTCGCCAGCGTGGCCCCGCCGGTTGAGGAACCGCCGAACCCCGATGTGACGCCGCTGCGCCAGCCCCGTCGGGGCACGCCCGTGCCCTCTCTCTATCTGGTAACAACAGAAGACTGTGGGTTGGTGTCCAGCGGGGACATGCCCGTGGCCGGCGTCGCCACGCTGCAACTGACCGGGTGCCGAAGCGCGCGTCCGGTCAGCCCGGCTGTCCATGCCTTCGACGCCGGCGCGCTCGCCGATGGCGCGGCGCAGCTTGGCGGCGCTGTCCAAACGCTCGACCATCCGACGCCCGCAGATTTGGTGGCCGCAGCCCGTGCCGCCGGAACCACTCAGATTGTAACGGGGTTTTTGCACACCGGATGGGTTCGCGATTGGTTCGATGCCGCAGAAGGGGAATTCGACCGCGCTGGGATCACCGTGGCAGAGATCCAGCGCGACTGGGACCGGGCGGTCTATCCGCATTGCAAATCGGGCTATTTCGGCCTGAAAAAGAAGATCCCGACCCTTTTGCCGACGATTGCCCCGAACGCCGGCATGCCGCTTTTCAGCCGGGTTTGATGGTGATTTTGGTGCGGACGGAATTTGCGATAAAGCAATCCGCATGGGCCGCGTGGTGCAGCATCTCAACCTCCGTCGGCGCGGGGACTGTGCCGGTCCAGCGCAGCTCCGGCGCCAATGTGACCTCCGCGATCCAAAACGTGCCTTCGGGGGTGCGCACCATCCGACCCTGCGCACGGTCCCGGTAGGACGCTACGACATGGCCCGCGCGCCGCGCATGATCCAAAAACCAAAGCATGTGACAAGCGGAAAGCGCTGCGACAAACGCCTCCTCGGGGTCGAGGGCCGCCGCGACCGAGTGCGGCGCCGGCACCACCGCGGGCGACGCGGAGGCGGCGATGGTGATGCCGCCGTCCAGCCGGATTTCATGCGCGCGGCTGTAGGCGTTCGCGGCGAAATCGCCATCGAGACGCCAAAAGACCTCAGCCCTATGCTCAGACATGTGCCGCCTCCAAACACTCCAGCGCGAGGGCGGCAAACCGCGCGGGCGCTTCTTCGTGCATCAGATGCCCGAGCTTTGCGATGGAAACAAGGCTGGCGCCTGGAAGATCGGCCAGCACGCGACGGGTTGTCGCCGGCGCCACCGCCCGGTCGTTCGCGCCAAGCGCCACGGTCAGCGGCGTGGTCAAGCGGTTGAGGTCGCGGCCAAGGCCCGAAAGCTCCCACCGGGCCATCATGCGCAGCGTCCCGGCGATGTGGTCGGGGTCGCTGAAACAAAGACGGTAAAGCGCGGCCATCTCGGCATCCGCGGCACTGCCGGTCGCTTCCAACAGACGCGCCACCACCCGGTCAGAGCCCGCCGCCTGCGCAAGCGCGTAGGGCGCAAACGGGTTCAGCGCGGTCAGCCTGGCCAGCGCCGGCATCATCAACGCCGCCGGCCCGTCAAACGGGCGCAGCGCTGGGTTAAGCGCCAGCACCGAGGCCGGTACAGGGTGGTCGAGCACAAGGCGAAGCGCAAGCGCCGCCCCCGCCGAGTGACCGACGATCAGCGCTGGCCGCGCGCCAAGCTGGTCGAGAAGTGCTGCGATGTCTTCGGCCATCGTCGGCAGGCTGCTGCGCGCCGGCGCATAAGCCCGCGTCAGCCCATGGCCCGGAAGATCTGGGCTGATGACCTGCGCCGCGGTGCTTAGCGTCTCAAAAAGCCCCCGCCAGGAGTGATTGGCGCCCCCCGCCCCATGGAGCAAAAGCACGGCGGGCCCCGCGCCGGCGATCTGAACATGCCAACGCTGGGCCCGGGTTTCGATGAACCGGCTGGCCGCAGCATGGGGCCAAATGGTGCGGGCGCGTTGCCAATCGATCATGGTCGTTCTCCAAGCGCTTCGCGGACGGCGCATCGGGCCGAGCAGTGCGACCGGAGGGCGCGCAGCCGCGCGGTGCGGCGGGCGCGCCGCCTGCATCCTCGACCAAGGGCGGTTCCGACCATCCGAGGCCCCCGGATCTTTGCCATGGCCCAAACCCCGGGCAGCCCCCGGCCACCAGGGCCGGCGCCGCACGCCAAAGGGCGTTGACCGGGCGATTTGGCGGTTTTGATCTGTTTCGGCATGCGGCGCATCCTCGCACAATTCCCAACTCTGGACAGGCCCGGCCCATGCGGTTTGCCCCAGCAATCGGTCTGGGACAAAACCCGTGGTCCAGCGGCGCGAACGGCCTCGAACGGCACCGCGACCGATCGGAGGCGAACCGGCACCGTGCCGCGCAACCGTCTTTTTCGCGGGCGAGCGGCCGCGCCCACCGCGATTGGCGATAGAAAGACACATGGCCGGGCCGGCGCCCAAGTCCATGGCGACAAAAGCCGCAGGCTGCGGCGCGCGACGGGGGCCAGCGCCCCTCCCCGCCCCCGCATGAGGCCGGAGACCCGTCGCGTGCGCATCGACAAGACGCCAAAGCGCGATGGAGCCGGGCGCGATGACCCACGCAAGGGCAGAGCGCCTTTCCTGGATTGAGGGCTACGGCGCACCGCGGCACATCTCCCGTCGCAGAGCTGGCCCGATCACGGTGCCCTCACGGCGGCGTCATGGCGGCGTCACGGTGCGGCCATCAGGGCGCCGACACTCTGGCCGATACCCCGCGCATCCGCGCGCGGCAGCGGCAAATACGTGGCGTCAAGCGCGGCGGCAAGCTCTGCGGCGGGGCGTTGCGGGCGGGGGCTTGTGTCGATCAAAAGCGTCGGCAACGCCGCCCCGCGCAGGACGCGCGCCATCTCCTCGGCGTCGGCGCGGGCGGCGGCGCGCCCCGGCCGCCCATCGCGCGCGATGTTCGCCTTTCCGTCGGTCAGCACGACAAGCACGGGGTCACGCCCCCGCCGCCGCGCCCCCAGCGCAAGCGTTAGCGCCGCCTCAAGCCCCGAGGCCAGGGGCGTGCCGCCCCCGCCCGGCAGCGCCGCAAGCCGCCGCTTGGTCTGCACAAGGCTGCGCGTCGGCGGCAGCAGCGTTTCCGCCGCCGCGCCCCGCATCGCAATCAAGGCGACATGATCGCGCCGCACATAAGCTTCGGCCAGCAAAAGCTCAATCGCGCCCTTGGCCTCCGCCAACCGCCCCATGGCGGTCGACCCCGAGGCATCGACCAGAAACAGCGCCAACCGCTCTCGCCGCTGGCGGTGGCGGCGCACGCGGATATCGCTTTTGGAGATCAGAATGTGTGCGGGCGGATCGGCAAACAGCTTTCGCCGCAAGGGTTGCCAGGGGGCGGCTGTGCGCAACGTGGCGACCAGATCCAACCGGTGCGGACCGCGCGGGTCCCCGGGCGGCCTCCCCTGCGGCCGTCCCCGGCGGTGGCCGCCCGGCCCCGCGCCCCCGCCGCGGCTGCCCGGGCTCCCCCGCGCGGCCGCCGCCCCTGCGCGCAGCTTTGCCAGAACATCCGGCGGCAGACTTGCCCGGGCAGCCTCCAACAGAACCTCCGCCGGGATACCGTCCGATGGCGTCGGGTCTTGGGTTTTCTCGGCATCATCGGGCGCGCTGGGGGCCGGTGGCTCCGGCGCCGGTTGTGTCTCATCCGCCGGCGGCAGGCTTGTCGCGCGGGGGGCCAGGACCAGGCGGGCGGCAAGCGCTGCATCCTCGGCCGCGACGTTGTCCCGCCCGGCAATCGCCGCCGCGCCGCGCGCAACCTCCAGCGCCAGAAGCGGCGCGCGCATCGATGCGATGCCAAGCGCGGCGGCCGCCTCTACGAACGCCTCTGGCGGTGTCGGGGGCATGGCCGCCAGCAGCCGCCGCGCGTGGCCAAGGACCTCCGGCGCCGGCGCGTCGGGCAGCGGGCGTGCCCGCAGCCCCTCCAACGTCAGATGCAGCGCCAGCCTGTCGGTCAAGGCGGCGGGGCAATGCTCCTCTGCCTCGACCCCCTCGTCGAGCGCGACGACGGAGAACCCAGCACCGGCATCGAGCGCCGCGCCAATCCGCGCGGCCAAGCCCGACGCCGCCCGTTCCGCCATCGGCAGGATCAGCGTTCCGGCCCCGACCTCGTCCAACAGCCCGCGCGCGTGCACGGGCCGCCCGGTCGACAAGGCTTCGGCCAGATCGAGACCGCCAAGAAGCCGGGCATCGTCGATCCCCGGCGGCAAACGCCGGATCGGCGCCGCGGCGATATCGCGAAGATAGGTCAGATACGCGGACCGCAGGGGACCGGCCCGCGCGCGCAGCGCCAAACCGCCCAGCCGCGACCCAACGCCGAGGATCTGTGCCGCAAGAAGGGCGTCCGAGATCGGATCCGGCCCCGTCACAGGGCCGCACTGTTGGGGACGCCGCGGACGAAACCGGTGGCGCCTCCGCCCCCGCCCAGACGCGAACGGGCGCCGGGCGGACCCGGCTGGCCGGCAGCCGCCTTCCCCGTGGAAAACCGCAGGGACCGCAGTCGGTATTGCCCGACCCGGCCGCCTGCGCCGGCTTTCTCGGGCGGGCCTTTGCAGGGCGATCCCCAAGCTGGGGGGCGGGCAGCGATGGGAGCGGTTTCTGCGCCGGTGCAGGGCGCTGTGGCGGCCCCTAAAGCTTGGCGCGGGCGCCGTTGACCGCCCAATGCGCGTCGATACATCGGCGCCGGTCGGGGCAATCGCGGACTTTGCCGTCCGGCGGCGGCGCTTTGGCAAAACTGGGGCAAAGCGCCAACCTCGCCGCGGTCGGGGGCAAATGACCGCCGCTGGCGGCCGGGTTGTGCGCAGGGCAGTCGAATGCCGCCCCGGTGGGCTGGCCTGGCTTGGCAGGGACCGGCGACGGCCCCCTTGGCTGCACCCCGGCCTTGAAGCCGGGGTTTCTGCGCGGCGCGGCGCGGTCTTCTTAGCGCCCGCGCCCCGCCGATCCCCGCACGCTTAAATCCGCCGCACGGGCGGGCGGCATCCGCGCCGCTGGGACGCACGGGCGCCGCTGCGCTGCTACGGCAAGCAGCGACCAACGAAACCCGGTGCGGGCAGCCGATCCGCGCCATGGGATACGTCGCCGGCCGGCGCCGGCCAACGCGGCAGAGACACCGGGGTGCAGACGAGGGCGACAGCGCGAGGCACCACCCGAAGGCGGATCGGCCGCGCAGCGATTGGCTGAAACCGCACGGGCCGCGATGTTGCGCGCTTTGGGTCACCGCCCTGTCGCGGCCGCCCGGGCGTTGGGCGGCTGGCCGAGAAACCGAGCAATTTTGAGAGTATTTGCAGGCGGCGCGCGGCGGGCCCGGCCCGGTGCAACCGCGCGCTCGGCGTGCCGCTGGCGTCCGATCCGGGCGGGAGAGGCCACGCCCGGCTTTCGCTTTGCCGGGCCGACCGACCTGGCCATCGCCGAGGGTCCGCGGCCGCGTGCGGTAAAGCCGCTTTCCGCGGTGCGGCGACCGTGGGGGCCTCAACCTCAACCCGCGCTGCGGTCCCCGCCGGCTTCCCTTGGCTTGTTCCATAGCGGGGCGACGCCCTGCTCCGTCCCCCTGTTCACCTGCACCTTCATCGGCGCCAGGGGCGCGGCGGCTGCGGTCTCGCGCAGCGCCCTCAGCGGGCCTTGCGCAGAGAGGCCGCGCATCGGGCGGGCGCGGTTTCGGCGTCGCGCGCATCATGGCGCGTGGTCTCGGACGGTCACGCCGTCTTGGCGGCGCCAAGCACGGCATCGACCGTGCGCAGCACCCGCGCTGTAGAACCGGCCTCATCCAGCGGGTCGCGGCGCAGTCTGTGACGCAGCGCCGAGGGCGCAATCGCGGCGAGATGTGCGATCTCGACCTCCGTCTTGGCGTCAAGCGCGGCCATCGCGCGGGCCGCGCGCATCAGCGTCAGCTCCCCCCGCAGACCGTCGGCGCCGAGTGCGATGCAAAGCTCGGCTGCCTTCTCAAGCACGGCGTCCGGCGTGACAACCTCCGCGACAAGCGCTTGCGCTGCCGAAATCTTTCGCCGCAGCGCGCCGGTTTTCCGGGCATAGGATTTGACGAAGCCCGCGGGGTCACGCTCATAGGCGTCGCGGCGGCGGATCACGTCGATCCGCGCTTTGATGTTCTGCGGAGAACCGATTTCGACCGACAAACCGAACCGGTCAAGCAGTTGCGGCCGAAGCTCCCCTTCCTCTGGATTGCCCGAGCCGACGATGACAAACTGCGCGGGATGGCGCACCGAAAGCCCCTCCCGCTCCACCACATTTTGGCCGGACGCAGCGACGTCGAGCAAAAGATCGACAATGTGGTCTTCGAGAAGGTTGACCTCATCAATGTAGAGATAGCCCCGGTGCGCGCGCGCCAGCAGCCCGGGCTCAAACGCCTTTTCCCCGCGCGTCAAAGCCCGCTCCAAATCCAGCGCACCGACGACGCGATCCTCGGTCACGCCAAGCGGCAGAGCGATCACGGGCGTTGCGACCTTTTTCTTACGGCCCAAGGGGGCATCCTGGCAGTGCGGGCAATCGGGGTTGGGGGCAGCGGGGTCGTTGTTGTAGGGACATCCCGCGACGACGCTAATTTCAGGCAGCCGCGCGGCGAGCGCGCGCACGGCGGTGGATTTGCCGGTGCCACGGTCGCCGAAGACAAGGACACCGCCGATGCTTGGATCGACGGCCGACAACATCAGGGCGCGCTTCATCTCGTCCTGACCCACAATTGCCGCAAACGGGAAACTTGGTCGCATGGGTTGGTTAACGGCTACTCTGCGGCCAGGGTCAAGGCATAAGCCGCCAATGGATCTGCGCCGCCCCAACTGCCGGCGGTGGCAACAACGGCAAAGCGGGCATAAAGCTCCTCAGAAAACCAGTCGCCCTCCCGCACGGCGCGGATCGCCTGGGCATGGGGGCCGCCAGCCCGGGCAAAGGCCGCCATACTGCGCGTATCGGGCCAGACCGAGAAGGTGACCTGATGGAACCAGGGCACCTCACCCACACCCTGTTTGAACAGAACATTGGGATCAGAGCCGATGGCCGCGCTGATATCGGGCACCCGCCGCCAGAACTGAAACAGAATTGCAGGCCGGATACTGGCCCGCGTCAAGGCCGCAATCGGGCCCGAACCGTTGGAGGGCGCTTCGTGAAACGGCATCTTGCGCGACCAGGCCCCGCGTGAGTGCACTGGACTAAGATGGATGGTCCACACCTCCGTCGCGCGGTGGGCGAGACGCTGGAACACCGGCGCGGTTTCGGTACGCTGGCGCGCGGTCTGAAGATCCGGCCATGTCGTCAAAACCGCGATCAGACCGGTGTCGGGGATCGGCGTGAACCCCTCGCCCGTGCCACCCCCCATAAGCTTAAAGAACCCATGATCGGGCAGCATGGCCAAGGGCCGGCGGGCCAGGGCCATTTGGCCAAAGGCCCAAAGCTTTGTCCCAAAGCCGTGAAAGCGGAAGAAGGTTAAGCTGACAATCTGAGATGACAGGTCGTCATCCGTGTCGCGATATAGTGAATCGAAGCTCATCTTCCTGGTTTTTTGCATTCAATGACGCAAATGAGAAGCGGGAATTGGCTTGATTGTAAATTTTTCTGGACACTGCTAGGCTTCACGCATGTTGACACGCACCCCCCCTGCCTTTGCCGGCGATCCCGGCGACACCCGCCCCACAGCCCTTGTTATCGGCGCAGGCTTCGGGGGGCTTGCCGCGGCCATCCGCCTGTCCGCAAAGGGCTATCGCGCCCTTGTGCTCGACCGGCTCGACGCGCCGGGCGGGCGGGCAACCTGCCGCTATCAGAACGGTTACAGATTCGATCTCGGCCCGACCATCGTGACCGTACCGCAGGTTTTCCGCGAGCTCTGGGCTCTGGCCTGCCGCCGGATCGAATACTATGTCACCTTGGTCCCGACTGTTCCGTTCTACACATTCCGCTTCGACGACGGCTCGACCTTTGCGGCCTCTGGCGATACCGAGGCTGTCCGGGCAGAGGTCGCGCGCCTCTCCCCCGGCGATGTGGCGGGCTATGACGGGTTTCTCAGCGACAGCAAGAAACGATACCATGTGGGGTTCGAGGATTTGGGCCGGCGTCCGATGCACGCGCTTTGGGACACCCTGCGCGTCCTGCCCGCTTTTGCCTGGTTGCGGGCGGATCTGTCCACCTATGACCTCGCCGCGCGGCGCTTCCGGGATGAGCGTTTGCGCATGGCGTTCAGCTTTCACCCGCTTTTCATCGGCGGCGATCCCTTCAAAGTCACATCGATGTACTCCCTCGTCAGCCATTTGGAAACGACCTACGGCGTGCATTACGCCAAAGGCGGCGCCGCGGCGCTGGCGGAGGGGATGGCGGGGCTTGTCCGCCACCTTGGCGGCACGCTCCATTTCGGTGTCGATGTTGAGGAAATTCTGGTGGAGGCGGGGCGGGCCAGCGGCGCCGTTTTGGCCGATGGCAGCACCGTGAAGGCCGATCTTGTCGTCAGCAACGCCGATGCCGGCCACACCTACAGCCACCTTTTGCGCAAATCTGCCAAGACGCGCTGGACCGACCGTAAGCTTGGTCGGATGCGCTGGTCGAGCGGCCTTTTCGTGTGGTATTTCGGCACCGCCGGCACAGCCGAGATGTGGCCAGAGGTCGGCCATCACACCATCCTGAACGGCCCCCGCTATCGCGGATTGGTCGAAGACATCTTCCTCAAAGGCCGGTTGGCCGAGGATATGTCGATCTATCTCCACCGCCCCATAGTCTCGGACCCGGCCGCCGCGCCGCCGGGCGCAGACAGTTGGTACGCGTTGGCGCCGGTGCCCCATCTCGGCCACGCCAATCCGGTCGACTGGACGCGACAGGCCGAACCCTTCCTTGAGCGGATGCAAACCATGTTGGAGCGAACGGTCCTGCCCGGTTTGCGCGACCGTGTCACCGAAAGCCATGTCATGACGCCAAACGATTTCCGGGATCGCTACCGCTCCCCCCACGGCGCCGGGTTCTCTTTGGAGCCGCGGATCCTGCAATCGGCCTGGTTCCGCCCCCACAATCGATCCGAGGAGGTGGCGGGGCTGTACCTGGTTGGCGCGGGCTCCCACCCCGGTGCGGGGCTTCCCGGCGTTGTCAGTTCGGCGGAGGTGCTTGACCGGTTGGTGCCGGACGCCCCGGGTCATAGCCGCGCAGCGGCCCTGCCCGCGATGGCCGCGCAATGACCCTGGCTGAAGAGGATCTTGAAGCGTGCCGGATCGCCATCCAGCACGGGTCAAAAAGCTTTCACGCGGCCTCAAAACTCCTACCCCCGCATGTCCGGGCGCCCGCGCTCGCGCTCTATGCGTTTTGCCGGCTTGCCGATGACGCCGTGGATCTCGGCGCCGACAAGGCCGCCGCCGTCATCCGCCTGCGCACCCGGCTTGCCCGGGCCTATGCCGGCGATCCGCTTCCCACCCCCGCCGACCGTGCCTTTGCCGCCATGATCGCGACCCATGACATGCCCCGCGCTTTGCCCGAGGCGCTTTTGGAAGGGTTCGCCTGGGACGCGGAGGAGCGGCGCTATGACACGCTCAGCGATGTCCGTGCCTATGCCGCCCGGGTCGCGGCCACGGTTGGCGCTATGATGACTGTCCTAATGGGGGTGCGCGACCGCGATGCCCTGGCGCGGGCCTGCGATCTGGGCGTCGCGATGCAGCTGACCAATATTGCGCGCGACGTTGGTGAGGACGCGGCCGAAGGGCGGATCTATCTGCCCTTGACTTGGATGCAGGACGAAGGGGTTGACGTGGACGCGTTCCTTGCCAACCCCCGCCCCTCTCGCCCTTTGGAGCAGATCGTGCATCGGTTGCTGCGGGAGGCGCGCCGCCTTTATGTCCGGGCCGAGACCGGGATTGCGCTTTTACCGCCGCGCTGCCGGCCGGCGATCTTCGCCGCACGGCTGATCTATGCCGCGATCGGGCATGAGATTGCGAAAAACGGCCACGATAGCGTGACGCGCCGCGCCCATACCGGCCGCGGGGCCAAGATCCGACTGGCCGGCGCCGCGCTGGGGGCAAGCGGTCTGTCGCTGGTGGTGCCGCGTTCTGCCACCCGCCTGGCGCCGCCCCTGCCCGAGACCGCTTTTCTGGTGTCCGCTGCGGCCCAAGCCAATCCCGGCAATCGTGGGATCTTCGATGTCGACACCAAGATCGCCAATCTGGCGGATCTTTTCATTCAGCTCGAAGCCCGCGACCGGGGCCAGCGGCTAAGCTAGGGGCGTGGGCATGGACTGGATCACTGCCATTGGTTTTTCTGGCGCTGCCATGGGCGCAGCTGCAACCGGGGCCATGTTCCCGCCGGGGCGCTGGTACGACGCGCTGTCCAAACCCAACTGGACACCGCCGAACTGGCTGTTCCCGCTTGCCTGGACGCTGCTTTACATCGCCATGGTCTATGCCGCCTGGCGCGTCGCCCGGACGCCGAACGCCGGGCCCGCCTTGGCGCTTTGGTCCTGGCAAATCGTGTTCAACGCGCTTTGGACCCCGGTTTTTTTCGGATTGCGCCGCATTGACAGCGCCCTTCTTGTGATTGCGCCCCTGTGGATTGCCGTCGCGGGAACATGCGTTTTGTTCTGGCAGGCCGATCCGCTGGCCGGCGCGCTGCTGCTACCCCTGATCGTTTGGCAGACCTATGCCTTCGCGCTGAACGTCTCGATCTGGCAGCGCAACCGGGGTGCCGCAACAAGCTAGGGGCGCGGGCTCAACCAATGGCCGGGTGCGGTTGTCCCGAAATTCTCCGCGGGTATCCCAAAATCGACCATGCGCGGCCGGGGGCACCGCGGCACCGGGTCCAACCGCTGTCGGATGTGTGGATCCGCCGGTCGCCTGGAGCGGGGGCGGGGGGACAAGCCAAGACCGGTCACGCTGAAAGCGCCCGGGGCAGCGCTGTCTTCAGACCCAGAATGCGCCGTTTCGGGGGCCAAATCCCCCGCATTTTGCTTGGGTTAGAGCCAAGGACACCTGCGGCGATCCTCCCAAAACCGGATTTTTAAAAGCATCGTTCGGTCGAGTAAATGCGACCCGTATCAGAAAACGCGGAGAAGGTCAGCGATGGACAAGCCTGAGACCGCGCGTTCGCGCCGGGCGCGCCCGAAAACCGCGCGACACCTAGGCGCGAAAAACCCCAAACGCCGCGCGCATTTTGAACTCTAGATGGTCGATCCGACCGGCGACGCCGCGTGTCTCAAGCCATTTGAAGCGCTTCACGAAAAACCTGCATCTCACGAAACGCAATACGCAGGCACTGGGCCACTCGGCGCAAGTGGCGGTCCGCCGGCCTTGGGGTTCCCGTCACGGCGCAAACCGCCGCCACACCGCGCGGCCCAGAACCGCTCGCATCTGCCAGGGGCGCGCGCGCTGCCGAATGCTTCGGCCCGTCCGAAACCACGCCTTGCCGCAGCGCGGGCGCATGTGCGACGGCCGCTAGAGACCCTTTGACTGGTAACTTGTCGCAATCCGCTGGATTGCCACGAGATACGCGGCGACGCGCAAGTCTGTCACGCCTTCGCGGTCGTGCCAAACCTCCCGCATGGACTGGTACGCGCTGCGCATCGTGTCATCCAGGCCAGAGCGGACAAGCTCCAATTCCCCGGCGCCGCGCAGATACTTTTGCTTAAAACCGTCCGAAAGGCTCCACGGAACATTGGCATCCGAGGACAACCGCTCCAACTCTTCGACCAAGATGAGGTGGCGGGCTTCCTCCTGCCGGCGCTGCATCCGGCCAAAGCGGATGTGGCTGAGGTTCTTGACCCACTCAAAATAGCTGACCGTTACGCCGCCGGCATTGGCATACATGTCGGGGATCACGACGATCCCGGCCTGGCGCAAGATCTCGTCGGCACCCGCCGTAATCGGACCATTGGCCGCTTCGATGATCAGCTTCGTGTTGATGCGCGCCGCGTTTTCTAGGTTGATCACACCCTCCAGGGCTGCGGGGATCAGAATATCGCAGTCTTTTTCCAGAACAGCGGCGCCGTTCTGTGTGTACTGCCCGCCCGCAAAACCGGCGACGCCGTGATGCTCGGCCACATGCGCCTTCAACGCTTCGATATCGAGGCCGTCATCGTTGACGACGGCGCCGTCGCGCTCAATCACCGCGGTGACCGGCGCCCCGTCTTCCGCTGACAGGAACTTGGCGGCGTGATAGCCGACATTTCCAAGCCCTTGAACGATCACGCGCTTGCCGTCCAGCGTGCCAGCAAGACCAGCCTTCGCCACGTCTTCGGGGTGGCGAAAAAACTCCTGCAAGGCGTATTGCACCCCGCGCCCCGTGGCCTCCCCCCGGCCCTGGATACCGCCTGCATGGGGCGGTTTGCCCGTCACGCAGGCCGCGGCATTGATGTCGGTGGTGTTCATCCGACGATATTGGTCGGCCATCCAGGCCATCTCCCGCTCTCCCGTTCCCATGTCGGGGGCGGGCACGTTTTGCGCGGGGTTGATGAGATCGCGCTTGATCAGCTCATAGGCAAAGCGCCGGGTGATCTGCTCTATTTCATTGGGCTCCCACGCACGGGGATCGATGCAAAGCCCCCCTTTGGAGCCGCCAAACGGCGTCTCCACCAGCGCGCATTTATAAGTCATCAGGGCGGCGAGGGCCTCCACCTCATCCTGGTTGACCGACAGGGCATAGCGGATGCCGCCCTTCACAGGCTCCATATGTTCGGAATGCACGGCGCGGTAGCCGGTGAATGTGTGAATTTGGCCGCGCAGGCGGCCGCCGAAGCGCACTGTGTAGACCGCATTGCAGACG
>ERZ1740062.562-NODE-562-length-19014-cov-7.220792_pt1 | contig 19014 bp, 22 predicted proteins | sample MGYA00581741_ERZ1740062 | MGnify/ENA primary metagenome ERZ1740062 (study PRJEB43018, sample SAMN04849747) | marine metagenome | isolation source: floating plastic debris | place: Pacific Ocean | collected 2008-09-01 | study: EMG produced TPA metagenomics assembly...
GCGGCTTGCCAGCCGCAGTCGCAACCGCTGCGCGTGTTCTCATCGTCCCTCTCCCAATTTTGTCTGGTCTTGTTGTTTGGTCGGGGACGTTTCAACGCAAAGGGCGGCGCGTCAATCGAAAAGAGAGTCAGTTCCTGTCCAAGGATCCGCGGTCCTGGCCAACGTCAAGAAGCGCCTTGCGGCCATTGTCGGCGCACTGTTGAATGATGCTGGCGCGCTGAATTCCGGCTGGATATCCGCCGCCGGGGGAGTAGAGCCCGGCCCGGTGGAAGCGCTGCGTCATGATCAGGATCGGCCGTTCGTGCCCCAAACGCGCGAGCAGTTCGGCGGCCCAGCAATCCGCGCTGAGTTCCTGATCGCGCACGACACCGTTCGACTGCGCGCGGGCGCGCCGCGACACCGGAAGGGCATGGTTCATCTGGTGATGCGCGCATTCGTGCGCCAACAGGAATTGCATGCGGTCCTGTTCGCCGTTGGCCGTGAGAGCCGGGTCCAGCACGATCTTCAAGCGCCCGCGGATGTCGATGATCGCTTCGGACAATGCCAGGGTTGTGCGCAGAATGATTGGATAGCCGCACTCTCGCTCGTAGCCCGGGAAAGGGTCAGGGGCGTTGAACTGTGCGGCGGCAGTTGTGGGCGATCCGATGAGCAGACCCAGAGCCAAGCCCATGGTGCGCGTTTCGCGGGTCAGAATCCAGGCGAACAACATCTGCGAAAGGTGAAATAGTACCTGCTACTGTCAAGGCTGCTGGCTCTTATGATTCTCTTATTTCCAAACTCTTGTTGCCATCACTGTCGAAAGATGATTTTCGTCTTTTGATAATATAGGAGGACCGATCATGGCCTGGAACACACCCGAGATCGAAGAAGTCACCTGCGGTATGGAAATCAATATGTATTTCCCGGCAGAGGATGACGGCGACCTTTTCTGAGAACGGTCGAAACCGACATAAAGGGCGCGCGGGCAAAAGCCTTGCGCGCCTTTTATTTTTGCGAGGCGGATTCAGGTCTGGATGTGCCGATTGATCCCTGGGGTCAGCACGGGCGCCATGACCTCCAGGATACTGTGCACGTCACAACCCTTGGTCACAGACCATCATTGTGCCCATCGTATGCATGCTGCCGCAAACGGAATTTTGGGCGGGTTGGTCCAGAACGCTTTAGAACGCCAGACGGCGCGAAGAACCGGCCGCCTCAGATCGTCTTCCCGAACTGGTCAGGCCGTCCGCAGCGCCAACTGCCGATCGTCCAACCCGGATGGGTCTGGCTCCATTGGGCGAGTTGTGGCTGAGCTTCCATCAGGCAACGCATCGGCGTGATTTGCTCGGCAAACATCAAGTTATATTCTTGGCAACGATCTGGTTCTGCGTCGAGACAGGCGACAAAAGCGAGAACGATCATGACTGCTCCTTTCAGGGCCTCGGTCCGGTGCGAAACGAAGGCACATCTTGCGCGCTTCGCCGTTCCGGACGTTCCTCCCTGCAAGGTTTCTTCAGCCCTGCCTGGTTTGCTGGTCTTCGGCGGTTGTCGGCACCCACTTCTCGCCAGATCTGAATTTTAACATAACAAACCTTATTGAACACTTAAAAACATGTAAGAATCCAATCCGCCCAGGCAGAAAGGAACAGACCGTTGAGAGCAGCACTTCTGGCGATCGCCCTCTTTGTGACTTCAGGTTCCGCTTTGGCGGCGGATTTCTCCGATCCGGACTGGCCCTGCGTTCAGCGCAAGGTTCCGAAGCTTTGGGTCGGTCAGATGTGGTCGGGCCCACCCATTGAAGAGACAGACCTGAAGGCCTGGCGTGATGTGCCGGATGTCGCGGCCCTTGCTCCGGTTCTGGCTGTCAGGCGGACGTCCGATGCCGACGCGGAAACTCTGGTCAGCGATTTTGCAGAGAGCGCGGGAGAGGCGCGTGCGGACAAGTTGCGCCTTGTGTTCGCGGGCGCATTCACGCTGATTTCGCGTGAGCGGTCCGAGATCATCGGCGGCATTGGACGCTATGCTCGCACGCAGACGGCCTTGTCGCAGGCGATCGAGGCCACCCAGAACCAGTTGACCGAGCTTCAGGCCATCGAGAACCCCGACTTCGATACCCAGGACCGGATCGAGGAGATCGAGGACAAGCTGATCTGGGACACGCGCATCTACAAGGATCGGCAGCAGTCGCTGACTTATGTCTGCGAGACGCCCGTGATCCTGGAGAAACGCGCCTTCGCACTCGCCCGGATGATCATGAATAAGTTGGATTAGAAGCTGTGGACCCGAGCAGCAAGGTGACGCTGGTTACTAACCGGTGTCGTGTGCGGGAGAGCGCAGTATTTCGAGCTGACGCTCGTTCGCTGCCATCACGGCGTTCCTGGATTTAACAGGCTTGGAAAAAGCGCAAATTTCCGGCCGGTCGAGGTGCCAAAACGGTGACATCCGGGACGGTCTGGCAGAACAGCTTCTGATTGACTTTGTGAGCCCCCTAATCTCAACGCGATGTTTGATGCAGATTGACCAAGGGCTAGCTCTGCAAAGGCGTTCTCCCGCCCAGATTGGCTGGAACCTTCTCGACATCGATGCATGATGGAGCGGTTATCACCCGCCAGCCCCGAAAACGATCGTCCAGATGGACCGCAGGCCGGTCATGCACTAACAATCAATTTGGAACACTCGGACAGGGCTGCTCACGAATGGTCGTATGATGTTCGATCAAAGAGTGTTCTTTGACTGTGTCATATGGGGATGGTCATCGACATGAAACTGCTACTAGTAAACCCGAACACGTCGGAAGCTATGACTTCGCTCATGGCAGACGCCGCATCGAGCATTGCATCTCCTGGAACCGATATTGTCCCAACAACTGCTCGTGTGGGATTTCCCTTCGTCTCGAGCCGAGTCGAGGCAGAGATTAGTGCGCCCCACATCTTCGAGACGATTGCAGAACATCATGCAGACGTGGATGGCGTGATCATCTCGGCTTTTGGCGATCCCGGCATTGTTGGAGCCCGTCAGCTATTTGACATTCCAGTCATCGGTGTTTCGGAGGCGGCAATGCTCACAGCTTGCGCGCTTGGTGATCGCTTCTCAATTATTACATTCTCCGAGCGTTTTGCGGCGTGGTTCTACGACTGTGTTCTACGCACAGGCCTGGAAAGACGATTTGCCGGGTTTCGTTTTCCTGATGAAGACTTCCGGTCAATTGACACAGTTCAGGAGGACCTTGCCGAGACCATGGTTCACATCGTTGAAGAAGCGGCGCGTGTTGACGGAGCGGAAGTCGTCATCTTCGGGGGAGGGCCCCTTGCCGGACTAGCGGCGAAAGTTGCCCACCGCCTCCCAATCCCTGTTGTTGACCCAGTTGCGTCTGCCGTTGTCTTCGCGGAGGGTCTTGTTCGACTGCGCACTAGGAAAGCCAAAGTAGGCGGGTCCGCCCGCCCGCCAGCAAAGTCTAGTACCGGCATTGCCGATAGTCTGGCCAAGCGGATCGAACACACAGACAAGGCTGAGCCTATTGCCTCTCGCACTGATAGCCAGAAGCAACTGAGGTAAGAACAGTGTCTGCAATGGCTTTTGGTGCGCTTCCGTCAAAGGCGTTCTGTCGACGAGATCGGTTCTCCGATGGCGCTAGGGCCGGGACGCAAAGCCAGGGATTCAGGCCGCCCAGTCGTGTATACGCCAGCAACTCAGACAGTATGGTCTCAAGGACCACCTCGCGAGCGTAAAGCGGCCTATTCCCACTCCAACTCCTTGTAGGCGGTTGTCGCGTTGCGCTGGTTGAACTCGTCGAAGAGTTCCCAATTCGATCGCTCCTGCTCTCCGATATGGCGCACGGCGCGGCTCATTGGTTCACCATTGGCAATAGCGGCGCGAGTTTCTTCCGTGATCGCCGACAGGTAGGCGCGCATCGCGTCCGCCCCGCCAGGCCATGCCAGCGCGGGCGGGCCGTGCCCAGGGACAACGCGCGTAAACGTGCGCCGGGTCATCTCGTCCAGAACCCGCTGCCAGCCCAGGATCGATCCGTCCAGAGCCGGTGTATGCCCTGCAAACACAAGATCTCCGGCGAACAGGATGCCGGTCTGCTGATCCATGACGGTCAGATCGGTGTCGGAATGCGCGATCTCGCTGATATAGCTGATGGTCAGCGCGCGCTCGCCCAGATCCACGGTCAGAACGCTCGTTTCGTCGGGTCCGACGATCCTGGTGCCTAGATATGCCTTTGGCCCCATGAGCCGCTGCATCGCACTGGAGTAACTTTCGGCCCGGTTGGCGAGCGACAGCTCGAGGTTCGGGTGGCCGATGACGGTCGCTCCGGCCTCCTGAAACAGCGAGGCGCCAAGGCTGTGATCTGGGTGCACATGTGTCAGGATCATGGCCGAGATCGGCAGATCGGTGCGCGCGCGGATTGCGGAGTACAGCCGCTCCGCGACGTGCCTGGATCCGCCCGCGTCGATCACTGCGACGGATTTCTCTCCGATCACAAAACCCAGATTGGCCAGATCGCCTGCGTTGTCCGGGTTGGGGATCCCGTGTGGCGGTTTGTGGACGAAAACGCCGGAGGCAACCTGAGTTACCGCGAGCGGAGCGACGTGGTCGGCCAGCTCATCGCTCGCAATGCAGGCGGGCGATGACACCGTCAGGCCCTCGTGCGCCGCAGTCCATTTGGCCGTGCGCTTAGGCATGTCTACCTTACAGGCGGCCAAGTCCGGATACCTTGCCGGGATCATCCGCTCTGCACAGATATCAGTCGTCGCCAGGCATGCCGTCAGGATGATCTCGAACATGGTTTCCCTTCTGGCCGCATTCGAAACCGTCTCAAAGTACATCTCAAAGCGGATCTCGCGCAACGGCGGACCCGGCTTTCACAGTCGAGAACTGGTGTTTCGGGACTCGTTCGGATAGGTTTGCCGCAACCACGAGAACAATAATATGTCCTGGGAGGGCAATATGCCGAAATCAGTCATCTCCGCAGCGGCCGCACTTTTGCTGATTGCTTCACCCCTGTCAGCGGACGAAGTCAAGAACCCGCTGAAGGATGGAGAGACCTGGGCGGAGCTTGCCTATGATGTCATCGGAGACACCACCCCGGCTGACGGCGCGTCCCTGTTCTCGGTCGATGCACCGTACCGCGCGCATGACGCTGCAATCGTTCCGATCCGCATTCAGCAGGCTCTCGGGTCGGATCAAACGATCTCGAAGATGTCCATTGTCATCGACGAGAACCCGTCGCCCGTCGTTGCTGAATTCGAGTTCGGGTCGGGCATGGGCCATATCGATCTTGAAACGCGGGTGCGTGTGGACAGCTATTCGAACGTCCGGGTGATAGCCGAAACCGCGGATGGACAGACCTATATGACAGGGCGCTATGTGAAGGCGTCCGGCGGGTGCTCGGCCCCGGCTCTCAAGGGCATGGCCGCCGCCGAGGCAAATGCCGGTAAGATGCGGTTCAAGCTGTTTGACGCAGCCGCGCAGGCCGCAGGGCCGGCGTCCGGGCACAAGCAGGCGCAGGTCATGATCAGGCATCCGAACTACTCGGGCATGCAGCGCAATCAGGTGACCAACCTGTTTATTCCGGCCTATTTCGTGCAGCAGATCGAGGTCTATCAGGGCGATGAGAAGCTCTGGACCATGGAAGGCGGTATCTCGATCAGCGAAGATCCCGTGTTCCGGTTCTCCTACCTGCCGAACGGTGCGGACGCGTTCCGGGTGCGCGCTGTCGACACGGATGGCAATGTCTTTGAAAAGACCTTCGACATTGAAGACAAGGCCAGCTGACGGGCAGGACCGTTCGGCGCCGAGGAGGCCGTATAGGCCCCATTGTCTTTAGAACGGGTCGGTCTGTGGGAGAGGGCGAAATCCTGCGCCAACGGCGGTTGTGTGGGACAAAACCGACCTTCAATTCAGCTTTTTTTCGTACCGATGAGTGTCTACGAAATACTCTTCCGAAACACCATCAGGAAGCCAGAGCCTATCGGGAAACGTTTCGCTCAATATCCAACCTTCGCGATTATAGAAGCGCTGTGCACGAGCATTGCCTGCGGTACAGAGTAAAACACCATCCGTAACACCCTCATTGTAGAGTTCCCTTTCCCCATGAAACAACAGCTTAGACGCAATCCCAGCTCCTCGCGCAGTGGGATCAACATATAGTTTCACGATTTCAGAACCCTGCATTGAAACGAACCCAAGCACTCCATTATCAACCGCGACATGAAATTGGTCCGCTGAACCGCGAAACCATTCCTCAAAACATTCAAGTGTTCGATAACGCAGAACGCCTTCGGGCACGATGTTCGCATGTGCGTCATGCCAGCCGTTGTGCCAGAGATTTATGAGTTCGTCGCGATCATCAAATGTCAGTGATCTGATACTTACCATGGCTTGAAAGTACGTCCCCATATTTGGAATCCGAAAGTGTAATATGGGCTCTGACCGGACATTTGGAATTTTCTCAAACGAGAGTTTGTCAGTGTCAGCTTAGATGCTGCTGCCAAGCCATTCGTTCCGTACCGTTGCCCATGTCGTGTTCAAAAGCGATCAAACGTTCGTCGCTGATCGTAGGAGTTCGCCGTCTCCCGCATACGACCCTTAGAAACAGCGGATCTCGGCCTCTGCCTGAGCCCGGCGCAGGTCGGATACGGCGGTCTTCGCACCTTCCGCGCTTCGGAAGATCGCCATGCGTTCGCCCTGGGCCTGGCGCATCCTGAGCACGGTCTCGCCCGACACATAGTCGTCGTACGGCAGGATCGACGCAATGACATCGATCGAGCACGCACACTTCTCCAGAACCGCACGTGTCTGGCCGTTCGCGGCCATACAGCCAAAGACATAATCCGCGCGGGCAACGGTCGGATAATCATTCAGCTCCGGAAGTGTCTGCGCCGGGGCCGGTCCCGCCACCAGAACCGACAACACCGCAGCAGCCAAGCCCATGTTCTTCATGTCAGCTACCCCGGTCAAAGCGCGCAAAGGTAATATTCTCGGAATAGGCTGTGCCGTCGGTCTCGGCACGGAAACTCACGATATCGCCCGGAAGATCCTCGGACACCACAAAGACGAGCTTCATGTCGGCAAAGGGCCCCATCCGGTCGCGGTTCTTGTCCTTCGCGAAAGGCTCAAACACGATCTCCTGCGCTGCAACTGTCTGATCGCCGACACTCAGCTCAATCTCCTGGATGGTGCCGCCGGAACTCAGGGCTTCCTTGATACGATTTCGGATGTAGTGTGTGCTTCCCCCGGTGACGCGCGACATCGTCCGGAGCGCCGATTCCAGAAAAATCGGAACGATGGGGTTTCCGCTCGACACAGGCCAGGCACTGACCGGCTTCAACTTACCGGCCTCGCCCATGGTTACGACGGCCTCACTGCCGCCGCTTTCGGCTTCCTGCACCCGTATCCGGATCTCCCCGTTCGTGATCGGGTTCAGTTCTTCCTGCGAGGCCCCGTCGCGGCTGTGGGTATAGATAACCTGCTGGTCGACCGAAACCATGGCGAGCGCTTCGCGCGAGAAAACCCGCTCGCTGGCCGGTCCGGCAAAGGCCGGAACGCCGAGAACAAGGGCCAGCCCCGCCCCGATCGCATACCGTGAGATCATGTTACCTTCCTCCCAGATTGGCGAGGACAAAGCCCCTGCCCCGCATGGTTTTTATCTCGATTCCAAACGCCTCGGACGGAGACAGCTTGCGCCTCAGATATCCGATATAGACGTCGACAACATTCTCGGACGAGCCGCCCTCGGTCAGCCATAACGCATCGAAGATCTCGCCACGGCTCAGCACCTGGCCTTGCCGCTCCATCATGTAGGATAAAAGATCGAACTCGCGCTGCGTCAGCGACGCGGTCCGGCCCGCACCTGCGATTTCCCGCGTCTCCGCGTCAATCGACGGCCCTTCGGCATTGGCTTCGGCCCGGCGGTGCTCCTGAACGCGCAGGCGGGCGATAAGTTCGGCCAGTTCGAACGGCTTGGCGACATAATCATCCGCACCGGCCGCCAGCCCGGCTGTCCGGTCTTCAACGCTGGAAAGCGCGCTGAGCATGATGATCGGCAGCGTGTGACCCTCGCGGCGCAAACGTTGCACAAGATCGACGCCACTTTCTTCGCCCAGCATCACATCGACCACGGCAGCCGAGCATCCCTCCTCCGCCGCGGCCACCGCGGATGCTGCATCGAATGCAACCGATGGCGCGTAACCCTCGCGGCGCAGACCGCGCGCCAGGGCCGAGGCGATGTCCTCGTCATCCTCTACGATCAGCACCTTCTTCGCGGTCATGGCCCTATCCCGCTCGTTTCACTGTGGGCTCCGGCAGGGTAACCGTCACCATCACGCCGCGCCCGCCAGTTTGCCCTCCTGCCGGAGGTCGAGGTATCGGGCTCTGCAGCACGATACTGCCGCCCTGGCGTTCGATAACCCAGCGCGCGAGGGCAAGACCAACGCCAAATCCTGACCCTGATGCATCACGGGTTCCGCGTGTGAAGCGGCCAAAAACGCCCTCGAGCTCGCCATCGGGAATACCTGTGCCCTCGTCCAGAACGGTAACGGTCGCCCCGCCGCCCGCATCAGAGCATGATATCTCGATCACCGCACCCGGCGGTGACTTCTTCAACGCATTCTCGATCAGTCCGCTGATCACTTGTCGGCACCAGTCCGGATCACCTTCAACCGAGGCCGGCGTGACGTTGCGCACCAGAACTACATCGCGCCGCCGGGCCAGAGGTTCCATGTCGATGACCGCCGCATCGACCGCCTCGGCCATGTCGAAACGACCCGTCTGCAATTCGATCTGGCCGGTCTCGGATCGTGCGACGCGCAACAGATCATCGATCCGCCGGTTCAGGCGACGGGCGCGTGCATGGATGATCGACAACGATTCTGAAGCTGCATCTCCGGCGACCTCCTCGCCCAGCCCCAGTTCGGATTCAGCCAGGATCACTGTCAAAGGCGTCCGCAACTCGTGCCCGATATCCGCAAAGAACCGACGGCGATCAGTATCGATCCGGCTGAGCTGCGCATTCGCATCCTCGAGTTTCTCGGTCCGCTCGGCGATGATCTCGTTGAGCTGAGCACGATCCGCATCAACCGAGCTTTGGCGGTTCTTCAGCTGCTCGGCCGTCCGGTTGACCTCGCCGATCAGCAGGCCCAGTTCGCTGCGCCCGGTCTCGGGCAGGCGAATGTCGAACTCCCCTGCCCCGATGCTGGCCGCCGCGACGCGGACCTCACCAAGCTGTTGCAGCAATGGACGGACCAGAAGCATGTAGAACGTACCGACCAACAATGCGGCCACACCCGCAGCGGCACCAGCCTGCCAGACCATCCGGCCCCGCAAGTCGGCCACAGCCTGACGTGCCCAGTCGCGATTGCGCCGTTCCTCGTTCACCGCCGCATTCAACAGCGGCGAGAACTGCGTCGCGAACCCGTCGAGATAGGCGCGCAAGCTCTGGCTGGCCTCACTGACCTCGACATTCCGGCGCAGTGCCGCGAATTGCGCGCGCATCCGGGCAATCCCCAGCGATTGCGTGGCGCGGCGCATCTGTTCGGTCTCGCCATCCTTTTCAACTTCGGCCACCGCGCGTTCCAGTGACTGATCCACTTGCCCGAAAGCATCTTCGACCCGGACGGCGGCCGATGTCAGTCGCGCGAGCCGCGCGTCGGAGGGCACATCCGGCGCCGCCGTTTCGACGGCCACAACGGCGTAATCGCTGACGCGGCCAGACAGCGACGAAAGCAGATCGATCCGCTGCTGCGCCGTCGCGGATCGCTCGATCATCCGCGACGCTTCCGACACGCCGAATGTGGCAAGTGCGGCAGCAAAAAGCGCAACCAATGCGATGGCGCCCGCCCCGATCAGAAGCCGAAGGCGCAAGCTCGCCAGGACCGGCACCTGCTCAGACATCTGCGCCGAACCAATCCATGTGCAGCGATGAGACTGCGTTCGGGTCGCTTCTCTCAGCCCGGTCCAGCGGTGACTGGCGATCTTCGGCCAAACGACCGGGCGGCCCATCCAGCATGAGAACCCGATCCGCCAGGGCCAAAGCTTCGCGCCGGTCATGGGTGGCGATCAGTGCAGCAGCCCCGGTTCGGTCCAGCGTCTCGGTCAACAGGCGGCGCATTTCAGCGGCCGAGGTCGCATCCAGCGACACCAGCGGTTCGTCCATAAGGATCAGATCGGGATCGACGGCGAGCGCCCTGGCCAGCGCGGCACGGCGCTGCATCCCAAGCGAGACCTTCTCGGGATACTGGTCAGCGGCATCCGCCAACCCGACTGCGCCCAACAACTCCCGGGCCCGAGCCAACCCACCCGCATCGGGAACCAGGGCAATGTTCTGGGCCAATGTGCGCCAGGGCAACAGACGCGGTGTCTGAAACACCATCGCGATCCGCCAGGACGGGCGCAGTATTCTGCCCTCGACCTCTGTTTCGGTTCCGGCGATCAGCGAAAGCAGCGTCGACTTGCCGACACCGGAGACGCCGAGAAGGGCGACACGCTGGCCTGCCGGAACTTCGAACCGAATCTCGCCAAGGACCTTCTGCGCGCCGAACATCTTGGCGCTGATATCCACCTCCAGCTTGCTCACCGCCGCCACCTGTTGGCCGCCCGCTCCCACGGTCCGATCACCCCGATTTCGATCGCCTGCACGACCAGGATAAAGCCGATCGCATAAGCCAGTATGCCCGCGACATCGAACAGCTGGAAGAGCGAGTGGATCTCGAACCCGACCCCGTTCGGCCGGCCGAGCAACTCGACGACCAGGACAATTTTCCAGACCAGCGCCAATCCGTTTCGCGCCGCGACCGCGAAGAACGGCGCCAGCTGCGGCAGCACGACCTGCCGCATCCGATCGGTCCAGGACAAACGGTAGACCAACGCCATCTCGGCCAGATCGCGGCTGAGCGCACGGCTGCCTTCGCGCAGGGTCGCGGCAACGTTCGGGATCTTGTTGATCGCCACGGCCGCAATGGCCGCAGCCTCGATCAGCCCGAACCAGACATAGCAAAGAATGATCGTCACAAGTGCGGGCAGGTTCAAAAAGAACACCAGCCAGCCGCCGAACACCCGGTCCGCCGTCTCGCTCATACCAAGCGCGATGCCGACCGCCGACCCTATCCCCATCGCCAGAACGAAAGCTGCCGACACACGCAAAAGGGTCGCGCCCAGATGCACAAAGTAGTCCTCGGCCACCTCGCGTTCGACCGCCGCCCAAACCGCAAGCGGCCCTGGCAGCAAATCGCTTTGCGCGATCAGTGCTGCAACCGTCCAGATCGCAACCAGACCCGCCAGCGAGATTAGCGGCCAAAGCAGCCGAGCCTGCCACCCCATGGCCGCCATGCCTCACGGATTGTTAAATACGTCTGGATCGAACGGCCCGGTGCTTTGGACAAGGGACGGTCCGCCCAGGGACACTAGCAGATCGTAGAGCTTGCGCGAACTGGCAGTGTCGCTGGCCGTCCAGGGATCCGGAATACCTGCGCGGTATGCGTCGCGCAGACCGACAAACTCGGCATCGGTCTTCACGCGCATCTTCGGGCGCAGGGCCTCCCACATCGCATCGTCCGTGGCCAGGATCTCGCCTGCTCTTGCGACGGCCCGAAGGAACGCCCGACTCTTCCCCTGCTCTGTGCGCGCGGGATCCCAGACGAATCCAATCAGCGGCGGCGCGGGATCGACGCCCAGCTCGGCCAATGCCTCGGAGATCCGGATCGACTGCTCCATGCCCGCCGCTTCGAGCTTCGCGACAAAGTGCCAATACGTCGAAACCGCATCGACCGCACCATCCGTCAGCTGACGGCTCATCAACGGCGGCGCCCCGAACAACGCTTCGGTTTCCCTGACCAGATCAAACCCGCAGTCCCGCTCGGCCAGCGCCTGCAAAATCAGCCAGCTCTTGTCCTTCGCGCCACCAACCACGCCGATCCGCTTGCCCTTGAGCGCGCAAAGACCACCCAGATCCGGCGTCGTCACGAGTGCACCGGATGCATTCAGATAAGGCGAGAACCGCAGGTCCTTCCCCTTGGCCCGCTGACCAAGCGCCCAGATCCAGTCGGTGACCACCAGATCAACCTCGCCCGACTGAAACGCGATGTCTGTGGCAGGCTTCCCGGCCAGGCCCAGAACGTCCAGCTCGAACCCTTCTTCGGCGTCGAGCCCGCGCGACTTCACAGTGTCCATGAGCCAGTTCACCGTGCCGAACTTCAGCACGGCGATCTTGACGACCGGCATGTCGGCCAGCGCACGGACCGGCCCTGCGGCGGTCACGGAAAGAAATGCCAGCAAACCGACTGCAAGGCAGCGCAAGATCATGAAAGGCTCCCTTATTCTTTTCTTATTTTTCGTTTGTTTCCATAAACATAGGCCAGAGCCGAAAGCCGGTCAAACATCTTGCCCACATGGCGCAAAAAACCTAGGTCTGATGGTGTGAAAGGCCGTCGATGATCTTGACGCCCGGGGCAACACCGGGAAGATCGACAGCGCAGAACAGGGAGGAACCATTGAAACTCATCAAAGGTGTTTTCGGAGTTTGCGCCCTGGCTTGCTGGTTGACCTCAACACTTCCAGCATCGGCCGAAGTCCTGCTCCGCGCCGCGATCGTTCAGGTCGAACACGAGCGTCCTATTCCGCTTTCGCGACTGGACCTGCCAGCCGGGGATGAAGGCTTCGCAGGCGGACAACGGGCGTTGAAGGACAACATCACCACCGGACAGTTCCTCAACCAGAAATACGAATTGGTCGAGATCCGGACGAATGCCGACGGACTGCCTGCCGAGATGGACAAACTGGCGGCGGAGGGCATCGGTGTCGTGATCGCGCTGGCCAATGCCGATGACCTGCTGGCCATGGCCGACCATCCGGCGGCGGCGAACATGCTGATCCTGAACGCCGAAGCGCGTGACGATCGCCTGCGTGGCGAGGCCTGCCGCGCCAACGTCGTCCACGTCGCCCCCAGCCGCGCCCAGATCGCCGACGGTCTGGCGCAGTACATGGTCTGGAAGAAATGGACCGAGTGGCTGCTGATCCACGGCTCCCACCCCGAAGATACATTGATGGCCCAGGCCTATCGCCGTGCTGCCAGGAAGTTTGGCATCGAGATCGTCGAGGAGCGCTTGTTCGAAGACACTGGCGGCGGGCGCCAGTCCGACTCGGGCCACGTCCTGGTGCAGAAACAGATCCCGGTTTTCATGCAACGTGCTGATGATCACGACGTGGTCGTGGTCGCCGACGAAAACGAGGTCTTCGGACACTACCTGCCCTATCGCGGCTGGGACGCCCGGCCGGTCGTGGGCGATGCCGGGTTGATCGCATCGTCATGGCACAAGGGGCACGAGTCATACGGCTCAACCCAGCTTCAGCGTCGGTTCGAGAAGCTCGCAGGGCGCCATATGCGCGATCTCGACTATCAGGTCTGGCTCGGGTTCCGCTCGGTCGGCGAGGCGGTGACCCGGACCAACACGGCCGATATCCCCACGCTCAAGGACTTCATGCTGTCCGATGAGTTCACGATCGCGGGCTTCAAGGGCCAGGGCCTCAGCTTCCGCCCATGGAACCAGCAGATGCGCCACGGCGTCATTCTGGGCGACGGCAAGCTGGTGGTGACAATCTCTCCGCAGGAAGAATTCTTGCACCAGAAGACGCGCCTGGACACGCTGGGGTTCGACGAGCCGGAAAACACCTGTGCCTTCTGACGCCGATCCGGATCCCTTGCGCGTCACCGGAGTATCGCACAGCTACGGCGCAGCACGCGCACTGTCCGATGTTTCGCTCAGGGTCGCCCCGGGCACATTCACCGTGCTGCTCGGCGTCAATGGTGCTGGCAAGACGACGCTGTTCAACCTGATCACCCGGCTTTTCGGAACGCAGACCGGTGAGATCGAGATCTGCGGCGAGGATCTGAACCGGGCGCCCTCGGCGGCGCTGCGCCGGATGGGCGTCGTCTTCCAGAGCCGCGCGCTCGACACCTCGCTGACGGTCGCTCAGAACATGATCTATCAGGGCTCACTTCAGGGCATCGGACGGCGCGAGACGCTGAAGCGGGCCGAGGCGGCACTGTCCGCAATGGATCTCGCGGATCGCATGGGCGACAAGGCCGGGCGGCTGTCAGGCGGCCAGCAACGCCGGGTCGAGATCGCCAGGGCGCTGTTACACCGACCCCAGCTGATCCTCTGCGACGAGGCGACGGTCGGTCTCGACGTCAAATCCCGCACGGACATTGTCGCCGATCTTCACCGCATGGCGGCCCAGGATGGGCTGGGCGTCCTGTGGACCACGCACCTGATCGACGAGGTCGCTCTCGAAGACCCCGTGTACGTTTTGCACAAGGGCGAGATCCTGGCCGAGGGCCCGGCGGCCGAGATCGCCGGAGACCGGACGCTTTCGGATGCGTTCCTGGCCTTGACCGCCGCGCAAGCCGCATGACCGGCTGGCTCACCTGCGCCTACGGCATCATCTGGCGCGAGTCGCTACGCTTCCTGCAACAAAAGGAACGCTTCTTCGCGGCATTGGTTCGCCCGCTGGTCTGGCTGTTCATCTTTGCCGCCGGGTTCCGCGCAGTGCTGGGTCTCTCGATCACCGAACCCTACGAGACCTACATCCTGTACGAAACCTACGTGGTCCCGGGTCTCTGCGCGATGATCCAGCTTTTCAACGGCATGCAGTCGAGCCTGTCGATGGTCTACGACCGCGAAACCGGCGCCATGCGCACGCTGCTGATCAGCCCCTATCCGCGCTGGTTCCTACTGGGATCGAAACTGACGGCCTCGGTCATCGTCTCGTTGTTCCAGGTCTACGCGTTTCTGTTCATCGCGTGGCTCTGGGGGATCGAGCCGCCTCTTTGGGGATATCTGGCGGTCCTGCCCGCGCTGATCGTCTCGGGCCTGTTGCTGGGCGCGATCGGGTTGTTCTTGTCCTCAGCGATCAAGCAGCTCGAGAATTTCGCGGGCGTGATGAATTTCGTGATCTTCCCGATGTTCTTTGCGTCCTCGGCGCTCTACCCATTGTGGCGGCTGCGCGAGGGGTCGGTGCTGCTGCACGACATCGCCTACTTCAATCCCTTCACCCATTGCGTCGAGCTGATCCGCTTTGGACTGTACGTGAAGGTGAATTGGGAAGCGCTGGCGATCGTGTCGGGCTGTACTGCCGTGTTCCTCGCGGGCGCGATCTACGCCTATAATCCGTCACGCGGACTGATCCGAAGGCGCCGCTAAGCAGAGCAGCAACACGCGAGGCTATCGAATTGCGCGCAACAAGACGTTCGCCGACGGGCTGTCGACGGTCTGTATTGCGGGACAAAGTGTGAGTTCGCCGCGAGTAGACCAATGGCTGCTTCGGAACTTACGCTACGACTTGAAGGACAAGCCAAGTTCCCACTGCGTCAAGCGCAGGCTTGGGTGCTATACTTTTTGGACGGACAAACCAATATGCGTGGCTGGCATCTAGCGCGACATCGAAGGGCGTGACGAGCCGCCCCGCTGCGATGTCGTCCTGCACGAGCAGCGACCGGCCAAGGGCGACGCCCTGACCGTCGACTGCGGCCTGAAGAATCGCACCATCATCGCCAAGACGCGGCCCGTCTGGCGGTGGCCGATCGTAACCCGCCGCCGCGAACCATGCTGGCCAGTCCTCGGGGATGTCTCCACACAGAAGCGTCGCGTGGTAGAGGTCTGTTGGCGTCCGTAGCGCGTGGTCCCGCACATATTGCGAAGAGCAGACGGGCGTTACCGTTTCCGTTCCAAGCTTGACCGCGTCGACCGTTTTTGAAGGAGCGGGGCTGTAGCGGATCGCCGCGTCAACGCCCTCGGCGGCGAAATCCACAAGGTGCCGGGACGCTGTGATCCGCAAATCGATGGTCGGATGTGCTGCCATGAAGTCACCGAGGCGCGGCGCGAACCAGCGCGTCGCCACCGATGGCAACATGGAAAGCGTGACGACCTGATCGGATCGCTGCACTTCAGCCACTGCAGACCACACTTGACCAAAGGCGTCCCCCAACTGACCCGCCAGCCGTTCACCCGCTGGTGTCACACGCAGCCGCGCCCCATTGCGCACAAACAGAGAGATACCAAGCGTCGCCTCAAGATCGGAGACCTGACGGGAGACACCGCTTTGCGTGATGCCAAGCTCCCGTGCGGCGCGCGTAAAGCTGCCCCATCGCGCAGCCGCTTCAAAAACCTGCAGGGCGCGAAGCGGCGGTCTGGCATGAGTTTGACGCATGCTGACCCCCTGTTTTTCTCATTTTGGTCGCTGCTATGCAGAGCGTAGCATGAGCCTTACTCAGATAACAGGGAGCCGACCATGGTAGATACGCCTTCGACGCCGATCACATCCTCGGGACTCGGAGTCCGCGTGCCGGATTTGCCACTAGTGATCTGGATGGTTCTTCTGACGCTGGTGTTAGGTTTGTCCGCCGGGAGGGACGCGGACGAGGTCGTCGCGGCCTTCAACACCGGTTTCGGGCGCGCTCTCGGAGAATTTGCGCTGATCCTTCTGCCATCATTCACCCTTGCGGCGGCCCTGTCGCGACGCAACATCGCGTCCGCCGCAGCAGGACGGATGGTTGCGTTGGCCTCGCCAGTCGCAGGTGCAGGCATGATTTGCCCCGACACCGCCTACGCAGCTCTGTCCCCGGCGGCTGGGCGCTACAAGATCGATACGGCGTTCGGGGCCTATGCGGGCTTCAAGCTGCTGTATCCCGCCGGTCCCCTGATCGTCGCTGCAGGACTCGGCGTGACGGGTCTTGCGGGGGTCGAACCAGCCATCCTGCTTCTTTTCGGCGTGCTGCTGGCTCTGCCGGTCTGGGTCGCAGGTGTGATCTGGGGACGCCTCGCGACCAAGGGCATGAACGGGCAGGCTGAACCGGACACGGCAACGGACAATGGAAGCTTGCTGCGTGCCTTCGCACCGTTCGTCGTGATGGCCAGTCTGCTGGTGATGGGCGGAGTTGTAGGCCCCACCGGGAACGGAGCTATTGATTTCCTGCTGCTCCCTAAGGGCGCGCTGATCACCGCGGCCATTCTGGCCCTATTGCAGACTGCACCGGCGGAGCGACGCGCTTGTCTGGACAGCGCAGTGCGTCGGACAGGGTCTCTCCTTCTGGTCATCGGCGCGGCGAGCGCCTTTGGCATCGTTCTGACGGGTCTGGTCGCATTGGATCGGCTGGTGCCAAGCGGTGACGGGTTGCTCACCCTAGTCGCGCTCTTCGCCCTGACCGTGGTATTCAAGCTGGCCCAAGGCTCATCCATGGCCACCTTTGCCGCAATCGCGCCCGTCGCGGCCCCAGTCGTGCTGGCCAGCGGCGTCAACCAGATCGCCGCCGTCTTCGCAATCTGCCTTGGCTCCTTCATCGCGATTCTGCCCAACGACAGCTACTACTGGCTGGTCCGGCGCGACGCTTTGGCAGGCGAGCAGAGCGAAGGACGTGCAATAGGCATCTTGACGGGCGGGGCAGTTGTGCAGGCGCTGGTTGGCATGGCCGTTCTTCTAACTGTGGTGTTCATATGGCCCTGACAGACATCAGTACACGAAGACCAAAACAGTCGGATGCGTGCGAAATAGCCTTGATCGACGCGGACGGCTTGGCGACAGGTCATGCCACCTTCAGGGAGACGCCACACGATTGGAACAGCTTCAGTGCGAGTTTCTTGACCGGACGTGGACTTGCTCTGGTAGCGGAAGACAGTGACACCCTCGCAGCTTGGGGTGGTATTAGCCCGACTTCTACTCGCCAAGTCTACGAAGGCGTCGGCGAGGTCTCGATCTATGTCTCTGCGACTCGGCAAAATTGTGGAGTCGGCCGCCGCCTTTTAGAGGACTTGGCGTTAGCGTCCGAGTGCGCCGGATACTGGACACTCGTTGCCCAGATTTTCCCGGAAAACGAGGCCAGCCTTTCTTTGCATAGAGCATTGGGCTTCACGACGGTCGGCACCAGAACGAAACTGGGCAAAATGACCTACGGCCCACTTGAAGGCTGTTGGCGAGACGTAATGATGCTCGAAAGGCGAAGCGAGGTTGTTAGCTGAAAGAGTGGGCTCAGAGCGGACGTTTAACACTCGCCCCTGTTCTGTTAACTCCCAGGCGCCGAACGATGCCATGGCGGGCTTCACGGTGTTGGTAAGAGCGTTAAACGGAGAACGCCGCTACATCCGGCAGAGCAAGGCGCGTTAAAGGTCTTCTTCGCGAGTGGTTAACCAAAGCTTGGGTAAACCTGATGTCGTTTGATCGGCGCAGGAGCCAGAGCGTATGCCCATCTATATCTCCGAGGTCGACTACGAAGGTGGCGCGGCGGAGAACTTCGTCGAAATCGTTGCGCCGGAAGGCACCGATACCTCCGGCTTTTCGCTCGTCCAGTATGATAAGGACGGAGAGGTTGAAGCGACGCTTCCTCTTGATTCGGTCGTGTCCACGAATGCGAACCAAGACGTCTACCTCATCGATGACTCAAGTCCGAGCTTCAACGACATCAAAAACGACGAGGCACTGGCACTTGTCGACGACACGGGAACGGTCACTCAGTTTGTCTCGTTCAAAGATGCGGTCACGGCGGTGGATGGACCTGCGAGTGGGATGACCTCGACGCAGATCGGCGAACACAGCGGAAGCCAGCAATCCATCGTCACGGCAAACGAGGGCGCGTCCTATGCGACTACGTCTACTGCGACGGCCGGAACGGTACCTGTTTGCTACTGCCCAGGCACAATGGTCCTCACCGATTGTGGGGAGCGTGCAGTCGAGGGACTTGTGGCTGGCGACTGTCTTGTCACTGCCGATCACGGCCTTCAACCGATCAGATGGATCGGCCGGACCGCGCACTGTTTTCCGGAAGGCCCCCACAAGCACAAGCCTATCGAGATCAAGGCTGGGGTGCTTGGGTCGGACTTGCCACGCCGCACGTTGATCGTCTCGCCGCAGCGCCGAATGCTGATAAGAGCACCAGTCGTTGAGGAATTGTTCGGCGAGACCGAGGTTTTGGCCTTGGCCAAGGGGCTCGTCGGTCTAGGCTCAGGACCCATAAACGGGATTCACAGATAGGATGAGATGTGATTCAAG
>ERZ1740062.563-NODE-563-length-19009-cov-16.621241_pt1 | contig 19009 bp, 21 predicted proteins | sample MGYA00581741_ERZ1740062 | MGnify/ENA primary metagenome ERZ1740062 (study PRJEB43018, sample SAMN04849747) | marine metagenome | isolation source: floating plastic debris | place: Pacific Ocean | collected 2008-09-01 | study: EMG produced TPA metagenomics...
TGGATATATCCATATTTCCTTACCAGAACAATGGTTACGACGTAAAGATACTTTGTCATGGCGACTGGCAAAGGGGAGAAGAGTGTAGTTCTACCCCGGTGTGGGTAAGTGTGACGGCTTACGAAAATATCAACGCTCGCAACCCGGTAATTTTCAATACTGAGTTTGCGGGCGGTGGAAGTGAAGCGTGGCATCTCAAGATTTTTAATAAAGATGGAGGTGAGGAATACTTCAAGATATTTCCTACCGAACCTGAGTATGAAGTTGTTTGTGGTTGCGACTCTGAAACAGAGCTTGAATGTAGTTCTGATAACGAGAATGGATTCTGTTGTATACCTTGTGATGAGATTGTTTCACGTCTTAAGGCACTGGAGAATAAATTATGAGTAATGAATGCCGCGATATTCGCGAAGCCATTGAAGACCTTGGGAAAAAAATTGACCTAAATAATCGGAATGGAGGTGGGGGTAGTGGCGGTAGTGGTGGAGGTAATAGCGATTTAGAGAAAAGAGTCAAAGAACTAGAACAGCAGATGCTGGCGGTTGACCGCTACATCAATGCTTTAGACCAAGCAGGAGAGAATATTGCTGCATCTGTCAAAACCTTGGCTAATATTTTTTCATTTTTTAGAATATGACAATTCCAAATGTTCCATCCTATGCACAAATACCGAACACTGTTAATGACCTTTTAAAAAATTACAAAGGTTATCAAGGTAAACTTGCAAAAAGTGTTTTAGATGTAAAGAATACAACTCGTTTTATTAGCAGGAGAATCAAAATTGTAGATGCCTTACAGAAGCAAGTAAAAGACAACGTAAAGCTTACTAAGCAGTTTTCAGAAGTCGCAAAAAATCTCAAAGCGGGTAAATTTAGTAAGGTAAATCCTGGCATGGGTAGAGCAATTGGTTTTGCTTTACAGCTTGCGAGTATTGGACTTAACTTTTTAACAATCAACCAAATAGGACAGTTACAGGAAACGCAAATAAAGATAGATGGTATTCAATCAAAAGATTTATCAACTGCTTTTACTCGGAGTATCAATAATGCTCTGAGAATTAATAAGTTAAGGGCAGATTTTCAGACTTTTGTAAATTCTTACAAGAACGATAAAGATAAACTTTTCGCCGTTGCTGCATCCTCTGTACAAGGGACTGTGGAAGCCAAAGCCCAAGCAGATACAGCCAAAAAGCAAGCTAATGAAGCTCTGTATGAAACTAGAGCCGGTAGAAAAATATTAGAGAGTAAAATCACTCAAATAAATAATTATTTAAGTGATTTAAGTAATAGTATCCAATCTAATTACAATACTCTGTATAACGGGATTGTGACGGCTCTTAAAAATAGTAATGATGCACTTTATGAGACTAGAGCCGGTAGACAGATACTAGAAAATAAAATCATTAATAATACTATTCAAATTAATAATAATACAAATAAAATCATTAATAATACTATTCAAATTAATAATATTAGTAATAAAGTTAATAATATTATTCCAACTTTAGGCTTACTAACAGGACAAATAACTCAAGCTCTTGCACTTAAAAACATTGCGAATCAAGCAATCTCTACAGCAAGAAATGCTAATTCAAAAGCTGAACAAGCATTAAGACAGAAATCGCAACCGGGACCGCAAGGCGAGCCAGGATTGCAAGGTAAACCAGGAATTAATGGTAGGAATGGAGTTGATGGTAGGAATGGAATTAATGGTAGGAATGGAGTTGATGGTAGGAATGGAATTAATGGTAAAAACGGATTAAATGGTAAGCCAGGAATTAATGGTAAAGACGGTAAACCAGGAAAGAATGGAGTTGACGGTAATCCAGGGAAAGATGGTAAGGACGGGAAGGACGGGAAGGACGTGGATCAGAATCAATACAATAATCTTTTACAGAAAATCGCTTTAATTCCTCCATTAATAGCAAGGGTTCCAGGAGATACTATTAAAGGAATGCCCAAGCCTCTTACGGGGCAACAGGTTGAAGCGGCTGCTAGTGCTGGAGTATGTAAATCCACAAACCCCGGTGGATGCATGAGTAACGCGCTTAACAATACTGGGAATCAAGTAGCAAATAAGGTAAACCAGAATACTAATAAGTGGGGGCAGAATTTACTTAATAAATTCAATGCCGGCGCGAATAGTGCACAGCTAGTTTTACTTAAAAAATTAGACACTAAAATGGGTCCTCAAGTCCCTGGTGGTATTTCTGGATTCCTTAAAACATTTAGTCAGACCTTTGACAAGTTCGCAGAGTGGACAAGATTGGACAGGGTACTAAATGTTTTGACTTGGGTTAACACTGTTCACAATGCTTATATGTTGAGTAGTAGCCTAGGCAATACCTTATTTGGAGTCGTTGATAATATTGGTAATTTATTTTTTAAAGACCCCAAAGGAGAATCCATAGATACCAGAAAAATTCTAGGTGGGACTGTTGACGGGATAGCTCAAAACTTATTTGGTGTACAGACCTGGAATGGAATAAAAGCGGAGTGGAAATATTGGAATAGAATTTATGCGGCTGCTGCACAAGTTGCTAATACCGTACGCTCAATTACTGATAGCGTTCGCAACATCGCAGAATTCACAGCAGAAAACACCGGTAAAATCGGTAATGCTCTTAAAAAGTTTGGGGTAATTGGTGAAAAAGCTTTTAATTGGATGCCGGAAAAAGTTAGCGGTCCTAGCGTTTGGGTTCAACGTTTGGAGAATTTAGAAAATGCTGCTAGTGGTCTTGAGATGGTTACATCTGAAGCTGTAAGCATTCGTGAAAATATTGAAGAGTTGACCAAACAGAGGGAAGAGTTTAAAAAGTCGATCGAAGAAGGTCCCAAGGTTGATAACAAGGATAATACAGCAGTGAAAACAGACGCTGACAACTCTAAGACTGCAAGTCAAGGTGTAGCTATTACTGATGCAGATAAGGAGCCAGATTAATGGCATTACCTCAAGGATTCAGTGAGTGGGAAAACTTACAGGACTTGGTAAGAAAGGAATATAACAAAATAGTACGAGCGTACTTTAAGAACCAAGCAGATGATGATATCTCAACCCCAAAGGCTAGGTTAAAACATACTTGCCTTATCAAGGATGAGGATACAGCAGCCATGACAATGATGCGGATGTGGCTGTTTGAGATAACAGTAGGGCATGCTCAAGCGCTCCAAGCTCCGATTTATGCTATTCCTAAGCTAGAGCGGGATTCTGAAATTACATATAAACCTCAAATACAATTATTCTTTAAGGAATCAGAAACATCCTCAACCTATGACCCTGAATATGCACCAGTAACCGGAGAAATTAACTTTAGATTAGCTGATGAAACCAGTGCCACTATGACAAGGGCTAAGGCTGAAGCTTTAGCTAAAAAAATAAAACAAGAATTCGCAACACCTTTGTTTGTCTGGGAAAAAGGATGGTATTACAGCACTTACATAAATACTTCTGAGGGGTATCATTTACAGATTCTGGCAAAATCAAAAACTGAGGCAGAAAGAATAATTCGACAAGTGTTGAAAATACAAGGGCATACTTTCAGTCAAGATTACTTCCAGTTCCGAGACCACGAGCGAACATATCCAGCTGTACCTGGTACTCATAGAGTGTACGGAAAGACGATTAAAAAACCGCGTACACGTCCAAAAGCTAACGTCCGCTTTAGGCATGCAAAACTGGTACTTTGGGGTCGGCAGAATGCTGTTAACTTGGTGGATGCTGGTGGACGACTTCCAAGTGTGATTGAAAGGGTCTAAATTCAGATAAAGAGTATATGGGGAACCCTTTAGGGTTCCTCTCATGTATTTTTTACAAAAAATGTGGTTATAACTAAGATTCAAGGAAAAGTTATATAAGACAACAAGTTAAAAAAAATGCCCAAAAGATTTAATAACTTGAATGCGGCTCTAAGATACTTAAACCCAAAAGGAACCGACGACGGGACAGCTACCGGTGAGGCTCCTGCTGGTTCTCAACTCAGGGAATACCAAGACTGGCGCTCTGGTAAAAGGTCTATAGAATATGGGGATAGACCTGATAGCTCCAAGCCTAAAAATCTTATACCTGTAGCAGTCAAGCCCTTCGCTATCCCGTCAACCGATACAGACGAGTATATTGTTGACTTGTCCGATAGAGCGGACAAAGGAAAAGCGACCGCAAGTGTAACTGATACATTATTAGGTTACAAAACTGACTTGTCGAGCGCTCAAAATGTCAGCAATTTCACTCCAGCGAGAGTTACTATATCTTCAGTTGGTACTGGAGCAACAACAACTGCAACATCTAAAATTACCGGGCGTAAGTACAAAAAGAAGAATACCTCTAGCTACACATACCCAATAGGACAGACTACAGCGAATAAAAGTTACAAGGAAATTAAAACCGCTATTGTGGCAGCTATCGCTAGTGGTACTAATTTATCAGCATCCTTTAGCGCTGAAATTTATAGATAATGCTTCGAGAATTAGTCCAAGTTGAGATAGTAATTCCTTCCAGAGATTTATCTAAAGATGAAATTGAATATTTCATCAAACAAGAAGAGGTAGCTTCATTGGCTGCTGATAAATTTGTTGCTGGTGAAATTTCACTACAAGATTACTGCGACGTTCTCGAAGTATGCGACGTGGATATGGATGAATATCTGGACAATTTAGAAAATAACCTGAGACTTGTTATGACATGAATCTTGCTGCTGATTTGCAGAATGATAGCAACTGGCAACAGGTTTACACAGAAGAAAGGGAAGTAGTTTACGATGCAGCCGGTGGATACACTGCACTGCCAGCATTTGAGATACCTTTTACTTTTGAAGGTCAAATCATAGCTATCCGGGCTTTGTCCAAAAATGCAAAATTTACTTGGAACTTTGCAGGAAAGATAAGCCAAAGAATTCAGTTAGGTGGTGGAGCTACACCGTTGCCAGTGGCTACACAATTTGAACAGAATTTAAGAATCAATCGCTCAACTTTACTTGTTTTATCCAAACTCACAACCGAGTACGAATTACTTTTTGAGCCGTTTTACTGGATAAAACATATTAATCTAACCATTTGGGAATACATAGGCACTGCTGAAGAAGTCACCAATGAAGCCTTAGTTAGGATTGAGGGCAAAATTGATGATATTGCAGCTTATGGAACTTAATTAAATGCCTTGGACAAATCTTGGAACTTTCAACCTTACAAATCACTGGGTATATTCTTCACCAGTTGAAGGGGAGATTTTTAGAATTACTCATCACTCAATAGAAGAATACCCAGAGGAAGGGCTTAGAGCGGTTATTGCTCAAGGTTTTCATGATGCGGGTTTAAATGTTTTCAAGCCGAAAAGATTTGTTTATAGCAATGAAATTGAGGTATTTAATTTTTATTTTCCTCAAGGTTTAGAAGAGCATTTTTTAGCTTTCAAAAGACTCGATAAAAGCAATACTGAATGGATTATTACTGTGGAATTATTCCATAGTGATAACCCTGAAGATGATTTAAATAACTATTTAATTTCAAGATTTGGAGAAACCGCAATGTCCGCACTATACCCACGCTTAAACTCCGGTGGTTTAAAACCTAAGTCCGGGGATACAGTTTTAAGCGCTAACGTGCCCAAAAAAATACTTGATAACAATATTGCTCGTGGTTCCTATACTTTCAGGACTACAAGCTCTAGAGTAACTCTGGCAACTGGTTTTGATGAAGATAATGAGCCATTAATTACCCTAGAGGTAGTTCCACCTAATTACACCTACTCAATGAGCGCTACTACTGCCGGGATGTATCAGGGTGAAGTGTGGGCTTTGAGTGAAGAACAGACAAATGTTGGATTTACTGAGTTCTCAGCCGGGTAATGAATATTAAACTAGGTTTAGAAATAGCGATCGCTATAACTGCCTTAATCAGTTTTATTTACCGGATAACTCAGCTTGAAAGCAATATATATAAGGCAATTGATGAAAAGGTAGATATCATTCATCAAAGGCTGAACTTGTTAGAAAGTCGGTTAGAAATTCATAAAACTGCTTATGTAGGGGATAAGGAGCATCAGGACTATTTAATCAATGCTTTGAATGAAACAATCAAACATAAGTTTCAGCGCTGCATGAATGAAATAAAGCAGTTAGAGAAGGATTTTAAAAAAGAGGAATAAAAATGCTCAAAATTAAGGAGGAATCTTTCCGGTCGTGGCTGGTAGGAATGCTTGTGGTGGGTGGCTTTGGGTTAGCAATACTTGATCCAGAGTTCAGACCAGCCTTTGCAGATATCATCAAATTCGGTGCTGGTGGTTATTTGGGGCAACTGTTACCCCAAAGCAGCAAAGAATAATGCATGTATGTCTTTTCTTATTGCAGATATATATGTATTCGATATTTCTGCATTGGATTTATTTTTGGGAATACTCTTATACCAAAGATTTTAGACGGTTTTATGTTTGTATTTTAGGGGCTTTTTTATTCCCCTTGTACTGGTTTTCTGTACTTTTAGCATGGATTTTTTATAAAAATGAAAATAGGAATTGATTTAGGTCACGGTTCACCTGGTGACGGTGCTGCTCACGGTATTAAGTCAGAGGAAAGTTTGATTAATTCTGTTGGTGAACTTGTAATAAGAAAATTAAAAGCTTTAGGTCATACAGTTATTGAATGTCGTCCTAGTTATAGCACTGGAGTAAATAATTCACTATATAGGCGTTGTCAGACGGCTAATAACGCTGGTGTTGACCTTTTTGTATCGATACATTTTAATGCCTTCAAAGACCCGTCAGCGAATGGTACAGAGGTGTTTTATGTCAGCAGTGCAGGCAAAAGTTTTGCTGACCCGGTAGTGAGTGCGATCGCTAATTTAGGATTCACCAATCGTGGCGCTAAGAAAAAAGCATTCTACGTACTCAGAAATACAAATGCACCTGCAATTTTGATTGAGGGCTGCTTTGTAACTTCTACGCGTGACATGAACTTGTTTGATGCTGAAAAAATGGCAACTGCCATAGTTAAGGGTTTAACGGGGTCTACCCTTGGCAGTTGCACTTGCTAGTGACGAACTCTTACGCAATTGTTAAATTGAATTATCACTGAAATAGAAATTCTCCCCGCTTGGGGTTCGTTCACTCCCCAAGCTTTTATTAAACTTCCATCTCTTGTCTAATTTGGGCTAGTAAGTTTTTACCTTTTTGGTAATTCCCCCCCTCGCATCCTAAAACCTGCTTTATGATTTTAGAGTCGCTCAAACCTGCTTGCAAACAGGCTTTTGCGGCTTTTTTGGTGGGGTCGAAGTTTTGGTTAAAATTGGTAATTTCGGGCTGGATTGCTCTCTGTGTGGGCGGTTCGGCGTTTACTGCTGGTGATATTTCCGGGTTAGTTAATAACCGAGGTTTACTCATTTTATAACTACTCAAGTCTGGCAACTGACACGGGGTGTCATCCACCATACAGCGATATTTACCAGATTGTAACCATTCGGTTAACTCTTTATCTTTTAAGGTTTTGGCGTGGGTTACCGCAAATTTACCAAGGCGTAACATTCTAAAGCATTTACGTACACCCCCTTCTCCTTCAATTCCTAGGGTCTTGACATTGTCGTCTTGGGCAAGGGCAATCACAAAACATTTGGGCTTTCTGCCACGACGTGCGTGCTTAATTAACCAATCGGTGGCTGTTTCTACTTCATCCCGCAGTAATGGGAATTCTTCAGCTATCAGCACTGTCTCTAGTCCTGCAAGCGCTCTATCACCTTGCACCCCCCTTATTTCTACTCTACGCTGTAATTCCATCAGGTCTGACAGCATCGCTTCCTGAATCGACGCAAAGTCACCGCAACGTCCCACTACGTTCAACCCTACCCACTCATCCGGGGAAGCATCGGAATCATAAACGGTGACGTTACCACCAATCTGGTAGGCAAGGTATTGAGCAATTAATGATTTACCTGCACCAGTATCACCGACGATTAAACAGTGCTTCCCTGACAAATTTGACATCAGGTCAGTTATTATATTTTCTGGTTCCGTACCTACTTCTACACCGGCAGTGTCTATAACTCCTACCATCTGTGTCCCCATATATGGCAGTTGGTTGTAGACCTGCATCAGCCCAAGGGTAGCCCGTTCTGTCATTTCAACGACCTTTACTCCTACTTTCATTGTCTCTTTGACGCTGCTTAACCCAAACAGCCAGAACGAAAATGCTACCCTTCCGGCTCCCCAAAGGACATAACGTCCTAAATGTCGCCAGCCAGGCAAGTGCAAGCGAATCCATTCACTTGGCATAAATTACCCCCTCTTTAAATCCGTTGTATTCTGTCTGTAAGTTGTTGAGTTGATTTTTGAGTTCGGTATTTTGAATGAAAAAGTAAGTAGCTGCAATTAAACTTGCAGCTAGAAGAATAAGCCCGTTACTGTCCTTCATTCTGTGTTTCTAAAGGATTCAAGCTACTTATACAATGCTGGTCTGCGGTGCTGTTTTTAGCTTGCTCTAATGCTTCTACAGCGTTGTCATGTGGGGTGACTTTCAAGTCAAATTCTTTAGAGTCGGGCTGTTTCTCCCACTCCAATACATAGCGTTTATTGCTTGTCATTTGGTAAAATCCTTATATAACTCGTGTTTGCTGATACTTACATTGGTTAAGCTAGGAGTCGCCACTCCTGGCACTTAAATTATTTGATACGCTGACTTTATATACCCGACCGCTACCGCATGGAAATACTTGACGGTCTGTTAGTCTTACTGCTTTAGATTTGTTTACTTTAATCATTGGAAATGCTCCATCAGCAGCCAGGCTAAAGACCTCATAGTTATCCAGTGAGGAGAAATCAACTGGTGTGTCACTAACTAGCGCCGAATAGCTGGTTATAGCCATGCTTTCCAGGCTGTTTCCTGTAGGTAGACTGGGTAAATACCTTGGCTTTTTGGGTAGTTTGTCCTTGGTATTGCTTTGGTCTGTAGTAGGTTTAGTACCGTTTATTGTTTGTTCCATATACATGTAATTGTGGTTTTTACTAGGGTGAGTAGGAAGTCACCCTAGTCTTAAAATCTACCGAAGTCCCCACGGCGCGACGATTTACGGGATTTATGCGGTATTTGGCATCAGGTATTAATTGTTTGATTTCAGTCCTTAAACTCTGCGGCGCTACGACTTATGAGATTCTGGTGGACCGAAGTCATCTGGTAAATCGTGAACTCCAAGCCCTAGAGGTTCAATAAGAATTACTAATTTCTTGAATTGAGTAACAGTAAGGCTCATGGTATGCACGCCTGTTTCCCAACGGTAAATAGTACTTCCGGTTGTACCTAAAGCTACTGCAAATTGCTCTCTGGTTAAACCAAGCTTTTCGCGGAGCTGTTTCAAAGGCGACACATCTTTTTTGAAAATGAACTTGTTTTCGTTTATCATCATAACAGAAACTATGCGATTCGCATGGCGATGTGCTTAGCGATTCGCATAGCTCTCCAAAATTAACTACTAGTGAGGTCTGCTGGCGGCATTCCTCACTTTTAAAATCTCACATTCAGCTCAGGGAGCGCATTACGGGCAACACCTACAAAAAAAAATCACCTGTTACAGGTGAGTAATTCCAAAGAAAAGAAGGGGCAATTATTTGATTTCAAAACTTGGTAGCTACTATTTATTTTCTTCAGGTACTGGGAGAGGTTCAAAAGAAATATCTAACTTTATTCTCACTGTTCCTCTCTTCCATCATTGCCAATAGCAGTATCACTCACTTTACTAATGAGACCACCAAAACCAGGTGAGAAACCTATGGACTACGCTAACTACTCCCTTGATTGCCACTTAGGGGTACTGTGCGAAACCATCAGAGATAAGTACAACCTCACCCCATTTCAAGCATTATGCTTAACAGCCAGATTTATAGAAGGGATAACAGCATCCGTTGAATCTAACCCTCCAACATTCCTTGACAAAATGGCTGCTCATATCAATCAACAAAACATCAATTAACCCTTACTTAACCAAAAAAAATGAACACCTTTCGATGTCCACAAAGTAGCCTAAACTACTTTTTCTGTAATAACCTTCTAAAAAACTTTTGTATTTATGATTACAACCTTAAGCGCAACCTTAATTACAACTTTAATTACAACTTTCAATAGCTATGATTATAACACAAAATAACCCTCAAACATCTACCGCAAAGCCCGATTTTATCAATCAAAATCATTGGAATGAATGGATAGAATCAGGTGTAAATCCATCAGTAATTGCAGCAAATATTTATACCGAATTGGACTCAAGAGAGCTTGATAAAGCCCTCAATAGAAACAGTAATAAAAGATACAAACATTCAGATGACTTAGTTCCAGCGTGGATTGTTAGCGGTGTAGACCCGAAAACCGGAGAATCAACACTCAACGGAGTACAAGCCAAGCCAGACAACCCAAAACAGAGACAAGGCAAGACCCAGAAATATCTTGGTGCTAACAATTATGGTTCTGCTCCATTATTTTTAAAACTAGAAGATTGGGAATATTGGACAAAAATTATACGCGATTTAAGTATTCCAATAATTATTACTGAGGGAGCTAAAAAAGCGGGTTGTTTACTATCAAATGGTTATGCAGCAATTAGCATCCCAGGTGTTAGTACTTGCAGAAAAAAAGGAAGACTTCACAAACTTATAAAGGAATTTTCTGGTTTTGGTAGAACTTATTATTTATGCTTTGACAATGATGTTGTTACTAAACGACCAGTTCAATTAGCGTTAACGAATTTAGCCAGGGACTTATCAGCTACTGGAAGTAAAGTTATGGTCATCTCAATTCCTCAAGGAGAAGCTAAGGGAGTTGACGATTACATCGTTGCTAATTCAGTAGAAGCTTTTGACCGCTTAGTCACTGACGCTAAAACCATTGAAGAATGGAAGGATGAGAATGATTTATCTTGGGCTGCTTACCAGGAAAAATTAAAAAACAAGAAGAGATCGAAACTGGCGCGGACAGTTGAAACTATATGTCAAGCTTGGGGTAATTTCTTAAAGTGGAATGAGTTAACCCAGTCACCAGAACTAGGTGATGAACAGCTAGAAGCTGATGAGTTAAGGGTGAAAATTGCTCTAGAACTGGACATGGATGTCAACAAAGATGATTCAGTTACCGCAATTCGTACCCTAGCTAAAGAGCGTTCTTACCATCCAGTCAGGGAATACCTTAAGGATGTAGCAGAAAGTTACAAAGATGTTGATTTGAGTATTATCGATAATTTATCAACTGATTTTTTTGGTAACGATTCAGAAATTTGCAATACATATATGAAGCGGTTTCTGATTGGTTCAGTAGCTAGGATGATGTATCCAGGAACCAAGATGGATAACGCGGTAATCTTGCATGGTGAGGAAGGAGTCAAAAAGTCTACTTTCTGGAACGTACTTTTTGGTAAGGACTGGTTTAGCGATTCCATTGATGACAGTAACGCCAAGGATGAAAAAATGCTGATACACGAGTATTGGTGCTTAGAGTGGAGCGAATTTGCTACTGTTTACAAACACAAAGATATTGAAGACCTCAAAAAATTCCTTGCTAAACAAGATGATTCATTCCGTAAACCCTACGAACGGGGAATCTCGAAGCATAAAAGGAGTTGTGTATTTGTGGGGACGACCAACAACCCAGAGATTCTTCAAGACCCAAGCGGGCGTAATCGTAGATTTTGGATCATAAATGTCAATCAAGAAATCGACACAGCCAGAGTACAAAAAATTCGCGATCAATTGTGGGCTGCTGCTTATTACTGTTGGAAGCGTGGAGATATTCATTACATTCCTGAACGTTCTCGTGAAGCATTTTTACAAGACAAGGAGAATGAACAATTCAGAGCCTCCCACCCGTGGCAAGAAATTATTGAGTCTTTCTTGATAGGTAGAGAACAAGTTTACCTAGGACAAATATTTGATTTATTAGAAATCGAAAAAGGTAAGAGAGAAGCAAGGCATGAACGACAGATAAGGGAGTGCTTAAAAATTCTTGATTGGGAAGCAAGTAAGGAACGAGGCTATGGACCAAATGGTAGCCGACCCCGTTTATGGAAACCAAAAAATAAAAAAGAAAGTAGTGTTTTTAGCCATCAGGTGGATCAAAATCTCTCAAATGACGTGAGAACAAGGTTTTTTGTAGATCCACCTACTGATCCACCTACTGATCCACTAAAAAAACAACTGGATCTATTAAATCCTGAAAGTAATGTATATCAGGATATTCAGATAGATCCACCTACTGATCCACCTACTGATCCACCAAAAATTCAAATAGATCCACCAACAGATCCACCAACAGATCCACCTCTTTTAGTGGATCAGGTGGTGGATCGTTTGGTGGATCAGCCAGAATCAGCCCCAGCACAAGAACACAGCCCGACTGATCCACCTAACCACCTAAAAGTAGAAAATAAAAAAAATATTTTAGAGCCAAAAATTGATGACCCACTGACAAAATTACCTGACCCAAAATTTGATCCACCAATAGATCCACCAACAGATCCACCTCTTTTAGTGGATCAGGTGGTGGATCGTTTGGTGGATCAGCCAGAATCAGCCCCAGCACAAGAACACAGCCCGACTGATCCACCTAACCACCTAAAAGTAGAAAATAAAAAAAATATTTCAGAGCCAGAAATTGATGACCCACTGACAAAATTACCTGACCCAAGATTTTATGAATTACAAGGAATTTCGGGTAAATGGAGATGCGATTTTGTCGCCACGCGTAAATGTAAAAAACACACAACGGTCAACTTTACTTACACATTTCCCGATGGCGACACCATAAGTCACCCCGAAAAAATTACGGGCGGTGTTAGCCAGATGGAGGTAATAGCTCACCGAAATATACAAATTTTTGAGCAAGAAACCATGAGAGTTGAGGGAATAACCTGTACTGTCTTGGATGTGACGAGTGGCGAATTGGTGGAAGGATGTACTTTGATTGGACTGCCCAAGCTACCGGTAGCAACTTTCTACTACTTCAAATCTCCTAGCGGACAGGTCTTAAAAGTTGCCGGGGAAGATGAGTTTGAAGTAGTTCGCGTAAATGAAGCTTGACCAACAATTAAAAATAATAAATACCCGGCTCAAAGCCGGGTATATAGGTGTTTCCGTTGAGAGGGTGGGTGAACGGCTCGCTCTCCGTGCTACCCTTCCCCCTAAACCTACCTCTAAAAAGAGAGAGAGACATCAGCAACGCATTTATTTAAGTATTTACGCCAATAAGGAGGGCTTAAAGCAAGCGGAAGCGGAAGCCCACAAGCTAGGCGCTTTACTAGCTTGCAGGGAATTTAAATGGAGCTTCTACCAAGAATCTGCTCCGAATGATTCAGTTAAACATTATGCCAGTGAATGGGTAGAGAAGTTTGAAAAGTATTATTTTGAAACAAGGGACAGGAATAATCAGACTGAGACTACATGGAGAACTGATTATTTTTCGATATTTCGGAGATTACCGCAAACCGAAGTATTGGACGTTGATTCGATTATGAAAGTGGTTCGGTCTACAGACCCAGATACCAGACACCGTAAGCGCGCTTGTATGGCACTAACAGCCCTGGCAACTTTTGCAGGAATTGATGTGGACTTGAAGCGCTACCGGGGTAAATATAACCCGCGTAAAGTAACTCCCCGTAATCTGCCAACTGATACTGAAATCGCTACTAAATACTACGCAATCGAGAATGAAGCCTGGCAATGGGTATATGGGATGCTCGCTACTTACGGGTTACGTAACCATGAAGTATTTAGGCTTGATTTGCGATCGCTAAAAAAAGGCGATCGCGCAATTCGAGTTAATGAAAATTCTAAAACCGGTAGTAGGTTGGTATACCCGTACTATCCCGAATGGTTTGATGAATTCGACTTATCCAATGTCGAATTACCAAAAGTCAACTTAGACCGTCCTAACGCTGATATAGGGCACGTTGTGACCGTTTGGTTTAGAAGAAATATTAAAGACTTCAAGCCCTACGATTTACGCCACTGTTGGGCGATTAGAACTCTTAATTTTGGGCTTAAGGATACCTTAGCGGCTCAACAGATGGGGCATTCAGTGAAAGTGCACCAAGAGCTTTACCATCATTGGATTGATGAGAGATATCATCAGCAAGCATTTGAGGAAATTTTAAAGCGGGATGATAAACCGCGATCGCCAAAAATACCAGGGTTTAATTAATTATGGAAGAACTTAAAAGCCTTTGGGAAAAAAGAATCGGGCATTTTCTTTTACAAGAATATGAACGCCGCGTAACTGCAAAATATGAAGACGATCACTGTGTAGAATACTTCAGCTTTAGTTCTTGGGGAATGGATAGAGAAAAAATCACTCAAAATCAATTACTGACAACCTGCCAACAAATGTTGGATTATCAAACTTTTATTTCTGTCTGCACCTTCAAAATGTGCCTGGAGTATGCCCAAAATACCAGGATTAGATAATGTTTTACCTACACTATTATCGGGCTATTCGCCGATGGAGAAACCAATACGGAACTATCATAGAAGGCACTTTACAACAATGCACAGCAAAAAAAGAGCAACTTGAAAAAATTTACAGTGAAACTACTACCTTTTGGATTTCAGAGAAAAGCGAGGAAGAAGAATTTAGAAACGCAAAGGATGAAAGTAATTCCCCAGAGAATATAAATTTTAATCGCAAAATGTTTGGGGTAAATCAAGAATAATTTCTTTCCACGGGAGGATAAACCAAACACCAAGCACCTGATAAGTCTGGACTAAACCTGGACTAAATAATAATCAGATGATTGGTGTAAATTGGTGTAATTTTCACGTGTTATTAGGGCTTAGAGGTATGCCAGGAACGAGACTTGAACTCGTGACACGAGGATTTTCAGCCCATCAAAGTAAGTGTCTACAACCCTTTATACGCAACAATTCTAAGTCTGCGTTGAAAATTCTTGCCTAAACTTTGCCTAAAAAACAGCTCAATATCAAGCTTTTTTCAGCTTTTTCAAAGCACCAGCCTTCTGCGGGCACTCATGTGCCATCGCAGAAGGCTGGTGCTATGCAGATGAACGACATTACGGGGCGAAGTTCCTACGAACAATTGAAAGACGACGAAATGGCATCAGTACTGCATCCGACACATAAAATCGTACTGTCTACGCGAGACATCGACCTAGCAGATTCTACTTGGCATGAAATTCGTCCTAAAGAATAGTTGCTTAAATTACAATCTAGCTATGTTAGCCTCAAATTTTGTATACAAAAGCTTCAATTATTATTAGATGTATCTAAAGCCCATAATACTTCTAAAAAGCTAACCATAGACAATTGTTATACAAATGCCAATTTACCATCGGAAATTGTAATATTTATCTCAAAAGAAATTTTTTAAATTCGTAACTAAACTTAATAATATTGGTAAGTATAACTAAAGTTCGAGAGTAGCGAATTAAATAATATTTTTTGTATGGTTCACTCCTGCAACACCCGTACCTGTCTAGTCAAAGTGTTACCAAGGACTACTGGCTAAGCCCTATATTTACTAAAGAAATTAAATTACTTTTTTCGCCTAGCAATCAACCAACCTATACCAAGAAATAATGGAATACCGATAAACAAACTTAAGAATAAAGAAGCATAAAAGGGATGAGGTGGTTTACTTAAGGATAAATGCCAATCTACAGGTTGATTGATTTTATCAATATGCTGCACAACTACGCCGGAAAATATAGCTCCTCCACCAAGTCCGATACCCCATATTTGTAAGGTTTTTTCTAGGGAGCGATCGCGTTTTGTTTGTTCGATTTCCACGATACCGCGAATTGATTGAATCAATTGCTCAAATAAGCTTTGACCGGGTGTAAGATAAGCTAAATCAGTATTAATCTGTTCTACAAAGGTGTCTTCAGCTAGTTCTGCAAAATCTGATAGAAATTCTAAATTATCTTGTTTGCACAATCTTGTGATTTGATCTAAATATAATTTGTAATTCTTAACGTTAGTCTGAATAGTAGCTTTGTGTAATTGTAAATCTCTTAAGTAGCGAGAGTATTCAAAAGAGATTGCTGGTATTTCGTTTAACCATTGATTAAATTCTTTTAATTTAGAATCAGCAGGCTTGTCTTTTAAATTATTAAATAGATTTACTCTTCCTTCTAGTTTACTATATTTTTCTCTGGCTTTTTGATAGCAATAGCGAGATTGTGAACGAGCATAAATAATTTTATGACGACAATTTAACAAGTCAATTAAAGGATAATAATATTCTCCAGAATCTTCTAAATCTGTAGTTTCCTTGCTTTTGTTTAACCAAATTAGAATATGACACTGTTCTTGAGGAGAATCAGCATCATTATTGTATGAAAATATAGGGCTGTTTAATAATTTACCCTGACTTTGACATGAAAGATTTAAGTTATTAAATGTATCTTCAGATATTAAAGCTTTGACGCAAGCATCAGCAAAAGCTTTGGCACTATAAATATTGCCCACAGGTTGAGCAAAGAAAACTAAAGTTTGTTCGAGGGAAGCATTGATATTAATTGGAAGTAAGCAATTATCTTGATTTAATCCTTTTAAATTAGTTAGTTCAACTTCTGGATGAGGATAACGAAAAGTTAAGTCAACAGCGTAGGTATCGTGGATTAATAAACGATTGATTTCTCCACTTAGATGCAGGTTATTTTGGTGTGGGATTGCTGTAAATTTGATAAAATCTTCGTTTGATATTTCTTGATTTTTGGGTATTGGTAAATTTTCAAGTTTAGGAATACCTAATTTTTTACCAATCTGCTGGAATGTTATCCACAAGTGATTTGTATTTTCGATAGATGCGGAATTATTAGCGAGGTTTTTGTATAGATGAAAAGCGTAGAGAGTGAGTTTTGGATTAGCGACTTTTGCTGTAGAATAATCCATTTTATAATCATCATATTTTTTGGATATAAGACTTTTGTTATTAGCCTGCGGTTTTTAACCGCAGGTGGTTAGAATAATTATAAGTTAACTTTTATCTTCCTGCTTATCATCTGATTTCGTAGATTCTGAACTTTGTTGAATAGCATTAAGTAGAGACTCTTTATTGTTTTGGTGTTTAGGAATATTAGGATTTAGTGTACTACTTCCGGGACCTCTTGCACTAGTAGATGAATATTGACTCAAAAGAGCTAATTGAGCATCCATAATCTGGGGATGTTTCTGATACCAACCAGCAATCACGGTTGATAATTTCTCTAAATCATCAGATGTATGATTAATTAATTGCTCTAAATTAGTAATACTTTCTGGAGAAAACAAATTTGGTTGTTTGTTGAGCAAATATATAAAAGCATCTAAATTCTCTTCTGCAAATGTCATAATTTAACTCCTAATTTCCAACAGTAGTAAATGCAGCCCAATAAAAGGGCGATTCAAAAGGTTTAGTATTTGCCTGTATTTGATTGAGAAATACCTTTAATTGCATCTTATGCAGTGGATTATCTAAAGGTAAATTACCAGCCCATTCCTGTAAATCTTCCTTAGTAGCATTTCTCAGCCAATTCTGAGCTTGATTTAAAGCAACTGGTACAGAAACATTTTCTATATTCTTCAGATTTTGAACGAACTTTATCATTAAAAAAGAAGTTGATAAATCATTCACCGTCCACAAGCTACTAACTACACTCGAACTTCCAGCATATAGGAAACCACTTGGTAAACCAATATATTCGTCACTGGTATTATTAAAGTCAATCAAACCAGTTTCGCAAGCAGAAAGCACAACCAAACGACATTGATTTAGATTAAAATCTCGTTCAAATAAATTACCTAAAGTTAAGCATTTATTTAAATCTAATTGATTATTCTCAACGGCACCTGCTAAGAGTAAACAAGAATTTTGAGGTGTTTTTAGGTTAAAGGTACCGTGACAGGAAAAGTGCAGATAATTTGCTGCTTTTATTTGTGATGATGCTTGAGATAAAGCTGTTTGAGTAGCTTGTTGTTTAGATAATATTTCTTTGTCAGCGAATAGCGATGAAATTGCTTCTACTTCTAAATCTGTGAAGGCTAAATCTTCTGTAGGGTTTTGGATTGCAAATAGGGAATTAAAATCAACTCGTTTTCTTGAATTTATTTGTTGTAAAAGTTGACAGCTAGGAGCATAACTTACACCATCAGGAAATTTATCGCATAGGAAACTACCATCTGATAAAGGTAATGCATGAAGTGGAAGTATGTGTAGAGCAGTTATAGGAATCAAAACAAGATGCGAATTTTCCGGTATTAACTGGAGAATTTCTTCTAGATTTAGGATTTCAGCAAGTTGAGTTATATAAGAAGCAAGATTATTTTTCCACTCTGCTTTATTGTTGTAATATGCGTTTAAATACTTGTTAACCCAATCAATCAAAGCTTGTAAATTATCGGTAGGTATAGATAAATTAAGTCTTTGAAAATTATCAGAGGTAATAATAAAAGTCTCCAAGTCTGTACTGGTAATGTACCATTCAATAACTGCTGTATTTTTATCTAAAGTTGCTTGGAATTTATTAAAATTGAAACCCGAACCAACGGGTAAATATTCATCCTCTAAGCTCTTCTTCTGTTGTCGTAAATCCTGAAGATGCTGAGCTAAAGCTGTGGGGTTTTCGGTTTTACCATTTTGGATTTTATCTTGTCTTGTAGCTATTTCATCTCGGAGTTGTTCTAATTTAGTTACTACATTTGGTGGGAAAATAATTTCAGAATCCCGCTCAAGAATAAGTTCAACTAAATTACGAGTTTTACTACGCTCAATATACTCTAGTGCTAGAGCTTCTTCTCCTAACTGCAAACAAACTTCTGCCATCCTGCGATAAAGTCGATTCCATTTCTCGGCTTGTTTGCGCTTGCTTTCCTCACCAGATATAATTTCACCCCGTAACAACTCTACGGTAGCTATGGTTGATTCATAGGTATTGTAAGCAGAATTAAATCTACCTTCACCTTGGTAAAGCATCCCTAGGTTTTCTAAAGTTTCTGCATATTCTAGGGGGAGAGCTTGTTGGGTGTAAACTTGCAAGGCAGCTTTGTAGGAAGAAATGGC
>ERZ1740062.564-NODE-564-length-18997-cov-10.653205_pt1 | contig 18997 bp, 20 predicted proteins | sample MGYA00581741_ERZ1740062 | MGnify/ENA primary metagenome ERZ1740062 (study PRJEB43018, sample SAMN04849747) | marine metagenome | isolation source: floating plastic debris | place: Pacific Ocean | collected 2008-09-01 | study: EMG produced TPA metagenomics...
CCCCCCCCTGGGATTTATATGCCTATGGCAAGATCACAAATTCCTCTCAGATAACAATCACACCTCACACAAAGAGTCTGTAAGTTTAGTTTAGCGATGTTGATCTCCAAAGAATGACTGCTCAGCAGATTTTTTGGCAGTTTTGAGACCGCTTGTAATTGAAAAAAATTTGGCTCAAATCTTTGAGAAAGTAGCGGTTTTAGCTTTATAACAGCAGTGAGAGCATACCTTGATTCTGTTACCAGCCTGTGTATATTTCTTAGTAGCGAGATGATATTGTCTCTGGTTCATACACACAGTAGCTATAGCCTCTAATACTCTCAGTCTGTCTGCTTCACTGCCCTCATCATCTGATTTCTCTGGTGTTAATTTCTCCACTAAGTCTTCAGTAAGCATCACATTCTGTTCATTACACAGCTTTAGTGCATCGATATACTATAAAATATCAAACCAGTGGGATTACAGATAACACTAAATCTTGCCAGTCAAAGCGTAAACTGAGGACCATAGAAGAGACATCATGCCTCATTATGCCTATAGACATACAATGTATGCCTCATCTTTGTGAGGACTGTGGTAAACTAGCGATATGGCATTTGAACTACTTCATTCAATCGGATTGTAAGAAAATTGTTGATATTATGAGTAGTTAGTGAATAATGCAAGGACTCAATTCCTTGATCGTGGACAGCCATATTCAACAACATAAACATTGAGCGCAAATTTCTATACAATGTTTATGCAATATGTACAATACCTTTTTGCCAATGGCAAGAAGATCAACTGCTCTATCAAACTGTCCATTATCAAGAAAGAACTGAGCACATCTCTTCAGCACCTCCGGATCAGTGTTAGAGGTGAGACTTTCTGAGATGACCTGCAGCGCTCCAAATTGCTTCGTCTCAAATGCCAGATCCAATGCTTTGGAGAAACTACCAGCCTGCAAAACATTTCATTAAAACTAAGCGCGTGCCAAACATTCATGTCTTTTATGCACCTGTAATGATTTGATTTCTTAGACGTGGTGGTCTATCATGTTATTCTGTTATTTATTTGAACAGTATATACAAAATTAATAGTGCTATAAAGAGATATTTCAATTTGTGATGAAGCGTGTAACAGATCAACTTATTAATATTATTTACTATTCTGCCTGGGACAGCCTCCACAATCCAAACAGCTTTTCTCAAACAAAGATCAGAGCTGTTCTATTACCGCTTTCAGCTATTTTCATAAACATAACATCACCTTAGTATTATTTTCATAGATACAAGTTACTCTTGATATTAATATGGGATGCAAATATAACTTATATACTGGGAGCATTTGGAAATATTTACTAATGCCAGTAAATTCAAAAAAAGCACACTGACAAGATGGACAAGGCCAAATTCACTTTTAAGTAAATGTACCAAACAGTACAGCATTCAACCTCGGTATATTGGCTACATCAGAATAGCTTTTGTATATAAACAATGGTCAGAGACATACCTTGTGGTATAACATGACAGCCTTATCCTGACAGCCGGGTTTCTTCTCATAGTATCTAGCAGCTTCCAGCATGTCATCAGAGTTACCGAGCAATGCCAGGTTCATAAGCTGTTCATCCATCTCATTCTCCTTACATAATCTGATAGCGTTACCATATGCCTGAGCTCGTGTGTAGAAGTGTATCGACTCTTTAGGTTGATCCTGATTCTCATATGTTCTGGCTAGCTGATAACAGGCAGCTCTGTCTCCTGTATCGTTACATATCTCAGCTGCTTTGTCGAGATTACCACAGTAACAGTAAACTCTGACTAGTGAGAGATAATCTTGAGCTGACTCATAGAACTGTAGAGAAGTCTCCATCTCTCCTGTACTCTCCATATACTGAGCCCACCATTTCCTCAGAGATCTATACATCACATCAGTTATGTATTATAATCTCTTACATGTATATTAAACTGACTGCATTGCATACGCATACAGGTTTGTGATTGCGCACACAGATAACATAGTTTTGCACGGATACATCAAAAGCCATCACACAAATTATATGCAGTATTTCCGACTCATCCGTATTTTCTCAAAATAATAGTAAATGGTTACTTGATATTTTTGTGTTTTTTTTTAAAGAAAGATAATGCTTACTTGTCTTTCGACTTGAGGATGTATTTCTCCAGATCCTGAGGTTCATCAAACAGCATTCTGGGAACTTCAAATTTCTGAGTTCCTGAACGTTCATAACTGAAAATAATTATTCATATAATGAGGAATGAGTCAATCTAGAACCATAGACTTAATAATAATAAATTATCATTAATGCCTATATCCAGAATGCAAAATTACCGTAGAACAAAATGTACTTTTCGTCTTGAATAACAGATATCATTCAACTGTGAGTCAACAGGTTGGCAAACTACTGTCAAAGCAGAGCACGACAACTTACCACAGTCATAAATCAATAATACTGTGGTGATCAATCATCTGAAGTTCCTGTATGCTAGTCATCAGTAATAAAAATCAAATACAATAATAATGTATGACTTACTAATTTATGGCGCTATTTAAGTCTCCTTTTTCTTCAAGATGCTTGGCAAAGTTATAGTAAGAGCTTCTCACATGAATTCTATCACTATTCTCCGCTACTGCTATGGCCTGAAATGAAGAAGAGGTGGAGTCATTTTATCTTAACGAGATATTGAAAAGTGGCATATCAAACTTTTCCTAGCTATCATAAAACATTGAAAACATTTGCCAAACATTTAAGATTTACACTTCCACAAGTTTTAATGTCACAGTCCAATATGTGGGTCACCTTTTGTATTGGGAGGTCTACAATACAATACAAAAGAAGGCCATTATAGTGGTCCATAAATGTCATACTGTTACTTACCTTATCCCACTGCCCATTAGCCTGATACAGCTCATTCAACAGGTCATATCTCTTACAGCTTTTCAGCAGACGTTCAGCGTCATCAAGCAGACCGAGCTGTATGGCAAGTACAGCCACACGAGCATCTAACTCTGCATATTTGCTAGCCTCTCTCAAAGCCTTAGCACCGCGGGCATGTCCCATATTACCGAGACAGACAAATGCTACATCTAGCCTCCGAGATTTTACGCACATTTTAGCCATATTTTCCCACACAGACTCACTGAAAATAAAAAATAGCGCTTAGAATAGAGACTCGAATTAATTGGTCTAATGTCGAACTAGATTGTGTATAACCATGTAAGTTAGCGGTATGCATTACAGGAAGCTGTAGGCATAATCACTCACCTTTTGATAAGTTTGATTGACTTGAAAGCCTCGTCCATATTTCCGATAGTTAGATAAAAGCTGAAGTTCATCATGGCATCTCGAGAAGACTTGTTGGCGGTTTCTAATCCGATAAAATCTCTCATAGTTCTTCTGGCTACATAAGGTGAAGGTGATGAAGCGACGGCTGATGGCCTGGGAGTCAAACTATTCTCTGAAATAAGCATCAAAAACTGTACCATTGTGTGTATTGACTTGATCAAACCACAAATTTTTGTTGACCACGATTTATGCAAATGCTACTGTGTATAAATCAGAGTTGTTTGCTCTCTGATCAACATGTTCAGAGAGGCAACAACTCCAAACTGTAAATATAACATATGATCGAATAATTTGTAATATCACGAATCAATGAGTCAGTTCTAAATAACACATATTGTCTCTATTGAGACCATTTTAAGGGATACTGCAAACTCGCTGTGTGTGAGTGGTGAGTCTGCTTGCTTAAATCTTGTTTTCAACCCCATTATGGCAATGGGTGGCAATGAGTACAGTTTTGAATTTTCATAACAAAGTTGTCTTGCGTTGTACCTACCTCCTTCATTTAACTTCAGTTCCTCAGCTTTGACGGCAAAGAAAAAGTATGGGACTTCGAATCCAATGAAAGCACTGAATGTTCTGTTCATTGCGAAGCTATCCTGTATCATTGTACCATGCTCAGGTGTAGTAAACAGCGAAATTATAAGTGATTCCGCCTACAATAAAAATAGATATACATGTTCGCAATATGACGGTCTGTATCCTTGATGATACTTTAGAATTACCAAGTTTGATGTTAGATGTCATGCTATTAAGCTTATTAATTGGGATTGAGCTTGGGGACATGAAGTATGTTTTATGCTGAGTATGGACGAGTAACGATTTGAACATCGAAAAGCGTTGATAACAAAGCAAGCTGAAATTACCTGAGAACATAATTGTAGCTGTAAATGCAGTCCACAAATCAGAGTAGAGAAAAGAGATACATCTATAATTCGAAAAAGGTTCCATCAAAAATAACCATGAAAAACAATGGTACAATTCAATTGACCAATATTTATATGACACGCTTTCCTACACAAGAGATGGCAGATAACAGAGAAGGACATACCTCTTGTAGCATACTTCCTTTAATAGCCACAGTACCAGGTATTCTCTTTACTTCACACACTATAAGTCTAGGCTCGGACGAATCCCAGTATTGACTAACAGGGAATCGATTAGAGATATCCTTAGCTGCTTGATATTTCCCTCTACAATAAACATATATTTGCCACCATCACCAAAGCTGTTATATGCTACTATTATTACAATGGTATTGAGAGTCTTGTGTACATCACTCTACGCACTTAAAATAATGTCATTGATTTACAGAATAGCATAACAGGAGGGCTCTTTAAAGTAGGCACCAGCGATGAAACCTAAACATGGTCTTTGAGCTTCACTTAGTAGTTAGCCTCTCATTTAGCAAGAGAAGGCAATACATCTAACCAAGCAATTCTATTATTCTATCGCATAAAACCTTTGTATACATTTTTTTCTTACATACATATACTTGATATTCAAACCATTGGATGTACCCACAATATACAAGTCATAGGCTGTTATACCATTACATAACAGTTTACAGTGAGTTATGACAAGGTAGCAGACGTACCTGTCGACATCAGAGATTTCGTTATCCTCCAGCTCATCAGGCATATCCATATCCTCGTCCTGCTCACCTCGTCCGCTCTCAAAATCAAAATACTGTACTGTGTCTAACTCCATATCCCATATATATAACTTATTGTCTACTTTACCATCAGACTAAAATCAGACACCAAATTTATAGTACAACCTCATATTTCATTGATTGATTTTTCTTTACGTTTACAATTTAGATCTCCGCATTGCTACACCAAAACATAGTAAAAACATACATATGGCAGAGCAAAGTAACATTTACATGAACATTACCTTGTTGATGATGAGACTGACTTTGGTACCGTTACAGTTACACTTTACTGACAGCAGACTACCAAAGTGAGGAATTGACTCCCCTATGTTCTTGGGGATGTTGTGAGCTTTAGCTTCTCTGCAAATTAAAATGTTCAGTATTATAAGAGCATTAACATATACATGTGCAAAGAATCGGCCCAATGTGCCTGTTTGTAGGTGACAGTTATCCTTTGCAATTTAAATTGATCACTTTGCTGAACCATTTATAAGCCAGCATCTGATTGTAAAAGTTTGCGACACCAAATTTTAGGCAAATACAGAGAGCCAGTTAATGTGTACCTGCGGGATAAGTCAAACACTTTGATGACACCAAGAGAGCTTCCGATGGCCAAATAGTTAGCACAGATATCCAGAGTAACAGGTACTCCCTCACTCTCTGTGAATGTAAGGAACTGCTTCACTGTACCCTGATAATATACAAAAAAATATATGAAACATGTCAGCTAAAATGGATGTAAAAGCAAACTAAGCAAAATGCAAACATGAATACCCAAACATTCTACTTGAATATTATTTTTCTAGTAGCGGGAGGAAAAGTGTGGAAGGGAATACATACCTGCATAGTTCTGACTTGAGCTTTCTGCCCGTCAATGGTGTACACATTCTGTTCATGTATAGCTACTAGCGGTGTCTCACATGCCCAGTTACCTTCACAGAAAAATGTGCAAATCATTTTGTAAGAACACATAATCGATCAACAATCTAAGCAACTGAGCTTCATATACAGTGTTTATACCACAACATTATACGCGTAAGTATGTTCATCATTTAATTTTTACAGATAACGTTTTGCACTACTGGTCTAGAGACAAACATTATTAATAACTGTAGGTAGAGAGTTTAAAACTCAACACATACCTAGACCCCTGAGTGTCTGGTTCTCCTGATTGATTTCGTACATCTCTACGAGTTTACCGTTCCACACGGCTGCAGCCTCCTTACCCACAGCCACACCTCTAACCTGTATACTTGTCTTTATATCATGATGTACGCTGCTGTCAAATGTATCTATAGAGATGGCTTGTGGGCCGAGCTGTACTGCAGCAACCTGCGGCAAACAGAAAGGATGTCTGAATGATCAGGATTGTTTTGAATGTCAAATGGTTGTGTACTAAATAGCTAACGCAATGTATGCCAATCGGTTTGATACATCATCATTACATTTACATAAAGTAGTGAATCATCAAAGATAATCTAGTACTACTGATAGAACTTGCCAACAGCATCCTCTGGTTCTGAGGATGTTATGTAACTCACATTTTCAGCAAAGTCTGTCTTCATAATTTGTTCAGTGAGAAGGAAGATATTATCAGCTGTGCACGCAGCCACTAAACCTTCCGCTGAACCAAACTGTAACAGAAAAAGTGACAATCAACAATCTGGAGTCATAACAAGGATATTTCTGTTCTATCATTACCAGTAGCAATAGATAATAACAAGGGTTACCATGTAGACATTTTTGTTATAACTCACACTGATTTGATCAACAAAGCCGTCAATTGCTGATGGTGGCTGTAGTTTCCAACAGTTTTCGTCATCTTCATTTTTATCAGGATTAGAATATTTCCACATAGCCACATTACCGAGATTCGTACCAGCAGCAATGGTCCCTGAATAAGAGACAATCCAGTATTCAACAGGTGAACGCTTGACGAGCTCTTTCGTTCACTTGACCCTTTTTCTGTGATTTTATAACACTGATATTGGAACATTCAGGACTTACGGTATCCCAGATGGCAGTTATCAGAGTCGACTGAATATATTTCCTTCTAACGTTATTCAGGTAAATAATTGTGGTGCTTTTGCAATCTTGACTGAACAACAGCCTTTAACCACTTAACCCTCAAAACCTTGAATAACATCGATTTGAATTAGAAATTCTACACAATCACAGAGCACGTATCAATCACTCACGTTTGTCTTTACTGTAAGTGACACAGTTAAGCACTTCATTTTTATCGTATGCTGGCTGAGCCTCCAGTGTGAGAACGTAGTTATTATTGTTGGTGAGATCGAGTAGCCTAAGAACGCTCTCTCCGGTAGCTGTAGTGAGGATACCCGGCCCTGACCAACACATACTCGGTCTATCACTCTTACCACTCAGCTTCACCTACAGTAGTAAACATCGGTACGCAGATTACTAGTAACAAACCCGCACTCAGTAACAAACCTACCTGCACTCAATAGAAAACCCAACCTGCACTCAGAAAGTTCGATACAGGCTTGTTCCCGTCACTCAAAGTAATGCGAGAAGCAGCAATGAACGAAAGAGGTAATGGGGAGACAATGAACTTCCTCACTTCATTGGTGCAAGAGTAAATGCAAGCGATTATATAGGGTCCCGCTCTTTTGACAAATTTAAGCATTCAAACAACACAAGCTTTTAAGCTTAGCAACACAGACTTCTAACTAACCTTGAGAATTTCTTTGAGATCACCAGATGGGGATATGCTATGCTGCGCCAGCGTCAGATTAACTGTGACTGTTACTAATATATTCTTAGATTCCATAATCATGAGTCGTTGTATGCAGCTATCTGTGGTGAAACATTTCTGTGCTTTTCCGTTCTCATTACAGTGATAAACTGAACCTGAAATACAATAATATATATACCAACTATATTGGTGACAAAAAGTGACAAAGATGTATTAAAACCTTTGATTGGGTGATAGGATTATACAAGAAAGAGTGTATATTAACGCTCTGACTATAAAAAGCGAGCTTTAATATCCTGTGAGCTCTTACCTCCCTCTGTGCCGACATAGAAGCCCAGTGCCTCAGCAGGAGCTCCGAATGGACCACCTGGTAGTCTACCAGCCCCTCCCTTCTTCCAGTTGAACATATCGAGAGCACTCTCATCTCCACTTACTGCGGCTCGTGCCAGTGCTGATATATCCCTGCGTTATATACATATGAGATGAGCAAATAAAGACTGTATTCTTCTAATATGATTGATCAGAGAGGCATGAAAAATGTTCTTGGAGGTTGTGTAAATAAACAAAACAACTGCTTTGTTGTAATCTGCTGTTGTAGCCTGCTCTCACAGTACTAGAAGGTAACTCCCAATAAAAGTCACACTTCAATAATAAATCCAAACATTACAGATGGTACAATCACATTTTATATATCACTAATCATTGATTGATAATGACAACTGTAGTCTGAGTTGTTTGGTGAAGAATTGAAACAGGTGTAAGACAGCTCCGCAACAAAATTAAGACATTGAACTACATGTACATTCTTAAATTTTGTCCTCTCGTAGTTGCGAAGGGCTTAAAATAACTACATGACATGTATGTATGACATCAGTTGTGACATACATTGATGGATCTTGCTGAGCGGAAGGTCTGAAGATTACATCTTTTACACTCTCCTGTAGATTGTTTTTATACAGAGGTTGTGCTTGAACTCTTCCACGAGTGTCAGCCTTCCACACCATGATATTACCAGCCTATAAACAGAGCAAAATTGAGATTATTATAGACCAAATACTGATACATGTGTATAACATCACTGTGTTACATCCATTATTTGATTTCTCACAGGGTTTAAAAATACAAATCTTGTGTAGGAGTTGGAGCCAACCACTATTGCCGACCCTCTCAATAATCAGAATAGATACCACACAAAAATTTGAAGACAAAACCTGCAAGATATTTACCAGAACCATGACTAATGCCTCACGACTTTTCATTGTTTACCAAACACCGATATTATCGATGATTTTTGCAAGCCTAGCATCAAGGCACTGTCGCATACGGTTATCAACTAATGATCACATTTATCTAACCAAACCATGTCTAATTCTTGGTATCTAGGTTACATCCAAGTCAATGGTTCTGAGAGTATCCTACCTGGTCTGTAGAAACGAGCCTGGCACCCTTAGCACTCCAAGCTAAGCAAGCTACACTTGAATTATGTAGGTTAGGCACTTCATGTAAGTCTCTCTCTGCCTCGTTCCACATAACAATCTCACCATTCTCCCACCCCATTGCTAAGATCTTCTTTTGTGGCTGCCAGCTGAGAGCAGTACAGTTCACAGAGCGCTGCACTGTGGCATGCTTAAGATTTTCTCCCTGTAATATGTAGGAAGTTTGTGGATGATACTTTTCTTGACAGCATCACGAACAAAGCAAAAAGAATGTAAACCATCATGTATTTCTAAAATTTAGTCATAAGGCCCCAAGGAGATTCAATACTCAACATGCCAGCAATAGTGTTTTGTATAATTTTATACACTGGAATAAACCATATCCAAGGTTTCCTAAAACAAACCTGTCACATACACTTCATATACCTTTAGTCAGGGTTTCTATACTTATTAGTGCTCTGTAAAACCTACTTGGGGACTAACAAAGCCCAACCACGACCACCAACTACTTACATCACGATTATATAGATTGACAGAGCCGCCTATGCCCTGATTGTAAGAGGTAAGAGCCAACAGCGGATGAACGTCATGGAAATATATCCCTGTATTTGTTCCGAGATGATCAGTTCGCACTTTGGTGTCAAAATAGACTGCCATTGTGTATTGTCTGTATTCTTATCTGCAAGGAGCAGAAGAGAAGAGAATATTATAAAGATCTAATGTGACACACTACATTGGCATTATATATACATCCCGCCATAAATTTCAACCCTGCTACACAAATTTATGACACCAAATTGTTATGTTTACCCAGTGTATTTTCAGTCAGAGCAAAATTTTTACATATAAACTTTGATGTATGAGCTCTGAAATCATCAACCCCAACACATTTTCTTACTCTGGAACAGAAATCCAGATAGTGTAATGCCCACGGCCAGACGGATTAAAAGTAGTTAAACTGTATTGCAGCTTAGCTTGACCTATAAGACAACCAACATGCAAAATGATCAAAATACAAAATCACACCATGTCTAGTGGCAAGTAGTAACAGGGGTCAAATCAAGGAGTAACAGTCACAGGTAAACTGCAAAATTTGCCTGAAATCAGCCGGTTTGCATAAGTTTTTTGGTGTTTTTTGGTTTTGTGTTGTTTTGTTAGAAGGCTCTTCATCATATAAAGAAATGCAGAGGCGTATTGAGTACACCCTAACCCCCTAACAGTAGGGGGTTGAATTCCCTACCCCCTAACGTTAGGAGCTTGAAATCAGTCTATGATTTGAACATTTCTTTCGGAAACTGGTTTTCATAACATTTCCATGATACTTTATGCAAGGAGTTAGTTAGTCTAACTCCTTGCTTTATGATGCTCAAAATGATTATTGTGCTAAGAGAAACAGTTTGAGATGCTACCCAATGGTGCCTACCCTATCCCCTTATATTCTCATGCTTCGAACTCTCACAGAAATTCCTCGACATTCAGCTTGTTAGGGGGTCGATTCAACGACTCAATACCCCTCATATGAGTGACCAATTTTGGAACGATTCATGTGGGGAGTGCTGGCCAATTTTTCCTTGCCCAAATAGACCATGAAAGTTGAGCATTTCTTTACATGATGAAGAATCTTCAACCGAAACAATACGAAACCAATCAACAAGTAAATTGCAAAATTTGCCCTGAAATCAGCTGGTTTGCACGTTAGGCATTGGCAACTATTTGGGGATTTGTCAATAATCAACTGTAGAAAGCAAAAGTTTTTGTGTGTCCCACACCACCCATGGTTGTTGGGATACAATGGCTTTTGTACAGGAAAGCATATGCCAACAATGAAGTTCCCCTTCAGTTCATTGATGCCAACCCCCCCCCAAGGTCTGTGTATACTCACAATATAGACCATGCCAGAGACCATGGGGGAGCCATCTATCTACCTCTAACATAATAATTATGATTAAAATGATAATAAATTGCTACTGTACTATACTATATTAATAAGTGGGCATGGTGGTTAAATCATGGTAGACTAGAAATAAAATCTTCTTCTTCAACCACAATACAATGGAAAAAATCCTTCAGAGGCCATTAGATTAATGCATACACATGCCCAATACAATACTGTACTGTGGAAAGATGTGGTTACCTGAATTAATGCGTGAATAGTAGTGCAAACCGGCTCAAAATTACCATGAAACCTGAAAAGCAATGAGCGCAGTTTGAAGTGGAAATTAGTATTTCTTTGGAATGTAAACACATGCCAAACCCGGATGAATTTACATGTTTCTTAACAACTGACTAAACTAACCAATCAGAAGTATTGTTACAAAATCTGCTGCAGATTGCACTTTAATCATGGATGCAAAATTATTTTTCTCCAAGGATAGTTTTTAAAAATCCATGTTTTCTCTCTCTCCTTTTTTTTAATTTACCCTTATAAACTATCTCTTGGAATATGTTAGTCACATGCATGTGACCAACACTAAAGGTAAGTTGTATGTATGTGACAAGGATAATGTATAGGGACTGACTGGAGAGTAATACTAATAGTCACAGTAATATCAGACTCTCTGTTTTTTTTTCCAGTTTTGCTTTTTTTCTTTTGAACTACCTGAAAACAACAACAACAACCACCACTTGCAAATATGAGAACACCATGGGTACCTGAGGTTTTTGCAAAAGCCCTCTGTGCAAGCATCTATTTTGCCCTAGTCAAGTATCAACCACCCCACATACTGCACTTAGGCAAAATGGATGCTTGTGGCTTGCCCAGTGTGGGCTTCTGCAAAAACCCCAGGCACCCAGTGTAGAGCACCCACCCACCATGGATTTTTATACCTTGATGAGGAACCACTGAATATGACTTGTCCGCAGTGAAAATTTATTATATTGTTTTTGATCTTTTTTCCTATGAAACTTATCAAGAGACATATTGGTGTACTGTGGTGTACTGTTGTGTTCTAAAAAAATCTTTTCTCACTATTACGGGCACAAAACAACTCGGAAAAGAATAGATCTAAAAATGCCTCGGCATTCATTTGGACAAAAATATTTTCAATGACTCTAGGTAAACATGTCATGAGAATAAACCTAAATTTGCTAGTATTTGTCCAAGTTCTCCGGAAGAGGAGGTACGACCAGTAAGGGCTGTTTTGCACAATTTCACTACATTCACAATAGATTGATTGATAATGCAAGTAGATTTTGTAATAAAAAATTGACATGCTCAAGTAAATAAGTGTCAGGATACCACATACATGGTATCATGACGTTTATGCCATTAATGGCTCTAATAAAGTCACTGGGTAATCGAAAAAGTTATGACTTAACGTAAGTTTCTGATAGATGTGTTTTCAATAATTTGACAAAGTTTCAGAACATTCTGAAAGGCTGAACCCAATGTAGGTCTAAATATGAGTATAACTATACATTGTATTTTGTAATGCAATCCAATACCTCCCTAGTCCCTACACAATGTGGGCAACTGCGTGACTTAAATTTTCAAGTTCAGAAATTTATCGATTTTGGCGTCAGGTGTAAAAGGTTTTAAGGTCTCCGTGTTCTTTTAGGTCAACACAGCACACATATATAAAATATAACACCCATTAGACATTAAAACCTCTCATGTCTATGATAACACCCTATTTGAAGAAAATTTTCAATGAAATTTAAATCTTGCTATTTCCTAATGAGCAATAGCAGTAGAATAAATTCTGCTAATTTTTAATCTTTCTATTAATTATTAATTTTTCTACCAATTTTTCAATGATAGGTTATGTAATTGAAATTCAGAAGTCAAATTTTCTAATATTTAGTTCCAGCTAGAAATTTTACTGTTCTGAGCCAGGTGGGGGCAGCTCGTAGTATGCATTAACCAACCGTGAACTGTTAACAGTGAATATACATGTACATGTAAAATATCCATGACATGTATGTCGGACATTGATATTTGATATTGATGAGTTAATTTGATGATTTTAGTGGAACGAAAGTGTTTGCTTTTTTACTTCCTTCATTCATTACAGACCGTTAAGTACTCTTGCGGATGACGCAGGTATATCCATGGTCATAACCTCATAATGTATTTCATAGTATCATCTGTATCATGGTCCAATCATAGGCAGCAAGCCCTGCAGGTAATACGCTGAAGTCCTCATTATCTGGAAGACAAAATTTAGCTGATAATCCGCTCTAAGATTATTACCGCCCTCGTTTGTAAGCCATAGCTTGTAGGTGAATATAGATGACAGAATGCTTTGTTTCACTTACAAGCCACAGTAGCCTGTCGTCTGGAGAATATCTCGTCATAGTAATTGAAGCTGTGAGTTCTTAACTCACTTGACAAGCTATCTTCAGTGACAAGCCATGTAGCTCCTTGCTTAGATGTTTTTATGTAATAAAGCTATGGCTATAACTGTTTATCTGGAAATAGATTAAACTATGGTGTCTCTTATCAGCATTAAATCGTACTTTGTACTGATATGCATCTTGTTGTTTCAGAGCACACGGGCAGTATTATAGTAGACAAGTCTAGTAACATTCGATTTGGTAATCTTAACAGAGCGCAGCTGCAAATTACACTTTCCAATATGTCTGCAAAGAAGCAGCAATCAGAGGAGTTCAATGAGAGATGTCTGACAGATTACAAGCACTTCTTCTGCAAAGACATACTCCAGTAAGATTATTAGCTAGGCCTAGCTGGCAGTTTTTTTGTGTGTACAATTTTGGTAAGTTGTTTTCTGTTAAAACAAAAATTAAGAAGCAGCTTTCTGTTTCTATTGTGCTTGTCTTTGGTTTTACTGCCAAGAAGCGAAAGGATACCAATGATTTATTTTATTTGATTTCTGGCTTATTGCTGTTACAGAGGAAAAGTAGCTTTTGTTACTGGCGGAGGATCAGGGATCGGCTTCACAATAGCTGAAGTCTTAATGAGGTAATGACGTAATTGATAGAAAAAATAATCTACTACATGTATTTTGAATAGCTTGTTCAAGGGTTATGTTATGAAACCGAATATACATGTAAAAGCAAGGAGTAAAAGGTAACTGCAAATCCCTATTCATGAACTTGAAACTAACTCTTAGTTGGGTATCATTTTCAGTTGTGGCTGCCACCCACCCATTGCCTTGATGATTCTATCAAATCTTGGATTATCATTTAAATGCCAAGCAATTTTGATTCAGGAGCTACTATATCTCGATGCATTTCAGTGATATCATCAATACAGAAAAGGGTGGAGCAATTCCGGTCTTTCATGTGATTCATCTAATCAGACAGGAAATGATTGAAATGTTTCCTAATAGATCCTTTCAATGACTGCTTAATCTTTGTGTATTTTTGACAGGCATGGCTGTGATGTTGCTATTGCGAGCAGAAACTTTGCAAGACTTGAACATGCTAAAAGTAGACTGGAAGCTGCCGTTCCTGGAAGAAAATGTTTCATCGCACAAATGGATGTCAGAAAGGTATGAGCGACATAACATATACCCAGTATTATAGCATGTATATGATGTATTATCCTAAATATATCACTTGACTTGACAGGTTGTGGCTTGGATTGCTGTGTTTCACAGCCTCTAAGCATTATAGGCTGATGTACATGTATATTGTAGCCTGAACAGGTCATAGAGTGTGTTGGAAAAATACTGTCAGAGTTCAACAGGCTGGATATTCTTGTGAATAGTAAGTACATGTGCAGCGACTATCAAGTGCCTGCTTCTGATAAATGCTCCTGCTGGAGATGTCATTGTAGAGACTGGCTGACGCTTACTGTACTGTGTTTGTTCTGCGGTTCATATTTGGTCATAGATATTACCAGTAGCATATCTATCACTACCCCTTCCCCAGTTTTACTCACAAATGTTTCGTTAATAGCTGAAAGCAGTGAATTTTTCCATATATGGCTAGATAAATGTATACATGTATATGTTTGTCTGTTTAGTGCCAGCATTTTAGTACACAGGCACGCACTCTGTTATGAAGTTGTGCAGTCATCCTACATGATGTAATAATTATTGATATGTAAACCTGCAGACAATACTGTACGGCACTGATTATTGTCAGAATGAGTTTCATATTTTATGCTGTCACGTTTCAGATTCTGCTGGTAACTTTCTTTGTCCTGCGGATTCGCTCTCGTCTAACGCATACAGAAATGTGATTGATATCGACACTGTCGGCACATTTACCGTCAGTAAAGCAGTATACAGAGCTTATTTCAAAGTATGCATATTCCTCTTACCTTGCATTCGCACTATAACTGTATGAGTGAAAAAAGCCTTTCGTAGATTATGCTTGTCTTCAACCAACGAAAAAGATATCGGGACAAAACGCCAATAATATGCTAATATGCCTTCACACAAAGCCCCAACACAAAAACTACTAGAACACCGAATTCCATGGTACATGTATTTCAGTCATTTGCATTTCTTTCGTTGCATTCAGACTGTATACCAAGAAAAAGTGGCCAAAAAGCAATGTGATAAGAAAACTTTTAGGTCATGGCAGGTGACGAAGCTAGCATAGCATATGAAATCCCGCTAATGGGCTAAAATTGTGTTAAGTGATTTGCTAATATGTTTTGAATCAGTAGCTGTACGCAATTCTCTTCCAAGTGAGGTGGAAACTGGAAACGTTTTGGTCGGTCTGTTATGTGTCTCATTTTTCTTACTATGTTTATATATTTTAGAAACATGGGGGTGTAATAATAAATATCACTGCCACTCTGCATATACAAGCAAGTATACTACAGTGTCATGCTGGTTCAGCTAAAGCAGCTATAGGTAAGATATCTTCTATCATATAAGTTTACACTGTCAGGGCAGTGAGAAAAGCTGACTGCTCAGGCTCTTTTCTTTAGAAAATTCATCTTGAATTTTACATAAATAGTAAATACATTATTATTTGCAAGCGTCATAATCATCATGTCGGGAAATGTTTAACTATTTGCCCTGTCTTAGCACAATGTGTATGGTTGATCGGCACAGTTACCTGAATTTTAATAACTGAAATATTTATATAAGAACAAATTTGGGAACCCAATGAAAATGTAACGTGATAATAAACGTTTATAATTTATATCACCTAATTTGTACAATATGTGCAACAGAGAGTTGTCTACTCTTTGAACTTTGTGTTCAGAGAGTAGACAACTCGAAGTTATTGTCATACATTGCCGATTAGATGTTGTAAATATGATGTTATAATTCATCTATGGCTTCGCATTCACAACCAGTTATGCATGGTTTTAAAAGGCACCATTTTCTTCAGAGGCACTTACCAGACATCTGGCGGTGGAGTGGGGACCGAATAACATTAGAGTGGCCTGCATTGCGCCAGGACCTATTGGTGATACTGTGGGCTACTCAAAGCTAGGTATGTGAACCAATCGATGCTGTCCAACTTACAGATTATGCGTAATGACTGAAGCAGGTGTACATTTGGTTATTCTTCCAACACAATTTCTGGATCATTTACGCTGCCTCTCCCGCAGCACAGTTTGAATATTAAAGTCGTGGAAAATCATCATAAAATGTATTTAGCACTTGGGTTGAATATCAATGATATTTACTGTTTCCCTCGAGGTGTACCTAACTGATCTATTGTGCACACTGAAGGTGATATCTCACCTTTTTTTGGGTTTAACATAATTTGTAGGGCTAACCAATTTCATGGATTAGTGCTGTGTAATAGAATTGTCCTTTTCGGTCAAAAAGTGGTCATCTTTGATGAATTTTTGCAGCGAAATCCTAAACAGCAGAATCATTGGCTTGTATAAATGAGTTTATAACTGTGGACAAGGATGTCTTTTCTAGTGACTGACACAGGCTCTTTTGAATATATGTCCTCAAATGTCCTCAAATGTTCTCGATATGACGTATAATGACCAAAAACTACCAAAGTCACTGGAAATATAAACTGCATTTTGCAGCCAAAATTTGAAGACACAAAAACACACTCAGTAACATATACCTGATTTTCTACGAGAATACATGAGAATTAAGTGACACACACTGGCTTTTTCCTTTATTTGTCTTTGAAGTGAAGATATACTTATACATGCAAAACGCTGTGTTTCACTTCCATTGTCGAAATTGAGCGCTGTTTGTCCACTGTGTTCATTACGGCATCGCAGTAAAAATAGCGTCATGTCATACACAGAGCATAAACAGTCCCATTGCTCTATATGTTAATTTTGGCCTCCAAATCACCCTTTTATATCACAAGACTCTAAACAAGCAGAAAAATGTCAATGTCGACCAAAACTATACCAGCAATGACGAAAATTTTATTTAATTCCGACAAGCGGCTCTCAAGGAATACATACATATATTATATGATTTGTTTGTAGGTGGCTCGGTGGTATCTGAAGAGGAGATTGCGAGAGGTATACCTCTACAGAGAATCGGTCGCAGAGTGGATATTGCTAACGCTGTGCTATTTATGGTCAGCGATGCCGCATCTCTCATAACTGGTACCACACTTGTGGCCGACGGAGGCAATGTGTTTACAGGCTCACGATTTGACAGTATGGCAGCAATAATGGGCAAAACACCTAAGCTGTAAATGATTCTTTTCATTCAATTCATTTGATATTTAGAATGATATATTCTAGCAGATTGCTACACATCGATTTAGGAAACGTCATAACTGGTGCTCCGACTCAGATACCTCTCCACTGTTATTATTTAATTCCTCACTTCTTACTTTTCAATTCATTCTGGGTTTTTGAATAAGGAACTTCTATTATAGTTATTTAAAATAATATATTTTCAGGTTTTTTAACCAAATTTCTTACACATGTGAAGCTAACGGCGATTTAAACAGTGACGTGATTGGTGATCATTATACAGACATGTAGGTCAGGATAAGGACATAGAGTGACGTCATTGGGTGCAACTACAGGTGCCATCGATTCTAGCATCGGGCTGAATCTAAAAATATCAGACATCCGTAGATGTATCTGTTCACACCTCAGATTTTGTTGAACCGCACAGCCAACCAATGATGGAGCCTGATCATATTTTTTGTGAAATATGGGTACGCATCCCGTATGCATTCCCGTATGGGCGTAGTGAAAATACACATGTTTTCCATTCCATTTTCCTTGGCTTCATTCATCATAAGATAGGCATAAAAAGATTGACAAAAAGAGTTTGTCAGTAGTGGGTGTGTGCACTGGAGCCTTAGAGGCATGAACTTGCTTATTACAAATAAAACAGCTCACAATATTTTACAGTCATCTCGAACCATTGTTTTATGTGCAAACAAATACAATAAAGGGGAGGTAAATCCAATGCTTGCAATATAAGGCGGTTGCGATAAACACCCTGGCTTTTGAACAGCACTGTGTTCAACAGCTGTTAAACAGCTGTGTACGGAACGGAGTATGCACAGCCAAAAGCTTAGTTTTTCCTACTTATTTCAATAGCCACCCGGGAATCCGTGTCAATTTTTATGGTGCTTATTTATGGCCAAAATTTATGTTGACTGTCAATTCCAGATTTGAAATAATATTGTTGGTTTTGATTTGGAGACACAAGTAAAGTATAGCCGCAGAGTGAAAATGGATACTTAGATCCGAACCAAAAGAAGGTATTCTCTCCCAAATACCTCGGCAGGGTATTAGTAATTATTGTCTAGGGCATGGGTGGGCAAACTTTTCAGACTAAAGGCCGCGTTGTCGACTTTTGTATCGCTGAAGGCTGCAGTTAAAGTTAACCTCCCCAAAAGTATGTTGTATGATGAAGTCTGTCTGTGGACCACTGTGTTGAGGTCAACATGTGGGTATAGGCCTTCGGCCGTGGCACCAAAAAGTGGCTAGAAATTGAATTCCGTAGGACGAAAAGCAGAAT
>ERZ1740062.566-NODE-566-length-18952-cov-9.705456_pt1 | contig 18952 bp, 13 predicted proteins | sample MGYA00581741_ERZ1740062 | MGnify/ENA primary metagenome ERZ1740062 (study PRJEB43018, sample SAMN04849747) | marine metagenome | isolation source: floating plastic debris | place: Pacific Ocean | collected 2008-09-01 | study: EMG produced TPA metagenomics assembly...
TCAGTTTAATATACAGTTCCACTTGCTCCCAGCTCACTTTTTATAAATTTCTTTAGCAATTCTAGAGTTTCAGCAGCAAAAGTGGCCCCTTACCAAAACTACCCCTATTTACAAAAGCACTCTGGCGTGCCTGCTACCCTAAAACATGCTTTTTTCGTCAAGCCGAGCCTCTGAGGGGGGGGGGTAGATGGTGGAGTGAACCCCCTGGGGCTTGTATCAGTATGCAATAATTGTATTGTATCACAGGTTATATATTATAATTTTACATGTGATTGTATGACCTTGTTTGTCGTTTTTGTTGTTTGTGTGATGGAGAATGCTTCTAAATGTCAAATATAATGACAATATCCTACAGCTACTACCATTTATTCATACAATAATATTTATGCAACTCCAGCTCTTTCACATGCAATCATGTAACCTCAGGTTATATCATACAGTGGAGAGCCACTCTCACATTGCATTGAGATGGGCTATCTCAATGCATGTGCGAAAAATTATTCCATGTTATTTTTGGGATCTGGTGCTTCAATTTTCTCAAACAGGGTAGCAACAAAAGGTATGAGTCTCTGGATGTATTCAGAATTCTTTTGGACTCTGAGAACCTTAACCTGTTGTGCAGGGGTGGCTTGAAGGAAGCGAAAGTGAGTCAAAAATGCTCATAGATTTGCTTTAATTGTTGACCAAGACTGCTAGTAACAGTCAGTGATAAACAGTGGTAAAACAATGCTTTTTGCTGGAATACTACAGGGTGTTTGGGCTATTAATAATCAAAAGAAAATATGATTGTGCAACTTAGACGCCTGAGAAAAAGTGGAATAACTGGATTAATCAAACACACCCATCGCAGTAAATACAAGCCATCTCAGTGAAGGACATAGCGATTCAATTCAATTCTCTCAATCCTGATTGAGAGCAAACAACTCATAGTGTGATAATAGTCTTTTTTCTTTGTATAATATTAATTGAGAGATATTCCAGAAATTCCAAGTGTCAGACTGCAGGAAATCGTTGTAGAAAAAAGTGTCAGGTCATAATTCATCATCATTCAGTCATTCACCTCTTTAAAAAGTCTTATTCATAATTTAATCCCAACTTCTGATGTGATTTAGGGAGAATTGCATTTAGTTGTTACAGGTGAAAGAAGTGGAGCTGAAAATGAAATTGTGAGTTAGTACAGTACATCATGGTGTTGTGATCACAAAATTTAGTAATTTAAAGCAAGGAATTAGATATCATTAGATATATCATTAGATATATCATTAGATATCATTCTAACTCCTTGTTTAAAGGGATTCTGAACTTGCGGATTCAGTTTTGTCTAAACAAACCCAAATAACCCATTTGTGCCACATACAAATATTGGTTATGATCAAGCAAAGAGAGGCAAAGATATGAGCTGATCAAGTTTAATTAGGTCAACCGGTCAATTCGCACTTGCTCATGAGCTTCTTATCTGCCACTTCCTGTTTGGAATAGAGTGTGTTCTATGTAGTAAAGTGAATGGGTGTTAGCAATGCAGCCCGCAACAGTTAGCCATGAACCTGTATAGTGTTTTTGCCAAACGTCAAAACTGCTGCCGCTCTAATACTGCAGCAGCTATTGTAAAATCATCAGAGAAAACGTGTTTCAAAGGTTCGGAATCCCTTCAAATAGTTGCATAAGTACCATACTTTTGTGGGAGTAATTTTTAGTAGCTGTAGGGCATGGCCATTTGACATCTTGATGTATCCTCCTTCACACAAAAAAAAACAAACGCTGTATTTCAGGCCGCCAAACATGCCTATATGCCTGGCTGTGAGTGGAAGTTTACATAAATAAGGGGAAGGAATTAATCTGGAAATAATGATGCATACTTACTTATTTCATCGATTGTTTCAATTTATTGTCTTTTCATGAATCAACTTTCTCATCGCTGTATGGTATATGTACATGTGTACGTATTTCCATCTAGAGTATGATTGTGAGTTGTGAGTATGATCCAGGGATGTCATGGAGCAATGGAAAGACATTGAAGCATGTTTGGGTCCCAGTTTCCCAGAAGCAAGATGCCAAATGACCATGCCCTACAGCTACCACCATAAAATCTTTCAAAAATACTTATTATGAAACTTTTATCCCATGCTCTCCTTCTTTCACAATAACACCTCCATTCAATTCTCCAAACATCACCCCCAAAACTCCACAATCACCATGTTTGCAATAATTTTGAAACACTCATTCCAAACAGACAATTCCTACTATGTTGAGTGATAAACTGCAGATTTTCATAAGGATCTGCAGATACTGTTGTACAAAATTCTCACATGATGAACTCGACAAAATTATTTTTAAAAATGGGGATTGCATAATTCCGCAGTCATTACGGCACTGCGTATTGAATGGGTTAAGTGCCAAGCTCTAGATGGACCTTTCCTTCAGTATAACAGGTACCGTCTAATTTTCTTCCGCCTGGAGGGTCCATTGAGCTAGGCTAGGCTTTAATGAATTTTTTGAATTAAATTTGAGCAAGAACTCCGTGATGCAGGCTACTTGATGCCAATATTTTAGAAATAATGTCAATGCTATCGCAGATTTTTTTTTATTCAGCATTATTTGCTTTCTTTTGCAGACTAGGTTCATTAGAGCTCATTAAAACTCTGTGTTAGTTGTACTATCTAAAAGTGCTGACATGGCTAAAAAAGAGGTAAGAATTGCAATATTCATGCACATGTACTTGTGAGGTTACTTACTCTATGATGCTCCTATTAGAATATACCGCTCCAGTTAGCGTAAAAATCAGTTGTGAATATGAAATGGCTTTCAACCACCAATAATGTCATCTGCACCCTGCAAAATACAAGTTATTCAAACTTTTAATGAATCTCGTCGAATGTCTTTACAGGAGGTGGATATACATGATCTGGAAAAGATGAATGAATTCCGTTTTGAAGTTGATGCCGCAGCTCCTGCAACTATTGAGGTACATTTATTATAGTATTTTGTTCCAGTCAGTCTAGACAGCTAACTCATGATGTGTTTGGTGAAATAGAGACTGTTGATACTACTCTGAGAGGATAATCACGATTGTTTTTTTACAATGCTACACTGTCAATATATTACCTGCTATCATCCGACTCAACAAAATCAAATGAATGATAATTTCTCACTGCAAACATTACATTTCATAATGGAAAGTTTTGAATGTATTACAGCTTGTAAACGGAAAAGCAGAACTGTTTGGCACAGAGCTAGTTCTAAATAAAGTATACTCATTCAACGCTGGTGCCAAGGCTGCAATCTTCACATACCATGGCTGCTCTGTAAAAATATCCTTTCTTGAACAAAATCTAATATTATCTGTGTTTGTCTAAACTTTTTGCAATAATATTTCGCAAATGAGTTCACTTTGGTTCGAAAATCAATGTTCTGATTTTTTCACACAGTATACAAGTATGATGTACTTTCCCATGTAAGTTTCATGTGAAGCTTGCGTGTAGTGTATGTATTGTTGTGGTTTGCTTCCTTATCCCTCCTTACGTTACTGGAAACATGGATGTTGCATATAAATCAGATAAAACTCCTATGGTGACTTACTCCAATGTACACGCAGCCTTAGAGCAACTCAGAAAACAGGCAGAGGAGAATGATAGTAGAGGCCCTCGTGTTATGATAACTGGACCCGCCGATGTGGGAAAGAGTACACTCACTAAGATATTAATTAACTACGCAGTAAGGTATGTGAATGGTAGGGGTAGTCAATGAGATAAATGTTTATCTCATAGGATAACAATAAGATGAATATAATTTTATCGTCTCACAGGGGGTGCATTGTCACTAAAGTTTTATTTGTGTATATCATGTATTCGATGGTGTAGAATCTTTTTAGCTGCTGCGTGCTCTGGAGGTTGCCATAGAGGGCTCTCATCAATTACGCAGCTACACAAAAGTGTGTTGTTACAACCGGTTACAAAACCTTCTGAGGGCTTAAACTTGGTATGATGAGTGTTAGTGGCAGTCAAATATCATCATTCCTCATACTGAAACGTCAGTCGTCACTCTCCTCAATTATACAGAAAATTAACCTCGATTATCATGGTTCTGAGAGGTTTGAATCTGTTCATATTCGCATCGCTCACTCTTAAATTTGGCTTTGGACTCAACTGAAAAATTGTTGGACCTTTTTCTTCGCTATTTTCTAGCTTCACTTTTTAGCTACACCCGTTTTTGAGTGAGCGTGGCATTTTGGAAGCTTTAAATGTTTAATGCATAATGATTTTTTTTTTATAAGTTTTTCTTAGAATTATGAGAGACATTGTTTGCATACTGTATGTCTTACAAGGATACAATTCAGAGCACTCAATTTTCGGTGTATTATTTTTTCAAGACAAAGAAGGGTGCCAATCTATGTCGACTTAGATGTTGGTCAAGGAGATATATCGATACCAAGTACCATCGGTGGGTCTTTATTTATAAATCTGAGGTTCCTATTTTCATCTTTTGCATCGCTCAACAGTGTTTCTGTCTGCTGAGTGGGGTGATATAAGTTGCTAATCTTATAAATTGTCTGCCCTTGTGGCAGGAGGTGACAACTTCTACTTCATATGCATAATACCAAATAGAAAGAAAACAAATTACTGCACTCATATTTCATAACAGTAACCTTGCTTAAGTTTGATTTGAATGATTTGTGTATTAATTCTGCATGTTACATGTAATATTTTTGTGTGCTATTTTATGCTTGTAGGTGCATTGATAGTTCAGAGACCTCACGACATTGAAACCGGTTATCCACAAAGTATACCTGTTGTTTATCACTACGGTCACAAATCTCCAGAAGATAATATACTTCTATATAATCAACTAGTCAGCACCTTATCGCAAACTGTAAATGCTCGATGTGAGGCCAATAAGAATGGTGAGTATTAGTGACTCATATACCAGGTAACGCATTTCACACTATATTGAATTCATTACATGTACATGTCTATAAAGTTGTGTCATATCATTACTGTCATAATATCGTTGCACTAGCAAGCTGATTGATATCAGGCAATTCTCTGCAGGAGAAAAAGCGCTGTTGAAATAATGTGTAAATTGAATTGCCGCCAATGAACATACTAATTGTGACATGGACTGATTCAAACTGCATCAGAAGTAATGAGTAACCAGTCTAAGGCTGTATGGTGAAGGCTCATATTGTGAAATAGGTCACTGTAATTAGCAGGGCAGCATTACTGTGCGTAAAATTGCTTAAGAGGATTACTGATAGGACATGACTACAAACATATGTTATTTGTATGTTGAAAGGCTTGACTAATGTGATATAGCACTATGTTGTGAATGACTAGCGTCAGCAGTAGTTTTTGTTCTTACCCACAGCAAATGTTAGTGGATGTGTAATTAACACATGTGGTTGGATCAAGGCTGGTGGCTATAAGAGTCTGATGCATATTGCTGGTGCATTCGAAGTAGACATTATTATAGTACTAGATCAGGAGAGACTTTATACTGAATTGAAGCGTGATATGCCAGATTTTGTTAAGATCATACAACTACAAAAGTCAGGAGGCGTAAGTATCTAAGTTTGTCTACCATCTACGCAGAAACTTTCGCTGGAGAGAAGTTTAACTCATAAATATAGATTTTCAGGTGAATAAGCTATTTTTGGTTTAGTTACTTGGGTTTTCCTCTGTCTTAACTTACATGTATTTGAAAAGTAACTAAATTCGCTATTTTAAAATTAGCTACCTCAAGTAGCTAAAATGGCGATATCTAGTGCTGATGAGCAATTTTTGTGTGTAGCGTAGAGTATGTTGTAATAAGAGTTAGTGGCAGTGGTGTTTCATAACCGTGATATGTGCAGAGTCCTTTGTTGTATGTTCATGCAAGTTAAATACTGTATTTACTAAATGGTTTCTGTTTTCTGTCAGGTGAAAACTGGCAATAGGGTCTGACCTTGTAGATTAACTGGCTGCTTCTGCATACGCACGCTGCTAATAACTATGAACCTTTTCTCAGAGTTCAGTTTTATATTACAGCTGTGTCACAAGTTTGCCAGTCTGAACTTGTGCTTATTGCACAATTCGTCATTCTGTAGAAGAAAATCTTCAAATATTGTATAAACGCAGATGTTTAATTACTGCTCTCCATGCAACCATGTGCTCCCATCTTCCAACTGAGTTGCTATCTTGAAAAGTAGTGGGGCCAACTCAAAAAAAATCATAAGATATGTCAAGGGACGCTATAGGACTTCATTTTGACCAATAAATTGAAATTTCAGTTCATGGATCATTTTCAGAGGGTATTACCGCATTGCATCGTTTTATATATAATTATGACGGCAAATTAAGGGGGACCTACCGTGGTGATTGTACTTCACAATTGTCACATTTAAGCACTTTTTCTTCCCACCCTAACTGTCAGTATTGGTGAAAATTTGCTCTCCTCATTCTTCAGCTTCACATTTGAACCCAAAATTTTGCAAAGTTATATTTCTTCACAGTTAACAACATGGTTTCGTCACATTTTCCCAAACGACAAGTATTCCCCACTATTAAGATAGCCTATAATCAAGTGTCACTGTGATAAGAATCTTGCTTGATTTTTGATGCTATGAATATATTTCATTTTTAAGAGCAGTTTACGGAACTCATTAAGGCTTCAAACTTTGATGCCCTAATCACCAAAAAAAATTTAACTGCCGAGTTTTCTGAAAAAAGAAGTCTAGTTTTACCTATTTTAGTGTGTTTGAGTCAGAAATTGAGTTTTTAGGAGTCTAATCATTTTTAGCATGTTGCTAGTCGAACTTAAGGAACTAACCAATTGTGATAAGTCGTTGTCAGGTGAGGGCAGTAGGGGATTCAATTTTTATATTAATGGCAAATGCTTGTACAGGGGGTGTCATGCATATCACCCTTCAACTCAAATTTTGAGTTGAAAACATTGAAATTACGAGGTTGATTTTCATAGGGAGTAAATTATATGTTAGGTTTCAATTCAGAATGAAAAAGTGAATCAAAGACTTAACTAAGATGATTGAAAAACTTTTAAAAATTCAATAAATTTGGGAAAAATTTTATTTTAGAACAACTATTTTTAAATCCTTAAATGAAATTTTTTTTAAATTGGATTTTTTGCTAAAACTAAATATATGCTGTTTTTGAGCGAGATTGAGCAGAAAAAATTGGTGGCAGATGACCTGAAGAGCACAGCATCAATAGTTTAATTATATTTAACTTTATAACCTATGCAAGTTCCTGCAAAGTAATGGACAAAGGTGTGATGAGATAATGGGAAAAGGTTAAAGGTTAGATCGGAATCGGATCATTCACATCAAATGTAGCCAGACCTGATTGCACCAAATGTAGAAAGGGATAAAGTTGGTATATGCCTGGTTATGTCTGACAGCAATGTTTGATGTTGACATATTTACTTAACTTGTGTACCAGTTGTCAACTTGTGAATCCTGTAAATGAATCATTGACTGTTTCATGCTTTTACCTTTCTCCTCTTCAGGTTGTTGAGAGAAGTCGCAAAGCTCGTATCAATTCACGGGATAAAACTGTCAGAAATTATTTCTATGGTCCGAGAAATCAGCTGCATGCTCATGGATATTATGTCAACTTTTCAGAAGTCAAAATATTTAAAATAGGAGGTAAGTTGAAAGTTGGCTCAAGGTAGTGTTTTGCATTTGCTCTTTTCTCATCAGTTTGAGGCCCAAAACTGTGGCAAGTGAAACAAGCCTCAGCTGAGCACTTTTAGATGGTGTCGTATTTGAGTTGTCTGCCCGCTAAATTGCTGAGTTTGCTAATACCTAACCAATATCAAATTCTAGATGAACCATTTTAAAACAACAATCATACTTAAACAGATAAAATATTTATATCACAACTATAAACTGACCCCATGTATAAGCTATTAATCATTTTTTGTGTCAAAGAAATGCCATCAAAATTGGTGGATCAAGGCAACGAGATATAATGACCAATGCTAACAATGAGATAAATTTATCTCATTAATGCCAATAGTGTCAAAAACCTTGTAGTTGTCCCCCATGGAAAAAGGGCATAAATCTCAAAGCAATGTTTTTTCAACAAGCATTCAACTTTTAAAACATCAATGTGGCCAAAAATATTTTTTATGGGGGCTTCAAGACATGTAGGGTCTATTTCGTTGGCTAGCTAAATTGCTTACGCTGACTTTTGCAGTTTTCCGTAAAAGCCAAGTTTTAGGGTAAGCCTATGACTATATTCTCACATAACAACTGGTGGTAATTATTATTAGTGTAAGATCTGCATTTACCAAAATGATGGAGCAAGAAGTAAAGTTCGTTCCCAAAAGCAAACCTGGATGGTGAAATTATGTATAGAATTACGTTCTTGATCGGTTATATTTTGGATTTTATTTTGGAGCTAATTGATAATTTGACTTATGCAATGATAAGCAATTCTAAGGTTGAATTTAGCAGTAGAAGGATAGCAGAAAAAAATCCGATGGAAACTCTACTTCTTTGGATTAAAATAAAGCTAGGACTAAGAATTGAAATGTTGAGAGAAATTGATGTGAGACATACTTTTCATTCTCATACTTTGTGCTGAGCGTTTCGTTAGCCCATTTATGATCAGTTTGGTTTAACTCTTTAATTTTAGAAACCTTTTGAGGGCATATCCCCTGAACGATTGAGGCATTAGAAGTCAATAGCAAGCTGTTTAGTAATTTCAAGCAAACATATCACACTGAAGCTTCATGACAATATTGTTTGCTTGCCTTTTAGGATAGGTGAATGCTAAAGATTTAAGTTTGAACCTCTGGAAGTTTTTCATTTCCTGGTCCAAGGTCTTGGAGGATTTATCGAGATCTTTCTGCCATCTGCCTGCTTGAACAATCTATGCCTGCATTGGCTGGCGCTTTCGGAATTTTCCAAAACCACCAGGCAATAGAATAGGATTCTGTTTTGTAACTTTTAATTCGCAACCTATTTTGTGTTGACTGCTAATCTTGAACATAATTGATGATAAGTTTTTGGTTATTACTGACAACCCCTCATATCACTAATGAAATGAAAAGGTCCTTCATTTTTATTTCTCAAATTGCGCTTTCGCAGCGTTCCTGTCCTCTTATATTGTATACATAGGCTGCGGGTTTGACGTGTGGTTTGTGTATGGTCCAATGTCAATGACTCAATGTCATAACTTCTTACGCGAGATATTTCAATTTATAATTTGGTTCGTTGCTTTCACCATTTAGGTATAAGCAATGGTCACCCAGTATTTATCAACATTTCAACATTTCCGCTATTTCATCATCTCCATTCTGCAACCATAGTATCATGTATATGTAGTGAATTTTAATTCTGTCTTATCAGCTCCAGATCTACCTGACTCATTGTTACCTCTGGGTATGGTGATGCAAGAAGCCGGCAAAACAAAACTGATGCCTATGGTTCCCAGTAAGTAACCTGGTCATACTTTGTACTACCCTTCTGGGGATTATCAGGTGTCATTGAGCTGCCGGGTAGTATTCTAAGTAGGAAGTATATTCTTGTTTTTTATCGAACGGCATAGAATTAGACTTTATTACATCTACATGAATTGTGCTTCTAAATGTAATCAATGAGCGGTATATCACCAGCAAGAACTTGAATTTGTTATAGAAATAGAAAAGAAGATGTGTTATCAAATAATCTATCTTGCAGTGATTCTATTTTCTGCTACAGACACAAATTATAGGAATTGTAAAATGCCTTGCATGGATGGATCAGAAGCCGGCTACAACACCTTAAAGGGTTTCATGGGAAAACATTTTATAAGTTTTTTTGTTTCATGCCATTTATTATATCATTCAGGTGAGGCATTGAAGCACCACGTGTTAAGCCTGTGTCCCTGTGATCCAGATGAAAACGAGGAGGTCATAGTCAACACTCCTGCAGCTGGGTTTATCGCCATGTAAGTATTCACCATATGATTATCAAAGTTCCCTTCCAATAGAGTATGTTAGAGAATATCCCACAATGCATTATTTTGGATTTCCCAGCGAATTCGGTCGAAGATAGCATATCGCCATGTAGGATTTTGGCTGAGTATTTCTGGGAATTTTGGTTCCATCAAAATTGCTTTGTGGGACTGTTGTCAACATGCCCTATTCCAATGAATACAATTAGTTTAGTTTGGCCTTGCAAGATAACTGCTGGGAAAAACGAATGTTTTATGTTTGCTACTCAGCAAGTGCAGTCCTAAGAATTAGGGTGATTTTTATCTAAATCTGATATCTATTACAACAAACCATTACTTTTGAGTATCCATGTTTCCTTGTCAAAAGCATATTATTTGTTTGAGAGACCTGCACCCGCCAAATGACCATTATAGTTATAATATTATGTAATTTCTTATTTTAATGTTCGGTTTAAAAATAATTTACAATCTTGCGACAGTACGGTTTGTTCGGCAAATGTATTCGGCTCTCACATGGAAAATAAATCACTCGAAAGTCTGTGTGACCCAAAATCAATATAAGCATTACATGTACCGCTTTTTGCTTTTGTAACGTATCACTAATAACTGAGGTGAATATGTGCATACAATGTGATTGTTGAATTTGAGAACTTGAAATTCGGCGCCATGAGATTAATGAAACTACTATTTGTCATGTTTATGTAATCGGCCACTGGTAAGGGTCAGAGCTCTCATAGCCAGATTCGCCAAAATTCTTTTGCCGTTAAGACAAACTAAAATGTGACCTAAATTCATTACTCCATAAAAATGTACTCAACAAAAAGCCTTGTGGCTTATGTTTGAGCTAGGCTTATTTCTGTTTGGAAAAAATCACTTGATAGGCCACCCTCAAAATAAAGCCACCCTCGCTTACAGGCCATGGCTTGTAAATCGATACAATGTAAAGGCAGATTCTGTATTTCATATGCAAGTCACCACAGCCTTTAACTTTGAAAACATTTTCCCAATAAAAGGCATAACATGGTTTGTGTACCCGTTCTTGAAGCTGCGCTCAAACATAAGACGTGCGGCTTCCTCTTAGGGACTTGCGGTTATAATACATGTACATGTATGTTATCATTACAATTTTACAAAATGGTAGCTTGACCCCAGGCTTCTTTTGCCAACTCCTGCTGAATAGAAGAACTATAGCTCACAGTAGAGTTGCAGAAATTATCAGTCTTCAAACTCCGCATCATAACACAACATTTTGTAGGTTTTCAGTTTCATGTATGTCTGTATTCAGTTCGAATGATTATGATATGTGTGTTGTAGGGAAAGTTGAGAAGTTTTATAGGCCTAATATTCATGAGAAAGCATTTTTATAATTCAGTCGCCAAATGGATATTAGGGAAATGCCGGATGCGGGTAGCAGACCAGTTTTATTCATAAAAAATATTTGTGCCGATTATTTCTTGGCAGGCAGGCTCTCCACATCTGGCTAACCAGCAGTCCACAAATAATGAATATAATCACTAGTCATAGTCCCATTTATTGATCGACAATGTGCCGCTATCGGCACACACAAATTAACTCATTATCCCACTGAATAAAACTGGTCTGCTACCTGGACCCGCGAATTTCCCTTCTATAATCCATGCAACAATAAATTAGTTTTTTTTCAGTAGTTGGTGGTTAGTGAACTGATTTTGCCTGCTTCAGAAAGTCATATTCCTGACTTCATATAAGCACTACATTATAATTTATTGTGTATGTACATATGTACAGAACTCGAAATTGGTATTTGAATCAATATGTATACCAGGTTCAGTTGATGTAATCCCACAGTATTATTGTAATTTTTGAGTTGTTGTAAATCAAAAGTTTGGCAATCACTGTAAGATTGTTTGACTTAAGCAACAGGTCATAATCAATCGAAGGATGATTTGCAAATGAATTTCCCATGCTTTATGCAGCGGAAGTGTTATTATTTCATTGATGAAATTGCACACACAGTGCAGCAAATTTTGGTACGCCCAATGTTTTACTGACAAAAGTCACCTCTCAAAAGATTGCGATATTCTGAGGTTTTAAGCTACACTGTAATTATCCATGTGAAGTGCAGGGCACAAGAAACAGAGATTATCAGACACGGTACATACAAAAGTGCAACTTAAGGCCTGTCTAATAAAAGCCTACTTTCCTGTCTACTCCCATAAACATTCGGCCATAATACTTATTGTCCATAAATAAGTGCAAATTAACTTTGCTGAACGGCTGTGGGGAATTTTTTCGGATCAAGTCTTAGCACCTTTTAAATCCCAATGCTTATGACACTCTCTCTGAAAAGTGGATATCTGAATTTATTTTACTTGTCAAGAAATCGGGTTTTTTATAAACACGCCCACCTTTGCAAATGTAACATAGAACTTGAAATTTAATGGATACATCTTATTTTACTGATAAACAGTCAATGTACGGCTTTTATAAGCACTGGTCATGCTGTTAATCGGACTGACGTTGTATTACAGTATGGAGGTGGATATGGATCGGTCAAGGTTTAGAATTCTAGCACCTGCACCTCACCCTTTACCTAGAGCAGTATTATTAGACACTGACATTACGTATATGGAGATCAACCCTTGACGTTATAAAGATCACAACTATTTATCTTGGATGTCCAAACATATACATATATACAATAGGCACTCTGTGGTGGTTAGAGATGGAAAATATTCATGTTATCAGTCATAAACACTCAGACTGAGCAGTTTTGTTATAGTTCCGTTATCCACAGGCTTCTATCTGATGGGGATCAATCCATGACGTGTCGACGATTGAATTTATGGATCTCGGATGTTTATAAATGTCTTAATATAATACCTAATCTTACATAATTGCGAGAGATGGAAAATACTGGACATTTCCATTGACATCAACAGTTATTTTTTCTATTGCTTGAAAGCTTGAACAGTTGTGTTACACTGGTTTGGGGTTTGATTATTGCACACTATCTTGACGTACATGAACCAAAGATATAATCTATCAAGGTTTTATTTCCAATGTGTGTATAATTAAGTCAACACCACAAAACGTGTACAGCAATCTTACTGCCCTGCATGTAAACCCATGGGAGGAAATTTCCAATCAAAATGAGACCAATATATTGTTCCAGTCTTCACTGCAAGCAGATGGGAATTCTCAATCTAATGCTGTTTGACCAGTTTTGTTATATTTATTTAGCTGATTTATAACAACACATCTATTTCATTTTGACACATGGCAAGCTGATATCCCAGAAATGGCGCAAGGAGGCTCTGCAGTAAAGATGTAAATGAAACAAATTTTACTGAGTTTTTTTTAAATTCTGTGGACTATCTTTATTTATGAAAGCAAAATGGAGTGTTTGTGAGAACTCTACCGGTCAACAATAATAAGTGCACTACTTTGTACAATGTAAATATATGTAAATAAAATTCACCTACAATTGAATTCCCACAGAAATCATGTATAGCACCATGAGACGTGTGAAATGTACAGAGCATCAATAGAGCTTTTGCAATGGTATTCAACTTGTTCATACCATGTAAAAACTTCCTAAGTAAATTATTATTATTCACTGTTGTCAAGCCTTTTCTTATTAATATACATGTGTAGGATACAACATACATACACATGTTGAAAGTGAGAAAATATCGATTGCACTCTTTGCGAGTGAACAACATGAACAACCTACTGCAACCGATTGATTGTGCTGCCGTGATCCGTCTGGAGGTAATTGATGTCACTAATGACACTTATGCCAGCCTGTTTACACCTGTTTACACCTCCTTACTCATGTCAATATACCAGAACGCTTCTTGGCTTTCTGCTCTCTGTACATTTCTATGGCACGTTGCCTCTCCTCTTGCATTCTTTCCTTGTACGCTAGCGACTTCAGCGGATCTACCTTCTTACTCTCAGCCTGTCTCGATTGGCCCATCAAATCCATGAATTTATAAGATGTCAATCGTTCAGCCTTAAAAACAGGTGCACAAAATCGCTATGAAAAGTTCAGATTTATTTGCATGGTTTGGGTCTTCCATCAAGAATGTGGGTTGTGGAGTTACAGAGGATCGTAGAATGTGTCCTCCATCATTTTCAGCAGCTGGATAGTTTTGAACATGACTGACAGGATTTAATAATTTCAGAGTAAAAAATATACACAATGTTGGCTAAAAAAAGACTAAACATACAGAAAATAAATTATGATAAACTTATTCAACAGTTACAACACATGGAAATAAGACTGGGGTATTTGTTTGTACCTTGTTAGTCTTTTCTGATGCTTTTCTTGGTTTAGCTAGTACCTCTGGTGGTCGCTCATTTCTCTCATTAAACTTAACCTCATCTATAACATAAAATCAAGCCTAGACTGTCTAGTTGTTCGGCCCATCACCACGCAACTTGAAATACCATCGAAAGCTGACGACAATTAAAAAGATAAGCACAGTGGTCAAATAAATTTCACTTTACGATGCAGAGGTTAAAATAGCAAACATATATTCAAAGGGTGTAAACTAATTAAGTTATGCCAAATAAAAACCTTAATTAAGCAAGGTGTCCTCCCTCTTTTCACTCATTATCGGCCAAGCATAACATCACTTGAATGTCAGCATGAATTCCAAGCTAAGGCCTGAATTAATGGTAAACAACACCAATTTTCATGCAGAATTTCAGCATTCTTGTGTAGATACATTAGTATCTCTGATCACCCACCCTGCTCTGATCAAAGCCATTAATTTTCAGTGACCTTGTTTTATGAGTTTTACTAAAATAATCATCAGATTCTATATAATGGGTATGTCAAGATCTTATGTCGAGATCTAATTTTGTTGCGTGCAAATGCCACAGGATCACCAGGAAGAGTTAAGGCAATGTTCATAGTGAATGAACAACTAAGTTCATCAGTAAGGGAATTGGACTGGGAAGCGTTCCCCAGTTTTTAGCGTAAAAATATCACCATTCATTAAGTGTGCACTTTTTTCAATCATACCAAATTACAACTTGGAACAACTTCGCTATAAAGTCAAACCCTAAAATGCACAGATAGTATGTATAGCTACCTCTCAAATCAGAAAAATCTTTTGCTTCAATCTCCTCAGTAATTGTCTTCACTTTCTTTGCCTTCCTTTTCTCACGGTATCTGCATTACAAATGATACAACTCAACTATACTAATAACGGTAACAATTGCAACATCAAATATCAGCATCGTACTAAATTATTATACCCAGCCACCTGATATGCCCTAGACTTAAAATCTGTATTGCTTTGGGAGGACAACTCCTAGTACAGTTCCATGACGGCTATCTTATGAATAACAAAAATTTACCCAATTGATTTCTCGATCTTACATGATATGAAATGGCTTAACACTTAACAATACTTACTCCTTATTTTTTATCTGCTTTCTTCTCACCCTCTTCTCCACCTCTATTTCTCCACTTTCAGTCTGTACCACCTTACACTCATTCTCATTTTCAAATCGAGCAATCTTCATAAAGTCATTAGACTCCTGCTCCACTCTGTTATAGAAAGCTCTGTCACTCTCGCCTGCTTTCCTTTCAAACTTAGGGATTGGAGCTACCGGCCTCTTAAACCATGAATTTACTGATTCTTGCTGCTTTTTGTACTTCTCTGTTGAAAAGATTGAAATATATGTAGGGCGAGTCACCTCCCTGAACAAAAGAAGCTGCTCATATACAGTATCCATAGGTGAGCCAGCCAGTACGAGCCACATGCTAATAATCTACAGGGATAAAGCATTAATTCAAATTTAAAATTTTCGCCAGTGAAAATTTGGCCAACTTTAAATTCCGCTTCTTATAAGATTTTCCAAACCCTTCGATAATTGCTTACAAGGTGAAATTCAAAAATTTTGTGAATTTGTCCATTCTGAGCCAGGTCGCTAGGGCTAAATAAAATTCTGTGATATTTTCAAACTGTAGAGTAATTATATGCTAAATCAAAAACCACACTGTAGCCTTCCAATTTCTGCAGCGGCCTGGGGCCAAAAACGCATCTTTCATTTCTTTAGTCAAATTACTAACGTGTTGCTAAAATAATCATTCTTCCAGGCATCACCAATTTAACTAATCTATATGAAGTTATATCGCTTGAAGCAGACCATCAAAAATGAGTTGGATTATGAGCAACAAATATTATTTACATTACAGATCATGTAAATCTCAATATGATTATAATGTAGGTGACCATACCCAACTGCAGAGTCTTCTGTTGCCTATTAGAGAGTTTCTCAGTATGTGCTGCTTCTTTTTGTGATTTTATCAGCATTCGGAGCTTCTTTGGCATCTCTTGCTCCAGATTCTTTGGAGCTGCATTGATGATGCGACTGTCTTCCCTACAAGACCACATTTCAATAATTATGACATAAATAAATGGTTACAAGGAGTTTTATATGTTGAAGAATGCCCGTGCTATGTAGCCATAGCTCAGTTTGATGTCTGAGACCTAAATGCATTGGGAAGTTGCCCTGAGTGGTCGTGGCCTTTTGACCAGGATAAAACACTCAGGATCAGAAGTCCACATTTTCAAAAATCTGCCCCCATTCAAACCATGCCCTAATCGAAAAAGACTTCTCCGTTTACCTTTCAATATAAACTTGCCTGAAAAAAGGTTTCAACGTAATTTTGGTCCACAGCCGATCTCTTAATACTACAGTGGCTACGCTTGGCGACCCTTAAACGGACTCGCTCTCTGACCATTCCAGCTTGCAAATTTTGCTTTCCATCAAGATGTAAATGAAAACTAAGTGCTAGTATGCCTAATGTCGTTTTTGGGACACTCAGCAGAGTTTCGTTACACCCAGCAGCGTAGTTGGATGGCTGGGTGGACAGATATGATTCTGATCCTTCCGCAAATACCACAATATCAATCACAGCCTCCTCGTATGATTATGAGTGCCAAGCGGTTGGCTGAATGTGACAAGAGTGACCACTGACTACTTGGGCATCTGTTAAGGACGAGACGGCTGCTATGAGTGTTCACATGGACAATCCAGTGACATGCTGTGCTGGAACACCCTAGATGGCCAGAAGTTAATTTGCAAGTAGTCAACTTTGATAGCGGACAGCTAGTAAATAAATGCAGTTCCTCTGTGGCTATCTATTTAAGTTAGGGTTTTTGGCCAGTCACTGCTGAAGTTTTGATAGGTGTACACCAAACACATTCAGCTGTATTGATTGATCCCAAGGCCAATGATTCTGCATCTGGGTAGTATTATGGTACTTGAATGATAGTTAAGTTTAATAGATGTTTATTATTAATTATGCATTGCATAGCCTACATACACTGGTGGACTGCTTGCAATGCCAATTCCACTTTTTTCAAAAGAAATTTGCCATCTACAGGTGACAGGACACTTGCAATGTGTCCATATGTAATACACACTCACTCTGCATGCAACCAGCACTGGCGATGAAAACCCTCAGTCTCTCTCACCAAAGAGTACTCCTTGCTCTCACACACCTACCTACCTTGTTGTCTTTTCTCTGTCACCATCAACTTTAGCCTCATAGAATTCAGCTGAAAAGGCACCAATCTTTTTAATTTTCCTCTTTTTTGATTTCTGTGCTTTCCCTAGCTTCCCTCTAACTTCAATGACAGGCTTCTTGAGCAAACTAGCCTGTCTTGTGGGCCTTTTTTTGCTGCCACCTTTGCCACTGTTTTTCTGAGATGGCTTACCCATGTTGTATTTTTTTCAGCCTGTGTACATGATAACCTTTGAATAGCCTTGAGAATATCATGCATACGTCCATAAATGAATAAAATATGACTTTCTAGGTCTCTAGGCTATTATTTAAGAATTAAGACCAGACAACTCCTTCTATTTGAGGTGACATAACTCTAGTGAACACATTCCTCCCTGCAATGAAGTAAACTCATGGTTGAGGGCCCCTCACTCATCATTGCTCCCTGGTTGGTGAGGGCCCAGAAATAAAGAGTTTTGCTTGTGGTGCTCAAAATTGAGTAACCATTGAATAATTGAATTGAATTCAGTGTTTTGAACAAATAACATTACATAACCCAAAACAAAATAGTTGATTGAGTCATGGACTTCTGAGTTACCCGCCCCGTGAGGCGGTAAGTCAGAAGCGTGCCCGTCCGACCAATCGTCAGAACAGACTGATAGGTCAGTCTACTTCTGAGTCACAATTGTAAACCATTTACTCTCTCTAGACTCGCCAGCACCTGCACACCCAGGCGTACCACTTTTTCCCAACCTTTCAGCAAACATAGTGGTGTTATCGACTCCTTATCAATCGTACTCAACTGTCAATCCATCTCGATTGATATTTTAAACAATACAAAAATCTCAATTGAATAGGTATTTCCCGGAATTTCCCAAGTAAAACAATTTAGAAAAAAACATCAATCCTTATTCCTTGAAGGTCATCGGTATTCGGTATTGTTTACTCTACCTCAGTCAATAAACGTTGATGTGTTGCATGACGGGCATAGTTTTCAGCACAATAATAAAATTTGATAATTTTAATAATTAATTTAATAATTAATTAATATAATATGTTATGGCCATAATTGGTATACAGAAGATAAAAAAGCAAGCCAGCATTGTCACTCATAATTCAGACTTTATTAACACCTCCCACTGCATACATCTATCCTTTCAACCAACCCTACAAATCTCCCCAGCGACGAGATGAGATGAGTTTAGACTCTGAGAACAATAACACAACTGTGATAGTCAAATAATATCAAAAACGCTCTAAAATTTTTGCTGAAAATTTGTAGAATGTGTTATATTTTCGATGAAACAAGGAGTAGTGTAGGCTATATATCACTGGTTTATCGTAAGTCAGTCTAAGAATGGTTCAATTTGGCCATAAAAAGGTCAGAATTGTCCAAAGCTTGTGTGAGTCTCTAACAGCAAAGGAAAATTAGTTACACACATGATCCCGCACATGGCACTTCTAAATGCATATACATGTAATTTGTATTTTACATAATCAGCTCGGGGTC
>ERZ1740062.568-NODE-568-length-18874-cov-8.622031_pt1 | contig 18874 bp, 16 predicted proteins | sample MGYA00581741_ERZ1740062 | MGnify/ENA primary metagenome ERZ1740062 (study PRJEB43018, sample SAMN04849747) | marine metagenome | isolation source: floating plastic debris | place: Pacific Ocean | collected 2008-09-01 | study: EMG produced TPA metagenomics assembly...
GCCGGCGAAGGCGTCGCCGCGCACGAACTTCGCTGCACCGTCCCTCGCGCCGAAGAAGATGCATTCGACCTCCAGTTCCTTGCGCCGGGTACGAGCGGTGTTCTCGTCGATCAGGCCGGCGGAGAGATCGGCGTCGATCGCCATCTGCTTGCCCGGCATGGCGTCCAGGCTGAAGCGGGCGGAGACTTCGGCGATGCGCCCGGAACCCTTGGTGATGACGATGAAGTTCACGATCACCAGGATGCCGAAGATGATGATGCCGATGACGAAGTTGCCGCCCATCACGAAGCCGCCGAAGGCTTCGATGACCTTGCCGGCGGCGTCGGTGCCTTCGTGGCCGTAGGTCAGGATCAGCCGGGTGGAGGCGAGGTTGAGCGCCAGGCGCATCATCGTCGCGATCAGCAGAATCGTCGGAAAGGAGTTGAATTCCAGCGGTTTGCCGATGAACAGCACGGTCATCAGGATGAGGACCGAGAAGGTCATCGAGACGGCCAGGGACAGGTCCAGCATCCAGCTGGGCATCGGCAGGATGAGCACCACCAGGATTGCGGTGACGCCGAGCGCCAGCGCGATATCGCCGCGCCTCAGCGCATTGAAAATCCCGAGCAGACGTTCGCCGCCGCTTGTACCTTCGACCTTCGTTTCAGCCATGTCGGAGCATGCCCCGCTTTTCGCCTAAGGGGCTCAAGCCGTGGAGCGTTCCCCCTCGCCAGGCATCGGGACAGGCACGCCATCCTCGCTGTACTGCTTCAGCTTGTTGCGCAAGGTACGGATCGAGATGCCGAGGATGTTCGCGGCATGGGTTCGGTTGCCCAGGCAGTGCTGCAGGGTGTCGAGGATCAGGTCCTTCTCGACGTCGGCGACGGTGCGCCCGACCAGGCGCTTGGCCTCTTCGCCGGCTTCCCCACCGGCTTCTCCACCGGCGGCAGCGGCCGCGCCGTTGACGGCGTGGTTCGGCGGCAGGCTCTGACCGGTCAGCATGATGGCTTCCGGCCCGATGCGGCCGTCCTGAGCCAGCAGCACCGCGCGGTGCATGGTATTTTCCAGTTCGCGCACGTTGCCGCGCCAGTGGTGGGCCAGCAGGATTTCCAGCGCCGCCGGCGTCACCTCCAGCCGCGCCAGGCCGTTGGCCTCGGAATACTTGGCGGCGAAGTGCTGGGCCAGGATGGGAATGTCCTGCGGCCGCTCGCGCAGGGCGGGCAGCTGGATGTTGACCACGTTCAGGCGGAAGAAAAGGTCCTCGCGGAAGCTGCCGTTGGCGACGGCCTCCTCGAGATTGCGGTTGGAGGTCGCCAGCAGGCGGATGTTCACCTTGATCGGCTGACCGCCGCCGACGCGGTCGATCTCACGTTCCTGGATGGCGCGCAGCAGCTTGGCCTGCAGGCGCGGGTGCATCTCGGAGATTTCGTCGAGCAGCAGGGTCCCCCCGTCGGCTTCCTCGAACTTGCCGAGGCGGCGGGTGATGGCGCCGGTGAAGGCGCCCTTCTCGTGGCCGAACAGCTCGGATTCCAGCAGGTTCTCGGGGATTGCCGCGCAGTTGACGGAGATGAAGTTCTGGTTGGCCCGCTTGGACTTGGAGTGCAGGAACCGCGCCATCACTTCCTTACCGGTGCCGGATTCACCGGTGATCAGAACGCTGGCGTCGGAGGGGGCCACTTGTTCGGCGAGCCGCAGGACCGGATTCATCACCGGGTCGCGGAACACGATGGTGTCGGTTTCCTCCGACACCGCGGCAAGCACCGCCGCGATCAGTTCCGCATCGGGGGGCAGGGGGACGTACTCCTGCGCGCCGGCGCGAATGGCATTGGCCGCGGCCGAGGGCTCCGGCCCGATGCCGCAGGCGATCACCGGCACGGAAATCCGCTCCGATTTCAGGCTCTTGCAGAGCGTGGCGATATCGAGGGTAACCTCGACCATCACCATGTCCGCGCCCTGGCCGGATCTGAGCGCGGTCAGCGCCGCCTCGATATCGTCCACGTGGGCCACCTTGGCGCCGCTTTCCAGCGCAAGCTTGCCCGCCGTGGCGATGTGTCCGTCTAGCGTCCCAACAATGAGAAGCCGCATGCCTTCTCTCCAAGTCCCTAAGGTTTAGTTCCGGTTCGTCACGAGTCAGTCGAAAAAGGCCACCCGGTTATCCGGGGGCAGTATGGTATTCAGCATCATTTCAAGACGCCGCGGGTTTTCCTGTCGGCTGATGGAGGCCGCGCCGATGGTGTAGATCTGGCACACCGTGGCCTCGATCTGCGCGTTGCGCTCCAGCTTGCTGGCCAGCGGGTTGAACACCATGTTGGCCAGCACGGCGCCGTAGAAGGTGGTCAGCAGCGCGACCGCCATGGCCGGGCCGATGGAAGACGGGTCGTCCAGACTGCCCAGCATCTGGACCAGGCCGATCAGCGTGCCGATCAGGCCCATCGCCGGGGCAACCTCGCCGGCGCGGCGCAGGATGCCGGCCGAACGGTGATGGCGCTCGAAGGCCGCCTCGCTGTCGCGCGCCAGGACCCGCTCGACCTCTTCGGCCGGGACGCCGTCGACCACCATGTAGACGGCCCGTTGGAGGAAGGGGGCATCGCCCAGCTGTTCGGTGACGTTCTGCAGCGCCAGGCGGCCGCGCTTGCGGGCCATGTCGGCCAGATAGAGCGCCTGCCAGACGGCGTTTTCCGGCGTTTCTGCATGATAGATCGCGGCGCGGACCATCAGGCCCTGGGCCTGGATGATCTCGCTCAGGCTGAAGGAAACCGTGGTGACCAGGAAAGTACCGCCGATCACGATCAGGATAGAGGGCACGTCCAGGAAGCCCGCCGCCTGGCCGCTCAACATGATGGCCCCGGCGATCATGGTGAAAGCGCCCGCAACGCCGAACAGCGTGGCGAAGTCCACGGTGGCGCCGATCTGTGGAATCTTGATTTCCACAGGCGGCTGCGCACTGGCGCTGGTTGTTTGCGTATCGACCATGATCCTGGTGCCCGAGTGCCGCCTCAGTTGCCGCTGCGGTCGACTTTGATGATCTCCGTCATGGTGACGCCGAGGTGCTCTTCCACCACGACCACCTCACCACGGGCGACCAGCCGGTTGTTCACGTAGATGTCGATGGCCTCGCCGACCTTGCGGTCCAACTCGACGATCGCGCCGCGGCCCAGCTTCAGCAGCTGGCTGACCTGCATGTTGGCCTTGCCCAGCACGGCAGAGACCTGCACGGGAATGTCGTAGACCGCCTCCAGCTCCTTGGCGTTGGTGGGCGGCTTGTTGGCCTCGGGGAGGCTGCCGTCATCTTCTTCCTGCGCATCCATCTCCGACGCGGTGGCGTCGAGGTCGGCGAGATCCAAATTGTCGTCCTGGGCCATGATGACCTCCTGGTTAACTGGTCGCCGTTAGGCGATCCGTGCCCGCCGCAGCGGTTCGACCCTTGCCGGCTCCGCCGGCTTGGATTGGGATACCGGCTCCGCCGGCTTGGATTGGGATACCGGCTCTGCCGGCTCGGAGTGTGCGGCGGCGTTTTTCGGCGCCACCTGTTCGCGCGTCTGCTTGTTGCCGTCTGAGACCGTGGCGTCCTGTTCCTTGCCGCCGCGGCCCTTGCCATTCGGGGCGGGCGCCAGGGCGCGGTCGATAACGGTATCGATTTCCTTCCACAGGCCGGCCTGGTCGCGCTCGGCGCCGCCGTCGGCCCACTCCAGGCGCAGGTCGCCCGGCGCCAGTCGGTCGTCGGCCAGGAACACCAGCTTGCCGTCGAAGGCGCTGTGTGCGGCGCTGGCCTCGATGTGCTCCTTCAGCGCATCCAGGTCCTCGTCGGCGCTGCGGATGACCAGTCGCGGTTCGTCGCGCAGACGCTCCAGGCACTGCTCGATCACCGCGCGGGTCTCGTCGAGCCCGTGTTCGCGGGCGAGATGCGGGAACAGCTTGCGCACCACCGTGATGGCGGCCTCCAGAGTCTCACGGCGCTGGCCGTCGGCCTGCGCTGCCAGATCCTGCGCCAGCCGGTCGAACAACGGCGGCAGTTCCGCGACGGCTTCGGCCAGGCGGTTGGCCTGGTTGGCCTCCGCTTCGGCGAGGCCGTCGGCCTTGCCTTCGGCGAAAGCGGCCTGGCGTGCTGCCTCCAGCTCTTCCTCGCTGAAGGTTGGGGCAGGGGGGGGCTCCACCGCGGCGGCCTTGGGCGCCTCTTCGGCCTTGACCGCAGGAGACTTCTCCATGTCGAAGCTGGTGTTGAAGAGAAACTTTTCCATCTGTCCCATGATCTTGCCGCGCGCGTTCTTCTCTTAGAAGACGAGCTCGTCCTCGCCCTTGTTCTCGCTGATGATGATCTCGCCCTTGTCGGCCAGCTCCTTGGCTGTGGTCACCATGTACATCTGCGCCTCGTCGACGTCCTTCAGGCGCACCGGACCCATGGAGGCCATGTCTTCCTTCATCATCTTGGCGGCGCGTTCGGACATGTTGGAGAAGAAGAAGTCTCGCAGCGTTTCCGAAGCGCCCTTCAGGGCGGTCGCCAGCTTGGCCTTGTCGGCGGCGCTGAGCAGCGTCTGCACGCCGCCCGGATCGAGGTTGCCGAGATCTTCGAAGGTGAACATCAGGGCCTTGATGCGCTCGGCCGAATCGCGGTTGCGTTCTTCCAGGGCGGTGAGGAACCGTGTTTCCAGCGTGCGGTCGAGGTAGTTGAAGATGTCGGCCATGAGCTCGTGCGAGTCGCGGCGGTTGGTCTTCGCCAGATTCGACATGAACTCGTTGCGCAGGGTGCGTTCGACGTCATCCAGAACTTCTTTCTGGACCGCTTCCATGCGCAGCATGCGCATGACCACTTCCATCGCGAAGGGCTCCGGCAGCACGCCGAGAACCTTTGCGGCATGCTCCGGCTTGATCTTGGAGCGCACTCCGGCGACGGCCTGCGTATTTTCGCTCTTCTGGCAGTTGCCCACCACCACCCCGTTCACGTTGGCCAGCTTGTCCCACATGGCCCGTCCGCCCGGACCACGGATTTCCTCCATGATTCCACTGACTTTGTCCTTGTCCATCACCTTGAGGAGAAGGCGCTCTGTGCTCGTGTAGTTGCCCGTCACCGACCCCGTGGTGGAGATGCGGTCGGCGAACTCGACGAGCATCTGCTCGATCAGTTCAGAGGTGACGGTGCCGAGATTGGCCATCGCCTGGGACAGCTCGCGGATTTCTTCGTCGTCCATCATGCTGAACAGACGCGCGGCATTGTCCTCGCCGACGGCAAGCATGAGGAGGGCGGCCTTTTCCGGGCCGCTCATGCTCTGGATATCTTCGCGTACAGCCATGGGGTGAAGTCCGTATTATACGTCTGCGTGGAGCCAGCCGCGGATGATGCTGACGGCTTCTTCCGGGTGCTTCTCGATGATTTCGGCGATCTTCTTGACCGAGGAGGCGCGGACGCGGCCTTCCACCTGGTTCAGGTCGATCATCTGGTCGATTTCGTTGGCGACGTTCTTCTCGGGGCGGCCATCCTCGCCGACGCGGGTCGCCACCGCGGTGGAGGGGGCGCCGGCCAGACGCGGCACTTCCTGGCCGTCGGGGCCGACCAGTGCCGGTTGGGCACCGCCCGGCAGCATGCCCATGGCGCCGCCGCCGGCGCCGTCTTCGTCGACCTCCAGCAAGCGGCCAAGCAGCGGGCGAACCACCATCAGCAGCACCAGAACCGCGACGACGCCGAGCACCAGCAGTTCGGCGATGCGCATGAGATCCGACTTGGTCAGGCCCATCAGCAGGCCCTGAGAGGCGGTATCGCCGCCTTCCAGCGCGACGAACGGCATCTCGACCACCTCGATGGTGTCGCCGCGCGCTTCGTCGTAGCCGACAGCGGAGCGTACCAGGGCGGTGATCTTTTCCAGCTCATCGGCGTTGCGCGGCTCGTAGGTCGGGTTGCCGGCGTCGTCGAGGGTGACCTTGCCGTTGACCATCACCGCGACCGACAGGCGCCGGACCTCGCCGGCCTCGCGGATGTGCGTTTTGACCGTCTTGGTGATCTCGTAGTTGACCGTCTCTTCGGTGCGCGAGGTCGAGCTCTGGCTGCCGGCGCCGCCGTCCAGCTCGGGCAGGGCGTCGGGCAGGTTGTTGCCCACGGTCACGCCGGCCGGTGCCCCGTCCTGGTTGCTGGCCTGCTCCTCGACGGTCTGGGTGGAGCGCACGACCTGGCCGTCGGGGTCGAAGATCTCGGCGTTCTCGGTCACGCGGTCGAAGTCCATCTCGGCGGACACCTGGGCACGGACATTGCCGGCGCCTAGTGAACGCCCCAGAAGCTCTTCGATGGTGCGGATCATCCGCGACTCGTAGCCGATGCGCATTTCCTCGGCGCGCGAGGCAGTCTCCGAGACATCGCCTTCCTCGGTACTGCGCGCCAGCAGGTTGCCCTTGTCGTCGACGATTGAAATCATGGTCGGCTTGAGGCCGGGAACCGCCGCGGCGACCAGGTGCTGGATCGAGCTCACTTGCTGGCGGTCGAGGCCGCTGTTGCCGGCCAACATGAGAATGATGGAGGCGCTGGGCTCCTGGCGCTCGCGGCTGAACAGCTCGCGGCGCGGCAGTACCAGGTGTACGCGCGCCTGCTTCACCGAGGAGATCGTGCGGATGGTGCGCGCCAGTTCGCCTTCCAGCGCGCGGACGTGATTGATGTTCTGTACGAAGTTGGTGGTGCCCAGGCCTTCGGAGCGATCGAAGATTTCGTAGCCGATGTTGCCGCCGCTCGGCAGGCCTTCCTCGGCCATGACCATGCGCGTGCGGCCGACCTGGTCCTGCGGCACGAAAATCTTGCCGCCTTCCTCGCTGATTCGGTAAGGCACGTTCATCTGTTCGAGACGCGCCGTGATCTGGCCGCTGTCCTGCGCACCAAGCTCGCCGTAAAGTAGTGCCATGTCCGGCGAGGCAAGTCGGCTCGTCAGATAGATGAAGAACGCAATGATGCCGGCAGTGACCGCGGCCATCGTGCCGAGGCGCGCCGGTCCCAGACCTTTAAGCGTCTCTAGGAGAGAGTTCAAAATCGACCATCCTGATGCGTCATCGACCGAGGTGCCGAAGGCTTCTTTCCCCTTAGCCTCCACAATCCAGCTTCTCCTATGCATCGCATTGGCTGGCTTGCATTTTTAGGCTAATTGCTTCCGGTAAAGGTGGCGTTAACAACGGGCAATTATTGCCTAGCCGGTAGGAAGTTTTTTCCCCTGGTGAGGGCGGGGGTGAGGGCGGGGGTGGGGGCCGGGGAAGGACTGGGGGCAGGCCGCGCCCGGGCCCTGGAAGCAGAAAACCCCGCCGGAAGGGCCGGCGGGGCGTCTGGATCGGGGTCGGGTGGCGGGCGCCGTCAACTTTTCGGCGAGGTCGGCCGTCCGGCGTTGGGCGGGCCGTCAGGAGTTGGAACGATTATCGTTCATCTTCTCGGCGCCGTTGCCGGCCAGGTGGCGGCGGTACTGCTGCAGGCGGGTGGTGCGCAGGCCACGCATGCCGTGCTTGTCGATCAGGCTCTGCCAGGACAGGAACTCTTCGACGGAAAGATTGTAGCGGGCGCAGGCCTCTTCCAGCGTGAGCAGACCCGCCCGCACCGCGGTCACGACCTCGGCCTTGCGGCGAATCACCCAGCGCTTGGTGCCCGGCGGCGGCAGGTCGTCCAGGCTAAGCGGCTTGCCTGCCGGTCCAATCACGTTGCTCGGCCTACCTGAGCTGTCGGAGTACATCGAACAGATCCCGTCTCTCATTTCAAATCTGCAGTCCTGCAAAGATAGGCACGTGCGGTTTAAAATTCGCTAAATCAGGTAGTTAAGCTAAGCTTTAGATAACTTGAAGGCTTCCTTAAGGCTGTCCTGCCGGAACGGCCGGACGGCTTGGCTAACCCCCTGAAATCGCCCCTTCCTGTGGCTTCCCGGAGGCGCTCGGAGGCGCGCCGATCCCGGGAAAGCCGAACAGGAAGGTTAAGTGCCCGAAGCTATCGGGGACTTAGGACTAGCGCTTCACGCGGATCAGTTCGTCCAGCATTTCATCGGCGGTCGTGATCACCTTGGTATTTGCCGAGTAGGCACGCTGGGTGATGATCATCTTGGTGAACTCCTCGGCCAGGTCGACAGTCGAGGATTCGAGGGCTCCCGGCGCGACGACGCCGGCACCGCCTTCACCGGCCAGGTTCAGCTGGAAATTGCCGGAACGGTTGGTCTCCAGGTAGACGTTGCCGGTCTTGCCCTCCAGGCCGTTGGGGTTCCGGAACATCCCCAGCGGTAGCTGGTAGATGTCCTGTCTCTGTCCGTTGTCGAACAAGGCCGTGACGATTCCCTCTTCGCTTATACTGATGCCGGTGTAGTTGCCGAAGCGCACGCCGTCCTGGTCGATGTTCGAGATGGTAAAGTTACCGGCGAACTGGGTCAGGCCGTCGGTGGCGCCCGCCGTGCCGAGGTCCAGGGTGATGGTGGCGTTGCCGGCACCGGTGGTGAAACCGGTGAGGGTGATGGTCGGCGCCGCCGGGACGAAGGCGGCGGGGGTACCGGCGCTGGTGAAGGTGATCGTGCCGCTGCCGGTGGCCACGGCGGTGCCGACGCTGGCCATGGTCGGGTCGTTAGCCGACCAGGTCCAGCTGTTGGACGCCGTCTTGGTGAAGGTGATGTCCATGTCGTGGGCGTTGCCCAGCGAGTCGAAGACCTGTGCCGTCACCGAGAAGGAGTTGCCCGGCGCCGTCGTAGGGGCCGTGGAGGGCAGGTTGACGCCCAGGGCGATGTTGGTGGTCGGCGCGGCGCTGCCCGAGAGGTTCGAGATGTTCACGGTCGACAGGCCGGTGAAGGTGCTGGAACTCGGCTGCGGCGTTGTGGTGCGCAGATCATAGCCCTGCAGGTAGTAGCCGGCGGCGTTCACCAGATTGCCGTTCTGGTCCGGGTTGAAGGAGCCCGCCCGGGTGAAGTAGAAATCGTCGCCGAAGCCGGGGTTGGCCGACTCGTTGACCACAAAGAATCCCTGGCCGGCGACCGCCAGATCGGTGCCGGAGGAAGAGCCCTGCAGCAGGCCCTGGCGATTGACGTAGGAATAGGGTGACGACATCACGCCGCCGGGCGTATGGGTCGTCTGCGTCGCGGCCTGCGTGACGAGGGTCGAGAAGCGCGCCGAGGTGCCCTTGTAACCGATCGTATTCACGTTCGCGATGTTATCCGAGATCATGCCCAGGGCGTTACTCTGGGCGGCCAGTCCGGAAACCCCGGCAAACATTGCGCCGTAGATACTCATGACTTCGTCTCCTTGGTTGGGGTCGGACCGCATCCGGGGTAAGGGAGGGTCACTGGCCCGATATCAGCTTTTGGCTTTTTAAGTACTCTGGTTTCTCGCAAGGGCTGCGGCGCCGGCCGCTGGCCTATTATTCAATCGTGAGGACATAGTTCATGGGGATTTCCAACTCCCCGACTTCCAGGACCACCTGGTCGTCGATCAATTTCACGCCCGTAACCTTGCCCTGGGTGCCCTGGATCAGTGGCACCGGCTTTTTGTCCGCATCGATCGCCGTGACCAGGAAGCCGTACAGGCCGTCTTCCACCGGCTCGCCGTCGTCGTCGAGGCCGTCCCAGACGACCTCGTGGTGGCCCACTTCGGTGTCGGCCTCCAGGGTGCGCACGGTATCGCCTTGCTCATCGATAATGAGGATGGTGGCCTTGTCCGCGTTGGCGCCCAGGTCGTAGGTGATCGTCGACTCGCCGTCCTGCAGCATCAGGATGATGCCGTCGGCGCCGACCGTCTTGCCGATGTAGCCGACCGCGTCGTTTATCTGCATGCTGTTCTGCAACGCGATCAGACTGTCCAGCTTCTTGTTCGTCGCCATTGCCTGCTCGACGCTGGTGAACTCGACCAGCTGGGAGGTGAACTCGTTGGTATCCATCGGATCGAGCGGATCCTGATACTGCAACTGGGTGGTCAGCAGCGTCAGGAAGGTGTCGAAGGTCTCGGCCAGAGAAGCACTGTCGGTGATCGAGCCGTTGTCGCTGCTCTTGAAGGGGACGCCGTTGACCGGGTCGCGTACGCTGTCAATCGCCATGATGTCTGTCTCCTGTCCGCCTTAAACCCGGATGTCCAGGGCGCCGTCGTGGCTGGGCCCGTACTGTGGGGGCGGGGCCGCCGCGGCAGCCGTGTTGTCGTCTGCGGATGCGCCGCCAAAGCCGCCGCGCCCGGAGCCGTCATTGCCGTCGGCCTGCTGGCCTTGGCCCTGGCCCTGGCCGCGCAGGTTGAAGTTGAGGCTGCCGGAATCGGTCTTCACACCGGCGTCCTGCAGGGCCCGTTCGAGGCCGCGGGCATCACGCTGCAACAGATCGAGGGTGTCCGACTTTTCTGCCGAGATGACGGCGCGCAGGGTGCCGTCTTGGGCGGTCTCGAGCTTCACCTCGATGCGGCCCAGTTCGGCCGGATGCAGCTTGATGTTGATCTGGTCCTGGCCGGCAACCTGGGCCCGCTGAACCTGGACGGCGATCTGCTCGGCAGGATTTGCCGCCGCGCTGTGCCGCGTCGCGGCGAGGGTATCGGCGAAGCTGGCGTTCTGGACCGGGCCGTGGCCGGTGGCGGCAGCCACGCCTGCGGCCGGCGTGCCCGGGGTGGTGGTGCCGGGGGGGCTGACGGAGTCCGCGCCGGCGGCGGTCGTCTTCTCCGCTGTGGCGGCGAGGGCGTCCGGCGTCTTGGCCGGGGTCTGGCCGGGCTGGGCGGCGGTCTTGTTGGCGGCCGTCTGCTGGACACCGGCCTGGCCGCTCGGGGTGCTTGCGGTGGCTGTGGCCTGCTGGGCCTCGGCGGACTGAGACAGCGCGGCCGTCGCCGCGCCGCCGCCGAGGGCCGCTGCCGGACGCGAGTCGAGGCCGTTCGGGGTGGTTGTGGTCACGGTGACAGCCGCATCGCCGCCCTGGCCGCTGCGGGCGGTGCCGCCGTTGGGCCGGCGGTTCGCTTCCGTGGTGGCCGCCTGTGCCGCCTGCGGGCTGGCCGCCGCCTGTTCGCTTGCCGCCGCGCCCGCGGCAGCATTGTCGGTCTTGCCCGGCGTGGCTGTACCGGTGGCCGGCTGGGCGGTGGTGGGCGCCGCGGCGGTGTCGTCTGCCGTGCCGGTCGCCGGCACGGTCGCAGCCGCCGCCTGGGCCGGTGCGGGAGTGGAAGCGGCGGTATTGGCCGTGGCGCCGGCGTTCTGGCCGGATACCGCGGCGACCGTCGTTGCCGTGGCGGTCTGGTTGGTCTGCGGGGTGCCGGCGGTGTCCTGGGCGGCAACGTCCGCTGTCTCGGCGGTCTCGCTGCCGGCGTCTGCCGTCGCGGTGTCCGTTACGCCGCTGTCTTCATCGCCATCGTGACGAGGACTGCCATCGTCACCCGGATTGTCGCCGTCGGCCCGCTGGTCTGCTGCGGTTTCGGTGTCCGCCGGCTCGTCTGCCCGGCGCTCCGAGCCTTCGGTCGAGGCGTCGTCTCGCCGATAGTCGTCGCCGCGGTCATAGTCGTCCCGGGCATAGTCGTCGCGGTCATAGGCGTGACGGTCGTAGTCGTCGTTTGCCGGCCGCGTGTCGTCGCGGGCTTCATGTGACCGCTGCGGCTCGCGCGTGTGCCGCGCCTCCTCCTCGCGCAGCAGCGAGTCGAAAGCGCCGTCACCGGAGCGTTCGTCGTTGCGTGTCGAGGTCTTGCCGCCGGTGTTGGCGTAAAAGTCCGGAGCGATAACTTGCATCTGATGCTTCGCGTTCCTGAGGGTTGATCCGGCTTAGGCGGCGTGGACGTTGAGGCGGAAGCCGGCGGCTTTCAGGCGGCTCAGAATCGTGGCCTCGACGGCGGCATGGTCGTCGCCATTGGCCAGACGCAGGTCGACTTCTTCCCAGGCATCGCGCAGCGGTGCCAGGAGATCGATGACCTTCGCCGCACCCTTGGCATCGCTGCCGATGTTGATCCGGATCAGTTGGCCCAGCACGAAGCGGTAGAGACTCCCGAGCTGCTCGGCGAGCTCGCCACCGTTTTCCAGGTCGAGGCTCATGTGCAGTGTCCCGATGATCTCGGTGACCACGTTGACGCGGTTGCACCGCTCCTCGATATGATTCTGCTCCATGGCGTCGATTGCCGCGGCGAGCGACGCAATGGCTTCGTCATAAAGCATCACCACGACCCGCGTCGGACGGGCTCGGGTTACCTCGCTGCGAAAAGCGTCGGTAGCTGAAAGAGGCATGGTTCTATCTCCGTGTTGCATCCCGAGGCCGGCACCTCCCGGGAGAGGGCTTGCCGTTTCGGGCTTCCGGACCGGCCAACGCTCATCGTGCAGCCAATCCTGGTCTCGGGACTAAGAACGCAATTCGCGGGCCAAATTGCGGGTCTCCTTTTAGTGCATTGTTTTATTTGAAGAATATTTGCGGGCGACCTGCCTGCCGAGGCTGTCGGGCGGTTGCTGCCTGGCAGAACCTGCAGGGTGCAGGGACAAGCTTTGCCCGGTGGGGGCGGCCAGAGCACCGAGCCGAGCGTCAAGTTGGGGCAGGGCGGGCGCGGGACGGATCCGGAAGCGGGGCGGGCCGGGCCCGGCGGCTGAGCGGTATCTCCGGGGCGGTTCTTGTCCGGCCGGCCCCTGCGCCGTGATTCATCCGGCTCCCGCCCCGTGATACATGCCGTGATTCATAAGGTACAGGACTGCGCGCCGATCGCCTTTTGCGGGGACCCGGCAGGAAGTCTTTGCCGCGTGTGAACTGCAGGATTTTCCCGGAGGTCGAAAATTTTTCCCGCCTCCCGCAGCAGCGGACATTTCTATAAACAACTGAAAATAAAGAGAAAATAGTGGGTAGATAAAATTGGCACGATCTGTGCTGTGAAGGGGGTGCCCGATCGGATCGGGGGCACGCCCTGATTCGGACGACGCCGGCAAGAAGCCGGTCTCGAGGGTTCTGCCCACTTTGGTTATTGGAGTAGACCGATGCCTACAGTAACAACGAACACGGCGGCCAACTCGGCCCTACGGTTCCTGAATTTCAACTCGGCGATGTCCGGCAGCTCGGTATCGAAGCTGGCCTCGGGCTCGCGCATCGTGAAGGCCTCCGACGACGCCGCCGGCCTGGCCATCGGCACCCGGCTGCTGGCTGACGTGACGGTGCTGCGCCAGTCGGCGGTGAACGCCTCCCAGGGCGCCTCGGTGCTGCAGGTGGCCGATGGCGGCATGGCCCGCATCGCCGACGTGCTGCAGCGCATGAAGGCTCTGTCGGCACAGTCCCTCTCGGGCGTGCCTTCCGATACGGAGCGCGGCTTCATCGACGCCGAATTCCAGGAGCTGCGCCAGGAAATCACCGCCATCGCGCAGACCACCCGTTTCAATGGCGCGTCCCTGCTCGACGGCTCCGGCCAGCAGACGCAGACCTTCTTCGTCGGCACCGAGGCGGGCGATAATATCGTCGTGACCTATACCGCCTTGGCCGCCAGCGCCGACTTCTTCACGGCGGCGGGGATCGGCATTGCCAACACGACGAATGTCGCCAGCGCCGGCGCGGCCTCCGCGGCGATGTCGGTCGTCGACCGCGCGATTGACCTGATCTCGGAATCGCGGGCCACCCTGGGTGGCCTGGTCTCCCGGTTCGAGTTCCGCGGCCAGCAGATAGCCACCTCACTGGAAAACATAGAGGCGGCGAAGTCCTCCATCATGGACGTCGACCTGGCGGCCGAGCAAAGCAGATTGGTCTCCTCTCAGGTCCTTGTCCAAGCCTCGGTATCGGCGCTATCGCAAGCCAACGAGCTGCCTCAGGCGCTCCTCAGGCTGCTGCAGTAACCACCTCTTTGGGCAGAGGTGATCGGGGCGGGGTGCCATGCAGGCGCCCCGCCCCGGCTCTATTTCGGGGCCAGGCGGAAAGGTGCCGCGCGCGCTGGGCCGTTTCGTCACTTTCCACCCGGCAGAGTTTTCCACAAGGCCTGGCCAATCGGTCCCATCTTGCCGCCTTGTTTTGCCGAAACGCTTCTCGCTTTTCTTTTATACCTTTGAATATAAACGATAAAATGACGTTTTCAAAACTGGCACGAAACCTGCTTATTGGTAATGCCCACAGCGCACCGACCTTTCGGCTGGCGCGTGTTCCCGGCAGGAAACCGGGGTTAAAGGCTTAGCCCCGAAGGTCATTGGAGTAATGGACCCATGCCTACAGTAACAACGAACACGGCGGCCAACTCAGCCCTACGGTTCCTGAATTTCAACTCGGCGATGTCCGGTAACTCGGTCTCGAAGTTGGCTTCGGGTTCACGCATCGTGAAGGCCTCCGATGATGCGGCCGGCCTGGCCATCGGCACCCGGCTGCTGGCCGACGTGACGGTGCTGCGCCAGTCGGCGGTGAACGCCTCCCAGGGCGCCTCGGTGCTGCAGGTGGCTGACGGCGGCATGGCCCGCATCGCCGACGTGCTGCAGCGCATGAAGGCGCTGGCGGCCCAGTCGCTGTCGGGCGTGCCTTCCAACACGGAACGCGGTTTCATCGACGCCGAATTCCAGCAGTTGCGGGACGAAGTCACCGCCATCGCGCAGACCACCCGCTTCAACGGCGGCTCCCTGCTCGACGGAACGGGCCTTTCGCCGCAGACCTTCTTCGTCGGTACCGAGGCGGGGGACAACATCGTCGTCTCCTATTCCTCGCTGGCCGCCGCGGCGACGGCCTTCCATGCGACGGCCATGGGGCTGGTTGCCAGTGTCGGGACGGCGACGGGCGCTGCCTCCGCGATGGCCGTGGTCGACGCCTGCATCGATATCGTCTCGGAGGCCCGGGCGACCTTGGGCGGCCTGGTCTCCCGGTTCGAGTTCCGCGGCCAGCAGATCGCCACCTCACTGGAAAACATAGAGGCGGCGAAGTCCTCCATCATGGACGTCGACCTGGCGGCCGAGCAAAGCAGATTGGTGTCCTCCCAGGTGCTTGTCCAAGCCTCGGTATCGGCGCTCTCGCAAGCCAACGAGCTGCCTCAGGCGCTCCTCAGGCTGCTGCAGTAAGGTTTGACGCTTAGGCGGGGGCGCTATTTGCCCGCGCGCCGGTTGAAGCCGCGCCGCAGACTGGAGCTGCGGCGCCGCTTCCTGGCTTAAAAAGCGAAAAGCGATTCATAGACATTATCGCTATAGGAAAATTCTTCCCAGAAAACGGCTCCCTGCGGCAGATTTTGCCGGGGTAACTCGGCAATTCCTGCCGCTCTCAACCGTTATCATCTCATATTCGCTTTAAAGAAACTCCGCCAACCATCTGAAGAAGATCAATATCAGCTTCGCAGGGGCGAACTGGCATTGGTTTTGCTCATACTTCAACGGGATACTGCGGCTGGACTCCGTCCGGTGCAGCGACCCGCGGCAACCATGTAGGTCGCCATAGCACCCACCGCAGGAAGCGGCGGGGAATCTTCAAGTAGAAGGAACATCGATATGCCTGTTGTTGCTACAAATACGGCGGCCAACTCCGCCCTTCGTTTCCTGAACAATAACTCGTCCATGGCGTCGAGCTCGGTCAGCAAGCTGGCTTCGGGTTCGCGCATTGTGAAGGCTTCCGACGACGCTGCCGGTCTCGCTATCGGCACCCGTCTGAAGGCCGACGTCACCGCGCTCACCCAGGCGGGCATCAACGCCTCCCAGGGTGCCTCGGTGGTGCAGGTGGCCGATGGCGGTCTCGGCCGTATCGGCGACGTGCTGCAGCGTATGAAGGCCCTGGCGGCCCAGTCGCTGTCGGGTGTGCCGACCGACACGGAACGCGGCTTCATCGACGCCGAGTTCCAGCAGTTGGTGGATGAAGTCCGGGACATCGCAGGCACCACCCGCTTCAACGGCCAGTCGCTGTTGGACGGCAATGCTGCTACGGCCGACTACTTCGTCGGCACCGATGTCAGTGATACCATTACGGTGGACTTCACTGACCTGGCGGCGGCGACGGCTGCCTTCACGGCGACGGCTCTTGGTTTCGTTGCGGCGATCGGCGTGCAGGACGCCACCGGCGCAGCTAGTGCCATGGCTTTGATCGACACGGCGATCGATACCATCTCCGAGGCCCGGGCGACGGCCGGTGCGCTGATCTCACGTTTCGAGTTCCGCGGCCAGCAGATCGCCACGTCCCTGGAGAATATCGACGCGGCCAAGTCGGCGATCATGGACGTCGACCTGGCGGCTGAACAGAGCAAGCTGGTCTCCAGCCAGGTCCTTGTGCAGGCGGCCGTCTCGGCGGTCTCCCAGGCCAACCAGATCCCGCAGTCTCTGCTCCGGGTCCTGCAGTAATTTCTTTGGCCGGCTAGGTAGGCCGGCGGGTACCGCCCCCCGCAGCAAGCGGGGGGCACCAACTCTTCAAGTAGAAGGAATGGTACTATGCCTGTTGTTGCGACAAATACGGCGGCCAACTCCGCCCTTCGTTTCCTGAACAATAACTCGTCCATGGCGTCGAGCTCGGTCAGCAAGCTGGCTTCGGGTTCGCGCATTGTGAAGGCTTCCGACGACGCTGCCGGTCTCGCTATCGGCACCCGTCTGAAGGCCGACGTCACCGCGCTCACCCAGGCGGGCATCAACGCCTCCCAGGGTGCCTCGGTGGTGCAGGTGGCCGATGGCGGCCTGGGTCGTATCGGTGACGTCCTCCAGCGTATGAAGGCCCTGGCCGCTCAGTCGCTGTCGGGTGTGCCGACCGATACGGAACGTGGCTTCATCGACGCCGAGTATCAGCAGCTCAAGTCTGAAATCACCGATATCGCTGACACCACCCGTTTCAACGGCCAGTCGCTGTTGGACGGTGCGGCCGCTACCGCCGACTATTTTGTCGGTACGGACGTCAGCGACACGATCACGGTGGACTTCGCGGCTCTGACCTCGACGGCCACGGGCTTTACGTCCACTGACCTGAATATCGTCGGCAACGTGGCTTCGGCCACCGGCGCTTCCGCGTCGATGTCGGCTATCGACAGTGCCATCGACCTCATCTCCGAGGCCCGTGCGACGGCCGGTGCGCTGATCTCGCGTTTCGAGTTCCGCGGCCAGCAGATTGCCACGTCCCTGGAGAATATCGACGCGGCCAAGTCTGCGATCATGGATGTCGACCTGGCGGCTGAACAGAGCAAGCTGGTCTCTAGCCAGGTCCTTGTGCAAGCAGCCGTCTCGGCGGGCTCCCAGGCCAACCAGATCCCGCAGTCGCTGCTGCGCGTTCTGCAGTAAGCCTGGATTAAAAGGCCGGGGTGGGGTCATTTCCGACCCCACCCCGGTCAATCCGGCTGACAGCTAAGCCCCAGTTAGGAGGGCTTTTAACCATGGATACCACCATCAAAACCAAGGCGTTGCCTCCGGTGCAACAAGCGACCCCTGAGGCGCAGAGCGCCACGCCGACAACAGGTATCACGTCGACAACGCCCGAGAAGATCGAGACGCCGCGCGCCCCGACGGCCGCCGAGGGAACGCCGAAGGCGGCTCTCAAGCAGTCGGCGCCCAACTCGGCGCTGACCACCTACAAGGATCATGACAGTGGGCGCCTGATCGTCAGGGTCTATGATCGGGTCAGCGGAGACATCCTAGTGGAATTTCCCCCGGAGAAGGCCTTTCGTTCGGTCGAGGATGTTCTGATTGGAACGGGATCAGCGCCGAAGAAGCGGCTGTCCGTATGAGTTATGCTTTTTTGATAGTCAGTGTTCTTTAGGAAATTTTAAGCGACTACGACACCCGCTGTTTTCTTGAAAAGGAGGGCGCCGCTTTATCGGTGCCCTCTTTTTTGCCTTTGACGTAGCCGTTTTAACCCAAACAGGCCGGTCCGCCTGGCGCTGCAATTCCACCGGCGATCTCTCCCGAGATTCCGACGCCTGACGCCGCTTCACCTGACCGCCAGGGTCTCGCATCAGGCGATGCCAGACGATCGGTGTCGGCTCCCGGCCAGGGTGCGTCCCGGGTGTGCGACTGGGTGTGCGTGACGAGCCGGTCCGCATCGACGTCCTTTCCCCAGATGAAGTCTCCCCCCAGATGAAGTCTTGCGGCAGAATTTGCCGATTAGCACCGCTGCGCGGCAAATTTTGCCTATAAGCCCGGCAGCTATTGCCGTATTGTCGGTTTAATTGCATCACGACATAATCAATTAGATTGCATAAACTGATGATTTATATGTCATATTTGACTATGATATTTTGTGGCATTATCTTTGCGTACTGATGAGTGGGTTTCTGCGGTTGGACTCCGTCCAGTGCAGCGACCCGCGGCGCCCAAGTAGGGCGTTGTCAGTACCCCCACCGCAGGAGGCGGCGGGGAATCTTCAAGTAGAAGGAACATCGATATGCCTGTTGTTGCTACAAATACGGCGGCCAACTCCGCCCTTCGTTTCCTGAACAATAACTCGTCCATGGCGTCGAGCTCGGTCAGCAAGCTGGCTTCGGGTTCGCGCATTGTGAAGGCTTCCGACGACGCTGCCGGTCTCGCTATCGGCACCCGTCTGAAGGCCGACGTCACCGCGCTCACCCAGGCGGGCATCAACGCCTCCCAGGGTGCCTCGGTGGTGCAGGTGGCCGATGGCGGTCTCGGCCGTATCGGCGACGTGCTGCAGCGTATGAAGGCCCTGGCGGCCCAGTCGCTGTCGGGTGTGCCGACCGACACGGAACGCGGCTTCATCGACGCCGAGTTCCAGCAGTTGGTGGATGAAGTCCGGGACATCGCGATCACCACCCGCTTCAACGGTGCATCGCTCCTCGATGGCGCTACCGCTGCTCAGAATGCCCAGGACTACTTCGTGGGTACCGACGTCAGTGACACCATCACGGTTGCCTTCACGGCGTTGGCTGCCGCGGTGAATGGTTTCACGGCGACGGCTCTTGGCTTCGTCGCGGCGGTTGGCGTGCAGGACGCCACCGGCGCAGCCAGCGCCATGACCTTGATCGACACGGCGATCGATACCGTCTCCGAGGCCCGGGCAACGGCCGGTGCGCTGATCTCGCGTTTCGAGTTCCGCGGCCAGCAGATCGCCACGTCCCT
>ERZ1740062.569-NODE-569-length-18868-cov-4.467177_pt1 | contig 18868 bp, 19 predicted proteins | sample MGYA00581741_ERZ1740062 | MGnify/ENA primary metagenome ERZ1740062 (study PRJEB43018, sample SAMN04849747) | marine metagenome | isolation source: floating plastic debris | place: Pacific Ocean | collected 2008-09-01 | study: EMG produced TPA metagenomics assembly...
TTGACTAGGGTGGTGGATGTGATACGTTCTTTTTCAATACGCGTTTTGATTTTGAGTCGATTGGGTTTTATCGTTTCAATTTTCAATCTTTTGGTAAAGTGGGCACCGCCAACACTCACTTTTGCCATCCAATCCCCAGTGTAGTCGCTGGATACGGTGGGAACGGTAAATCGATAAAAGTTGTTGAGGCCATCCATTTGGATTTTGGAATACCTTACCTCACCGTAGGGGTCAAAAACTTGCATTTTGACCGGATGACCCTGTGGGAGTTTATTGTTTTTATCGTTCAGCATAAAAGAAAGATGAAGCGTATCTCCAGGTCGCCAAACGCCTCGTTCACCATAGATGTATCCCTTTAAGCCACGTTTTAATTCTGCACCAGAAACATCGAATTTGCTAACGGACAGCGTGTTTCCATCATTTAATTTGACGTAAGAGCTGATGTCGTTTTTGGTGACGATTACGAAGTACGGTTTTGCGCTTAAAGCAACCCTTGATTTACCATCATTGTCTGTGTTGTCGGTGCTAATCAATTGTTGCTGGTAGTTATAGAACTTTACTTCTGCATTCGCAATGGGATTCGTTGTGATGATATCACTTACCCCGATGAAATAACTGTTCTTCTTCCCTTGTTTTACGGTTACACCAATGTTGGAAGCAAGGATGTTGGTGCTAATTCTTTTGTTTCTGTAATAGGAATTGTCACATGGATTTTCAGATTCGCTCCAATCATAATCTTGACTATAATAAGGGGAATCCCAGTAGCTGGTTTCTGCTTCTTCTGCGTCGTAGTTGATGGTCTCTTCGGCTACCGCCTCTTCATCACTTTGCGAAGCGCAGCTATAGTTCGAGTAGGACTTTCTAAAATTGAGCTCCACTCTATAAATCGCCCCTGGGTCAGGATTGATGATTTCTTTTAGGTCGATGGAATACGCTCTCCAATTGGAAACATCAGCTCCAAATTCCTTCAGATTAATCGTCTTTTTGGCGATAGGTCTGGCTACCCTCAATAATTCAGCATTTCCATCGAGGTTATTGTTTTGCAAAAACTGAAGCACATTGTCTTCAAAAATTTTGATGATGGTAACATCGACTGCTTTCAGATTTACTGCCTCAAAATTGAATCTTAAGTTTTCTGAGGTAGGCAGAATGGTGCCATTTTGCAACAGTTTTATATTGGGCTTTAATGCTTCAAAGGTGATTTGTTGCGTGAAGTCACTTTTTAAAGAAAATCCGTGTATGTTCTTTAAGCCTTTGCGGATGACCAGTTTTTTCTGACCACGAACCGTGTTGGGCATATACACTTTAACCAGATTGTTTTCAACGGAAAACGATAAGTTATTGGTTCGTTCTAGACTTATCAGACCATTTAGATTTTTGGTTTTTTCAATAGGGTCTGAAAAATTGATTTCGATATACTTATTGGGTTCGTTGTATACATTGACCCCTATGACCTTAAAAGTATTTTTACCGGGGATGTCGAAATCAAAATCTCCTTTGGTTTCAATGTCAAATGGGGTGCCGTCCCATTTTAAGTTTAGTTTGGAATCCTCGTCAAACCGTTGGATACTATCCACTTGAAACTTAAAGTACTTTCCTTCGGTAAGGGAGCTGTCCATTTTTACCGACAGGGCTTTCCCCTTCTGTGATGCGGTTATCAACTTTTTTGCGGTCGATACAGAAAGTACATCGCTGGAAGTCAATACCCCATTTAAATATTGCCAGTCTTTTGAATAACTTTCCAAGTTCCGAATGTCTACGTGAAACTCTTGCTTGACGGTACGGACGTCGAAAACGAAAGTTTCGTATTCCTTATCCACATCTTGCAAGGCGCCCAAGTCCAATTCGAAGGTATAGCGGGTATCTGATTTAAAATTTTGGCTAGGAATGAATGCCACGGTTCTATTGTTGAGTGCCATGACCTTTCCAGGAACCTCTGGGGAAACCTTCAAAATACTAGCATCTAACTCCACTGCTGAGGAAATATCCTTCATCGGCTTGGTCAAAACCACCTTAATATGTTCTTTGACCGAAACGATACCTGAAGAGACCTCGAAAATGTGGTCCCTGAACTTTTCAATATCATCCAAGGCCACTTGCGGCTTTTCTTTACACCCTACTAATAGGATGAGGCCGACAAGAAGGAGATAGGCAGTTTTTTTGGTTTTCATACGTCAGGTTTTAATTAATGACCCAATAAGATTGGTATTTGGTTGCTAAGGCCTTGGTTTCAATTGATAAAATGCTTCTTTCAATTGACCTATGGTCGTACAAGCAACAAACACTGATTGGGAATTTTAAAGCTAGGGTTTTTGTAGATAGGATGTTGTGAATCGCTGTGCGGTTAACCAACAAAGAAGTTAACATATTCCAAATACGTTGTCTGACTTCTATGGTATTGGTTAGACATAAAAAAAGAGCGTACTGTTTACGCTCTTTTTTACTGTTTATTTCAATTAAATCTTACTCTTCTTCTGAGCTACTTGGGGCTTCTATAATGCCTTTTGCCCGATTGTTCTGAAGAATGTTCAGTTTTTTCAACTTGGCCTGCCAAGTTTCTAAAGTAGCTTTGTGCTTGTCAATTTTGCTTACTACTTCTTTTACCAAAGGATTGTCGCCAGAGGCGTTGGAAAAGAACTGAAGGTTATTTTCAAGTTGTCGAATTTCAGACTGCGCCTCGGAAATCTTTCGTCTGATGAAAACCCGCTCGTTACGAATGGCTTGATCATCATCTCCCTTGGCTAGTTGCTGCATTTTGTCTCCATACTTTATCAACTCGGACTGCTGATGGTCCACACCCAACTTTCGGAATAGGGCATCAATGATTTTATGGAACTTCCCATTAATGTGCTTCTTGTTATGTGGAATTCTGCCGTAACCTTTCCATTCTTTGATGAACTCCTTTACGGTCTCTAAGTCTTTATTCTTATCGCCGCTTAGCTGGAATCCTTTTAAACGCTCCAAGCAAGCATTCTTTAAATCAAGGTTTTTGAACTCCTCCTTTTGGGATTGATTTCGTTCGGCGTGCAATCGGTTAAAATAATGGTTGCAGGCTTGTTTGAATTCAGCCCAAATTTTATCCGAGTATTTTCGAGGTACATGGCCTATTTTTTTCCAATCACTTTGGATTTTTTTCATCTGGGGCGTTACGCTTTCCCAGTCATCACTATCCTTGAGTGAAATGGCCAATTGCAATAACTCACGCTTTTTTTCCAGATTGACATGCTGTTCCTTCTTCTGGTTTTTATAGAAAGCGTTTTTCCCTCGATTGAACTTGCGAACAGTTTCTTTAAATGTTGCCCAGGTTTCTTCGTTGTTCTTTTGCGGTACTTTACCTGCCTTGAAAAAGCTTTCCCGTAAGGCTTCAATTTGTTTGATTTGCTCCTGTAGTCCCTTGTGGTTCGTTTTTACATTATCTGCAATTTCCGCAATGGAATTGATGATGCCGTGTTTGACGACCAGGTTCTCCTCGTAAACTTTTTCGAGTTCCTTGAAGTGCTCTTGTCTTCGTTCGTGAAGTGCTTTTGTAGCATTGCTAAACCGCTCCCAGATTTGCTCTCGCTCGTCTTTGGCAACAGGACCAATATCTTCTTTCCAAATTTTATGAAGTGTCTGCAATTCGCGGAAAGCTTTACCCAAATCACCTTCATCTGCCAAGGCTTCAGCCTTTTCCGCCAACTTTAGTTTTTCTTCAAGATTATGCTTGAAGTCCAGGTCACGGAGCTCACGGTTTAGGTGTAGAAAATCATAAAAGATTTCCATATGATGGTGGTAGGTACGCCACACATCGTTGTATTGGTTACGAGGTACAGCACCTGCTACTTTCCAGCGGGCTTGAATGTCCTTGAAGTTTTTATACGTGGTGTTGATGTCTTCTTCAACATTGACCAAACCCTTCAGTTCTTCAATAATGTCCAATCGCTTTTGCAGATTGATTTTCAGGTTTTGCTCAAGTTGTTTGTAGTAGGAATCTCGTTTTTCGCGATACTCTGCGAATACTTCGTTGAATTGACGTTTCGCTACGGAATTGTAACGAAAGTCGATTTCATTTCCGCCTTGCGTTACAAAATCCTCCTTCTTTTGCTCTAAGAATTCTTGGAACTTTTGGTCGAATTCATGTTTTATCGAGGCCACATGGCGATTGATGGCTTGAATCTTTTCATTTTTGACCAAGCGCTGCAATTCGCCTACCAGATTTTCCATGGGCATGGCTTGGTAGTCCAAAAATGGGATGTGGTGCCTTTCCTTGTTTTCCTCGTCCTCTGCATCTTCAGCGTTGGACTGCTCAATTTCGTCCAAGACCTCGTCGGATTCTTCGGGAGGTGGCTCAGGGCTAGGGTCAGCAGCCGGATTGGCTTCTAGGGTATTGGGGTCTGATGTACTTTCGGGTGAGTCTGGTTCAGAAATGGGGCTTTCCTCCACGGACGATTGTGTACTCTCCGAAAGTTGTGGTGCATCAGCTTCAGTTTCCTGAAGTTTTCGTTCATTTTCCTGCATCAGTAGTGTTTTTCCTTTGGAGTAACGATAATTATAGCCAAGTTAACAACTTAATCATCCAATAACAAAAGTACCCATACATCTTTTGTTTAAGTTTTAAAATGTATAGATGACACCAAAAGCTGTACTCTTGGAATATAAATTTAAGAATTCCAGATTTCCCACGCTTTTTCAGCTTGTAACTCCAACATTTTCAGGCCATTAAGTATTTTGGCTCCACGAAGTGCTCCTTCGGTTAAAAATGCAGTTTTTTCAGGATTATAGACAAGATCAAACAAAATGTGCTTTTCTGTGACATTTTCGTACGATAACTGGGGTTTTTCCACAATGTTGGGAAAGGTGCCCAAAGGGGTGCAATTGACCACTACGGTATACGCTTTCAGTACGGTTTGGTCAAGGTCTTCGTAACTGTAGTTTGCCTTGGAACGGTCACGGGATACGGATGCTACTTCCAACTGCAGTTGTTGCAGGGCGTAAATCACGGCTTTGGATGCTCCACCCGTGCCAAGTACCAATGCTTTGGTATGATGTGCTTCGAGATGTGGTTCTATTGCCTTTTGAAATCCATAGGCGTCTGTGTTGTACCCTTTAAAGCCATTAGATGTAGGTTTAATGGTATTCACCGCGCCGATATGTGAGGCGGTTGCATCCAATTCATTCAAATAGGGGATGACATCTTCTTTGTAGGGGATGGTTACATTCATCCCTTTGAGGTTTGGTTTTTCAAATACCTCGTTCAATGAGCTTAAATCGGGAAGGTCAAAATTGACGTAGGCGCAATCCTGTAAACCCAATTGCTCGAATTTGTTCGCAAAATAGCCTCTTGAGAAAGAGTACGAGATATTTTTACCCAATAGCCCGAACAGCCTTTCGGTCTTTTCTGTTTTTTCCATACCAGTCCAACAACAATAAAATAGCAATTCCCAGAACGATGAAAATCAAAGCAATCCAGGTTTCTGTCTCCAAAAAACTGGGAAAGAAACGTTGATAGTTCTGAATAATGAGGTCTCCGTTACTATCTAACAACACTTGTCCTTGGGCATCGGTTTGAAAGATGGTTTTCTTCCAAGGCCAAAGCACTCCCAGCGAACCGGTGATAAAACCAATGATAACCGCGGTTGAAATTTCTTTGAAATGTTTCAGCACATAGCTCAACAAATGGGAAAAGGTGACCAAACCCGTTAAAGAGCCTAGCGTAAAGACCGCCAGAATTTTGAGGATGTTCATGCGCTCAGGGTCTTTCCAAAAACCAAAGTCCCCTGAAATCACTTCTGAAAATGTAAAATACAGGGCATTGACGGAGTCAACCAACAGTAGCACATAGTTTCCCAAAAGAATGAGTATGAACGAGCCCGATAGGCCTGGGAGTGTCATCCCTGAAACACTGATTATTCCACAAAAAAAGATAAAAAAAAGATTGTCATTAGCAGTAGCCGGATTCAGGAAACTAATAGAAATACCAATACATAAACCAATGATTCCTGCGGTAATGGTCTTTCTATTCCAATGGTCAAAATCTTTTGAAATGTAGTAGATAGAGCCTAAAATCATTCCAAAAAAGGTAGCCCAGACAAAGAGCTCCTTTTTTTCCAAGAAGTAATCCAACAAGCGGGAAATACTAAAGTAGCTAATCAACATTCCCAAGAACAATAGTGTAAGAAATTGCGCATTGGTATACTGGAAAAAGCTCTTGAACCGTCCTGCGATAAGCAGCTTGAATGCCTTGGAATTGATTTTTTGAAGGGAATAGATAAACTCTTCGTAAAATCCACCCACAAACGCCACGATGCCCCCCGAAACCCCGGGTACCTTGTTGGCTGCACCCATACAAAGGCCTTTGATGACCAAAAACAATTTATCCAAGAAGGTTCTGGTTTGATACATGTGTGTTGATAGGCTCCCTATTTTTTGGAAGCTGCCCTTTCAAGGATAAAAATAAGCGAAAAACCTAGGATTGCTAGTAGAATCGCTGGAAGCAGTTGTGAGTCGCCTTCAAAGGCTGTGGGCCAGACATTTGCTTCGGCGACTACCTTGGTCTTATCTCCAAAAGTTTTGGTTTCAAGTACTTTTTTCCAAGGCCAGATTTTGTTCAAAGACCCTAAAATAAAACCAGTAAGCAAGGCTAAGGTGAGATTGCGATAACGTTGGAACATCCATTTGAGCAAACGGGCAAAACTCAACAAACCAAATACAGCTCCAAGCCCAACGGTAATCACAACTTTAAGGTCTTTTTCATGTACCGCATCAAGAATAGCTTTGTACGAGCCGAGCAGCACCAGAATAAACGCTCCTGAAATTCCGGGTAGAATCATGGCGCAAACCGCTAAGGCTCCAGATAAGAAAAGGTAGGGTAGGGAGTCAATATTGTCATTTACCGGTAATTGGGTGATGAAATAGGCAACCAGACCACCCCCGAGAAGCACCAAAATGGTGCTGACACTCCACTTTTTGATTTCTTTTCCCACCAAAAAGATACTGGCCAAAACCAATCCGAAGAAAAAGGACCAAAGCAAAATGGGTTGATTCTCCAAGAGCCAGCTCAAGACCTTTGCCAAGGAAAGCTCACTCAAGAAGATACCTGAGAAGAGGGCCAGTAAGAAGTTCCCGTTAATATGGTTCCAAAGCGCCTTAAAGCCATCATTTTTCCAGATTTTGATAAGGCTGAAGTCAATTTTGTTGATTGAGGCGATCAATTCCTCATAAATGCCAGAAATAAAGGCGATGGTACCTCCGGAAACACCTGGAACCACATCCGCTGCGCCCATAGCCATTCCCTTCAAGGTCACCAGAACGTAGTCCAGTGTTTTGCGTTGTTTCATGCGGGCAAAATTACGTAGAAGCTTTCTTGCTTTCGGAAATTAATGCACCTACCCATGCGATTTTTGATAATTCAGGGAATTGTTGTTCAAAGAATTGCAGTCCATCTACCTCGCATTCAAGGGCCTTAGCCATAAAATCCTTGGAAGATTTGTGACTTTTAAGAATGAGTTGCAATCCGGACATCATTAAATACAATTTCGCTGCTTCGGGATAAAATTCCAAGCCTTGTTGTACCACTTGGGTTGCGGAAACATATTCTTTCGTGCGTTTCAAGGTTTGGGCCCACATCAGCCAAGTATCCAGCTCGTAATTCCCTAAATCAACGGATTGTTTGAAAGCAAAATCCGCTTCATCCCAATTGCTTAGACTGAAATATAGGTTTGCTGCTCTTTTCCAATACAATGGATTTTCACCATCAATGTTTATCGCCTTGTTGATGTAAAACAATGCCTTTTCATAGTTGCCTTTTTGGTTATAAAAGTCCGTAATAGCCAACCAACCTTTATCGAGCAATGGGTCTTCATGAACGGTGTTGTAATAGTAGTATTTTGCGAGGTCGTCATTTCCTAACTTTTCATGGCAACGTCCAAGTCGCAGATACGCGTGGGAGGTAGGGTCCTCGATGGTAATGGTGATTTCGTAATTTTCAATGGCTTCATTATAACGCCCTAGTTTTTCCAGTACTTTGCCTTTTTCGAAGTATGCCCCGATAAAGGTGTCGTCCGATATGATGGCAAAATCAAAGGCGGTCAATGCCTCTAGGTACATATCTTGTAAATAGTACATTTTGCCCAACTGGTGCCATGCCACTTCACAGTAGGGATTTCGTTCCAAAAAGTCATTCAAGTATACAATAGCGCCCTCGTAATCTTCCAGAAACTCATAGCAATACACAACATTATACAAGGAAGAATAATCCGTTTCATCAAACTCGACGCATCTTTTGAAACTCCTTTGGGCCATTTCAAAATTGTCTAAAAACAAATATTCCATGCCTAAAAGCGAGTGCAAATCAAAACTATCGGAACTCAGCTCCAAGGCTTGTTGTAATAGGTTAACGGCTTCTTGGTGATTATCCTGTTTGGATTGTACGTTCGCCCGCTGAATGAAGATTTCTTCATTGAAAGCGTCAATTTCTTGCAGTTCATCCAAAAGGCGTTCGGCCTTTTCAAACTTATCTTCAAAAACCAATACTTCCACCTTGAGTAGCTTCAGCTCCAAAGCGTTTGGGTGTTGGTCTAAACCAATACCAATCGCTTTTTTTCCCAAAGCGATTTTTCCGTTGTTTAAATAGTAATGGATGATGTCTTCGAAGTCCTCTGCGTCAAAAAAATAGACGTCATCCGTTTTGAGCATCGCTTCGAAGCGGTCAATGGATTTTTCAGAATTTTCGTTAGAATCTAACGCCATAGGAACGTATTTGGTTTTACTATGGACTTAAAATTAGCCCTTTGCCTTCTTGATTGAGCCTCTTCGAACTCATGTTATCAACAATTTAGTTAACAGATGAGGCTTGGTAATCGTTTAAAATGCCAAGGATTTGGTCGCATCCCACTTCAATTTCTTTCATTGAAATGGTGAGCGGTGGCGAAATACGAACTGCTCTAGGTTCAAACAACAACCAAAACAGAATGAGCTGTTGTTGTGCTGCTGTCAACACGACATGATTCGTTATTTCGGCGGTTTCCATAATGAGCGCCAACATCAAACCTTTGCCTCGTATTTCTTTAATCAAAGGGTGTACCAATTTGGTGCGGAAGTATTTTTCTTTTTCCAAAGTGTTGCTAATCAAATCACTCTGGGTAATTTCTTGTAATGTTGCCAAGCTGGAAGCTGCGATGACAGCATTGCCTCCAAAAGTGGTAATATGTCCGAGTTTTGGGCGGTCTTGCAAGGTTTTCATCATTTTATGTGAACTGATGAACGCCCCAACGGGCAAACCTGCGGCCATGCCTTTGCCTACAACCAAAATATCTGGGATACAATTAAAATGCTCGAAGGCGAAGAGTTTGCCTGTTCGGCCAAAGCCGGGTTGAATTTCATCTAGAATCAACAATGTGCCAGTTGCATCACAGCGTTTCCGAACCTTGGCGAGATAATCGTTTTCGGGTAGAATGAAACCTGCTCCCCCTTGGATGGTTTCCAAAACTACAGCGGCTGTTTTCTCCGTAATGCGTTCCAGGTGTTGTTCCAAATTGAATTGGATAAAAGAGACATCTGGAATCAACGGACGAAAAGCGCTTTTTCGTTCTTCAAAGCCCATAAGGCTCAAACTTCCCATGGTATTGCCATGATACGCATCATGGGCAGCAATGATTTCAGTCCGGCCGGTGTAGCGTCTTGCGAGTTTCATAGCACCTTCTATGGCTTCGGTACCGGAATTGACCAAATAGGTAGTTTCCAACGGTTGAGGAAGGTATTCTGCCAACAATTTTGCAAAAGCTACTGCCGGTTCTTGGATATATTCTCCATATACCATCACATGCATGTAGCGGTCCAATTGGTCTTTGATGGCTTGAAGCACTCTAGGATGCCCATGGCCTAAACTACAAGCGGAAACCCCGGCTACGAAATCTAAATGGGCTTGGCCCTCACTGTCATAGATGTAGCTGCCTTCGGCACGTTCCACTTTTAAGGCTAGTGGGTGCGGCGTGGTCTGGGCTTGATATTGTAAAAATTCTTCTTCGGATATCAAGGGCGTTGGGCTTTCGGGAGAACCGTTTTCTTGGGTTGTCTTGCTTTGGGCTTGGGTTTCTTGATTTGGTTTACTGGGTCGTTTTCGTTGTTTCGTCGTTCATTTTCCTCTGCTTCGATGTCTATCGGGTTTTCAATACCTCGAATGGGAACAAGCACGATGTTGTTGTCGTCTTCGTCAAAAATATCCTCCATTTTCAAAATACGTTCATCGCCCCGCCAGACAAAGCCTTTCAATTTCCTACTTTCTAGAGGTAGGTCTTTGTCCGGGAAAATATCCCCGTCGGGTCGAATAAAAAATGTGATTTCGTCAATGTCATTATTGGCCATAATCAATCGGATTTTACTACAAATCGTTTTGTCAATGCCGATGAGTTCTTGGTCACTGTTGTACATGTAGTAAATCACCTCGGTATTCTTGATGAGGTCTATGATTTTTAATTCGTTTTCAATGAATTTACCATATAGGTCTTTTCCTTTCGCTTGGTTGTACCCCGTACCGCCAATGGTATCCAAGGAAATGACGAAGGCATTTTCCAAAACTTTTAGGGAATCCAACTTTTCATTGACCAAATCTGAAATGAGATGGATGCTATCTCCAGTAATTTGATTGTCTACGTTCCAAAGGACTGGATTAGTAATAAGCTGTGTGATACCTGTTTTTTCAGAAAAGTGGATGGAATCACATTTGCCGCTTAAATCCGTCTTATAAAACTTTGCATTGCGAAAGGCGCGTAGAATTCGTACTTCTGGTTTGCCGGTGACCATCAAGGTATCCCCGTGAATGTACAGCGAATCTTGTTGCACCAAACTAATGGAAACCGCTCTTTTGGTGGCAAAGACAGAATCTTTGGCCTTGAAAACTTCCGCATAATGGGCACGAATAACCCCGTCATTTATGGTATCAGTTATTTTGATGTTATTTGTGGCAGACGCGAACTCGGTGGCTTTATCAAAATAGAGGCTGTCTCCAATGATGATTTTTTGGTCATAATCAATTCTAGTGTTTTTGATGCCATACCCCTGTTCGATTTTGGTATCATAAAACCCCCGTTCGCAATAAATTTTGTATTCCTCGCCAGTGATTGTGGAAGGACCATACATATAAGCATTCTTTGAAGTGGTATAATAATCTAGCTGTTCAGAATCAATTACATACTCCGGATTATCTATATGCACACTGTCTTGAAACTGGTACTTTTTTGGCGTCATGAAGTACGTACCAATTCTGCTGGTCAGCACATTGGCCGAGTCTACAACCTTTCCGCCATACCGGTAATAGGATTCCTGCTTTTCTCGGTCAAAATATAGGGTATCTGTCGTCAAGGTCATTTGGCCGTTGGTGAGGTCAACATTTTCCCACGCCTTGGCAAGCTTGGTGTTGCCATCATAGTCAATTTTACCACTATTCAGTTCTACCGAATCGCCTTGTTGCAATCGAATGTTTCCTATAGCTTTTAACTTGTTTTCTTGGGCATAAAAAATCGCAATATCGCACCAGAGGTCTGCGCCTTCATGTTCAAATTGTACTTGCCGTTGTTCATCTTTGCTGAAAATAGAAGCACCAGGGAACTTGGTTTCGTCCTTTGTAAAATTTGCGCCGTAGACAATATTGATTTGTCGATTTTCAGAGGATTGGGTCCCATCCTGTGCCCAACTTCCCAACACCATCAAACCCAAAACAAAAAAGAGTGCTTTTTTCAACACAAAAATTTTGCCCAAAAGTAGGATTTTTGGAGAAGGTAGCACAAACTGTTTGGAAAGCTTTGGGAAAGAGTACCCCAACCAAAAAAGATGTGCAGGGTAGATTTATTCACATTTTGCAATCAGTTGTACTGCGTCAAACTCCTTCCAAACAGAATGCCCAAAAGGTTGCGGTGAAATATCAAATGCCACAACTTGTTTTTGAGTCTTATCACAAAAGAATTCTTTCACTTTAAAATTTAAAAGAATAGTTTTTTTACTGAAAAAGGCATCGAATACCCTTACTTTTCCAGTAAACCCGTTTTCGGTTTTTATAAAAAGGGACATCGTTTTTTCAGGAAGGTTTCCTTCGGGATGCTCTTCACTTTTGGATACGGAGAGCATCAGCCCATCGTAGTAAGCTTCCATGATTTTCGTCAATGACGCTTCTGTCATGGGGTCATTTTGGTCGATATACCAAACAAAATGATAGGCCCAAAACGCTTCACTGTCCTTATCAGGCCAACCTGGGGCGAAACGTATATCTTCAAAACCGGTAAACCCGATATCTGGAGCGAAGGATAGAGGAAACGAAATTTGCTCACTATTCCAACCTTCAGGAGAATTGAGCACTGTTTCAGGTTTTTGTGCGTGAAGGATACCAGCAAAAAATAGCAAAAGCGCAATTCTGGGGATGAATTGTATTGTCATGATAATTGAGGTTATCCCTACAATTTAGGCTTTAAAAAGCGCATCCTCAAATCGCGCTTTCAAAAACGCAAAAATCTGAGTAGGCAAATGATTTAAATCTGAGGATGGTTGCAAGCAAATGGAAATATGTCCTTTAGGAATGGCCTTGACCAATTGATGGAAGATACTATAGCCTACAATCAGATGATTCAAGCCACCGCAATCGATGTTTCCACGCTGGCTGGCCAGTTTGAGCAGGGTAGGGTTGACCAAAAGTTCTTCGTACGTATCGGTTTCACCAGACGACGTATTTTCAGTTTCGCCCCGCTGTTGAAACACTAATTCATCGTTTTTATAAATAGCGACATATCGAATTTCATCGAATTCCTTGAAAAGGGCTTCGATAATGGTATCTGCAGTTGGCAGGGTACTGTTCAAAAGCGCAAGTTTATAGGGCAGTTTGTATTTTACTAACCATTACAACAGGCTTTACATTGGTATAGTTGGGCACGTCAGAGCGAAGTGTCGGACTATGCTTCCCCATTTCTTTTTGAAACGTGGCCATATCCGGAAAATAGAAATAGCCAACGGCCATATAGGCGGGAGCACTATCCGGTGCGCCACCCCCTAAACAGTTGTCAATTACCATGGCCTTGAGCGCATCTCCAAATAATTCTGCGGCCATGGGCATGTGTTTGCCGGTGTAGTATTCCATATCAAAGGTGCTGTCGTCTCCCTTGGGATACATGATGGCCACCTTAATCATACCTTCCTTGATTTGAGCGGTACTTTCGGTTTCTTGTCCATAACTTAAGGCACCCATTACTAAGGCGCAGAGCATGCAAATTTGAAGCTTCATGAGAATCGGTGTTGGTTGAAAATTAATGGTGTGTTATTCACGTTCCATGTTTCTAAAGATAGAAGATTATGAGGTTTTGTATCGAGCAGTGCGACGGAATTATAGGTTTGATGATGAAAAACCCGATGGAGATTTACATGGTTATTTTGACGTAGATTAATCAGCACTGGTACTGGCCAAACGATAATGCCCAATGATTTTATAATCAAACAAACAATCTTCCAAAACCTGACCTGCACCAATATTGTGTACAATCAAGTGGCGTTTACCATCTCGGGATTTGCGATTCACCACGATGCCAATGTGGGTCAAGCCACCGCTCAATTGCCAAGAAACTACATCTCCAGGAAGGTAATCCACTGCTTTTTCCGAAATGGACATTTCCGCTCCAGAACGTTTAAAAAACGTAATGAGGTTGGGAACCCTACGGTGGTCAATATTCTTATCGGTAGAACGCAATCCCCAATGATTGGGATACGCTTGAAAGTTTGCCTTCATGTCTTCATGTACCTCCTTTTGAAGATCAATCCCCAATTTGCGATAGGCACGAATCACTACGTCAGTACAGACCCCTTTATCGCTAGGCACATCTCCGCTAGGGTACTCTATGGAAAAGTAGCTGGGGTCATAAGTAACTTTTTGCTGGGTCAAGGCTATGGCTGCATCGCTTAGGGATATTGGAAGCGTTTCAGTTTGGGCGGTGCCCATTGTAATGCTAAATAGCAAAAACCAGCAAAAAAGCCCTTTCATGTGTTTTACTTACTTTTTCATGAAGATAAAGAATGTGAAAAGGAGCGCAAGCTTTTTAACTTGACTTAACATCTAGTGTTGCCTACTTGCACCTTCACCGCTAGATCATTGCATTCGCTTTTCTATTTCGGAGAGATAGGCTTTCGTAAGGTTCCTGGTTAGTGCAATAAAAAAGGTCCGGGTAACGACCCGAACCTTTTTAACAATTCACCAAAATATTGGAGTTTACTCCACGATATACCGCATCATCTTCAAGGTACTGCCATCAATCATCATGGCGTAGTCATTTACGGAACCGTCGGCCATGAATTTTTTCATTGAGGCTTCCGCATCTTCCATAGTTTTCCACTTCACAAGGACCAATACTTCATTTTGGTCTTTGGCATACCCGCTTTCCCTGCTGATATATCCAGGTTGCTGGGCGGTGTAGTTCGCTTCTACAGCCTTATCCGCCGCCCAAAAAACTTCCGGAGTAACTTCTTTTTTAAATTGGAAGGTCGTAACCTCAATCACGTAACTTTCCTTCATATCGCTCTGCGCATTCGTCTGAATTGCTATCATGCATACTAAAATTAATAAGAGTTGTTTCATGGTTTTAAAAATTGAATTTTCCATAAGTGTTTTTGTGTTCTGCCTCGGGTAGAATGGCTTCAAAAATATCCCAATGCTCCACAATTTTTCCATTTTCCAGTCGGAAGAGGTCATAGAATGAGGTATGTTCTCCACCAAATTGGCCTTCGCTTACGGCGAGCACAAAGTTTCCTTCACCCAGTACGATGTGATTCTTTTCATAAACCATGGTAACCCCATTTTTGGCCATTTCTTCGAGCGCAGTGCCTAGACCGGACAAGCCATCCGCTATCATGCTGTTGTGCTGTAGATAGTTTTCCCTATCGAAATAGTTGGCCATTTTATCAAAACCACCTTGTACAAGTACGGTGTTGATAAAATCGGTTACCACTGCTTTGTTATCTTCTGTTTTGTTGATGTCGCTTAGTTCGGTACTGCCATCTGTTTGGGTTCTGTTGCTTGGATTGGGAGGAGTTAGCACTGCCAAGTTGTCCCAATGTTCCACGATTTTACCGTCTTCAAATCGGAAGATGTCAAAACCAACTTTTGGTCCAAAAAAGTCATAAATCGTGTGGGAGAAGGTGTAATCGCCATCTTCAAAAGAACGTACCACCTTCGCTTTAAAACCGCCTTCAGATGCGTTTTGCATTACTGCCCCAAAACCTTCCAAACCATCTGCCACAGTAAGGTTGTGTTGAATGTATTTTTGTGGGTTGATGTATCCGATTGCGGTTTGGTCTCCCGTTTCCAGACTGGTCAATACCGCAGCAGCTTTTGCTTTGTTGGATAGTATTTTTTGTGTTTCCATACTGTTTTCTTCCTTTTCTTGGGTTTTTGATTCTTTTTGGGCATTTCCGCATGAGGCTACAACCAACATGATGGAGATGATAGTGGATATTCGTTTCATTCTACTTGAATTTGTTTCTTCAAAATAGAATGAATCTCCAAAGGAAGGAAAGATGAAAAAGCGGATAAAAATGGTTAAAGTCGAACCTTTACTTTTTCAGAAGGGAGGATTTGAATCCTTTTGGGGTAAATCCTGTCTTTTGCTTGAAGTATTTGGTAAAGTTTGTCGGGTCTTCAAACCCTAAAGCATAGGCTAATTCAGTACTTTTTAAAGAAGAATTGATGAGGCTTCGCTTAGCGAGAAGAATTACATAATCATCAATGACCTGTTTGGCGGTTTTGTTCAACAATTCCTTACAAATCGAATTCAAATGCTTGTAGGTCACCCCCAATTCCCGAGCATAAAAATCAGCACTCCTGCTTTTTGAGATGTGTTGTTCCATCATGGTAGTGAAGCTGTGGAAGAACCTAATTTTTGATGAACTTTTGATATGGAAGGTTTGACTTTGCTTAATGGCTTCGGCTTTGGAGATAAGGATAACGAAGAGGGATTCGATAATGGTTTTTTGATTGAACCCTGCACCATTCATGGACTCTTTGTGCAACAAGTCAAAGTATTGGGAAAAATCCGAGCCTTTTGGTATCTGAAGAATGGGGGAGAAGAGTTGTGGATTAAAAAGGCGAAACACAAAATCCTCAGGAAGATGGGAAAAACAACTTACGAAGTAACTTTCGGTAAAAATGATGCAATAGCCTTTTAGCTCAGTAGAAAATTCAAAAGCATTGACCTGGTCTTTGGTTAGGTAGACAATACTATTTTGTTGGACGGGGTACCAGTGGAAATCTATGAAATGTCGACCCTTACCTTCTGTAAAAACGATGAGATTATAGAATTTCAGTTGATGCGGTTGTTCCGGGTCATGGTCGTAAGCATCTTTACTCCGAGCAATTTTTTCAATGGGAACAACCTCAAATCCAAAATTGTCGCTGCTTGGGGCATTGAATTGAATGTGAGGGATGTTTTGGGCCATGCTCAACGTTAGGTCACTATATGTTTTTTCGAGGTCTTCTTTTTTTGTCTGAAACAGACATCACCAAGCTCTGCGGTGTTTCAGAAAGCTTGAGCAATGCGGAATTTCGTTTTTCAGACAGGCCAACCGCTTCCCAAATCATTGGTTCGAGGGCATCTTTAAGAAAGGATTCCAAATCGGTCACTGTAATATGACGTATTAGTTTTCCTGAGCCCTTTAATTTGATATCGGTTTGCGTCAATTCCGTACCTCGATTGAACCCAAAGTTGACGTAGGTCGCATACACAGACAAGTGACAGAAAGCATCCTTTAACTTTTGAGATTTAGAGTAGGCAATGGCTACGGCGTTGTAATTATCCCAAATCAGCTCATTGGCTTCGGGCACCAAATCCGTAATAAACGTTCGAAGACCAAATAGTAAATTTTGGATATTCGTTTCGTAAGGTTCCAGAAATACCTTAAGCTGCGGATTCGCTTTCAAAATAGTTGAAGGTTTATGTTCACTCCGCTGAAGTTAAGAAATAATACTATCCTTTTTGCCGTTTCCAAAGCGCATAAAAACTGGTCAAAATAGCCAGGGAAGAAACGATAGTCATCAGCGTGCCGGGCATAAACTTTACAAAACCACCCAAATCCATAAAAAGAAAGTAACCCAAGTCAGCCAAGCCCCCGGTGAGTGCCGCCAGAAAAATGGCGTTTTTGTTTCCTTTCCAGATGAAGAAGGCGCAAATGAATGTGGTTAGGCCTATCCACAACAAGTTAAACCCATGTTGGCCAATTATCGCTCCTGCTGCTTTGGGATAGTCCATTTGCAAGCTGGAGGGGTCAACAGCATCGGCAATTCCCGCAATGGCTCCAGAAATATCATCCATAAGTATCCCTTTCATGGTCAACACACCAGCAAGGATATGTACCAATCCCCAAATAATCCAAAGAATTGCGGAGACTTTAAATAGCAGTGATAGGGTTTTCATGGGTATTTGCTTTTATCGGTTTGGCTAAAGATATTCGACCGTTATCGCAAAAAACTTAATGTAGATTAAGAATTTGAGCTTACCCTTTTTTGAGACGTGCTTTTTTAAGGGTACTCTATGCCTCTGGGGTTATGCCCAAATAGGAAGCAATCATTTTTTGGGTCACCCGGTTCATGATATCGGGATAGGTTTCTTCAAAATGCTCATATCGCTCAATAGCGGAGGCGCTCATGAGCATGATGACTCTTTTTTGCAATACACCCAGGCGTTTAATAAAAGCTTCAGCGTTTTTGTTTTCCCTTTTTAAATCTTTTGGCAAAACATACAACTCAGAGTCTTCAATCGCATCGATGTAGAGTTGACATGGAATTTCTGGAGGCACATTGTCCCCCACGACCCAGCCTTCGGGGCCGAACATGAAGATGTGTTCTTTGCCTTTTTTATCAAGCGTATAACTTCGGAGCAAGCCAGAAACCACATGGTAGACCTTGGTGTTCAACTCACCAAATTCTTGCAACACCGTTCCTTTTTTGACCTTAATCCGTTTCACATTTCTTCCAATATGGAGTTTCCTTTGGACTTGTCACCAGAGGTCCATTGCCAAGTTTCATGCAACCTGATTTTACCGTTGGATAAAACCTCTGGTATCGATTGGCATTTGCCCGTCATAAGTTCTCCCTTGGTGTTGATTTGGTGATAGCGCATGTCAATATTCCCGTTATCATCAACCATACCAATCAAATGTCCTTTTACAATCTGCCCACCACTATACGAAGAGGATAATATGTTTCCGTTTTGCTCATAAATGAAAACAGTACTTTCCGAGGTCTCCGCGTTGGCCGAGTTCTCAACGGGCCGAAACTTTTTGTTGTTGTAGTTGATGTTCATGCTATTGAAATATATACTACTTGTCAGAGTCTAAATTCCATTTGATTATCATTTGTATCGAAAATATGCGGGTAGTGTTTTTTGACATTTTCACGCATAAATTCCACAGGGACATCCTCAAAATGTCCGTAATCTTCAAGATACTCCATAAAACGCGTTCCGGAGCTATTATACTGTTGCAGATAGGAACTGTTTTCGCCATCAAATTCCAATGGCGAAACGTTGAATTTTTCACAAAGCTCAGCATTGAAGGCCGGAGACATTTTCAACCAAGTATCATTTAAATAGGCGTTGACCATGCCATGGGGGGTAAGTTCGTCTGACCCAAACCGTTCCATGAGACGTTCTACGGCAATATGGTTTTTTACTTTTCACAAATGTAATCGGGCGGGAATGTCCAAAGCACGAAGACCGGCAACCAGTAACACGGACTTTTCCACACAATTTCCTGAAGTTCTTTGCGCTATGGTACTGGCTCGGTAGTTGTCTTCAGAAAGACTTATGGTGTACGGGTCGTATTTCCAACCATCCCTAACTTTGTTGTAGATTCCAATAGCCTTCTCCTT
>ERZ1740062.570-NODE-570-length-18833-cov-3.751358_pt1 | contig 18833 bp, 16 predicted proteins | sample MGYA00581741_ERZ1740062 | MGnify/ENA primary metagenome ERZ1740062 (study PRJEB43018, sample SAMN04849747) | marine metagenome | isolation source: floating plastic debris | place: Pacific Ocean | collected 2008-09-01 | study: EMG produced TPA metagenomics assembly...
GAACAGGATCAGCAGGGCGACCAGGATGAGAGAGCAAAGGATAAACGGCAGGGCCGCGCGATAGATATCGCGCATGGTTGTGTCGGGCGGCGCGACGCCTTTCATAACGAACAGCAACAGGCCGAAGGGCGGCGTCGTGAAACTGATTTCCAGCGCCAAAAGCATGATCAACCCAAACCAGATCGGATCGAACCCAAGACTGGTTGCCAGAGGGAAAAAGATCGGCACGGTCAGCAGCATCATCGAAATCTGCTCCATAAACATTCCAAGGATCAGAAGAACCCCGAACATGATCAGGAGCATCACCACCGGGTCGAAGGCAAACCCGGTGGCCCAGCCGATCAGCCCCCGCGATGCCCCCGAAAAGGCCAAAAGCTGGCTGAACGTGGCGGAGCCAAAGACGCTCAGATAGGCCATCAACGTGACGCGCCGCGCACCGCGGACCGAGGCTTTCAACGCCGCCCATGTCAGGCAGCGATAGAACATCGCCAGGATCAAGACGCCCAGCGCGCCAAAGGCTGCGGCCTCGGACGGGGTGACAATTCCATTGATCATCATCGCGACGATTGCGACCATCAAACCGATCATCGGCACGACATCGGTCGCCAAAAGCCAGATTTTCTCGCCCCAGGGTTGCGGCGCCACGGCATAGGCCGGCGCGGCATGCGGGTCGAGCCGGGTTTGCAACCAGATGGTGGCGAGGTAGAGCCCCGCAAGGATCAGCCCCGGAACGATGCCTGCGATCAGGAGGGCTGCAACGTCGATTTGGGCCAGCGTGGCCAGCAGCACGGCAAGGGCCGAGGGCGGGATAATGATGGCCAGTCCGCCGGTGCCCAGGATCGGGCCGATGCTCATATGCTTTTTATAGCCCCGCTGCGTCATCTCGGGCACCATCAGAGAGCCGAGCAGCGCGGTCGATCCCATCGATGAGCCGGAGAGGGTGGAAAACCCAGTGCCGCCGAGAACGGTGACATAGCTCAACCGCCCCGGAAGCCGGCCCAAAAGCCGGTCGATGGCGTTGAACATGCGCCCGCCAAGGCCGGTGTGAAAGAAGATCTCGCCCATCAAAAGAAACAGCGGAATGGGCACCAGCGCGAATTTCGTCAGCGCGCCCCAGCCGTTGTTCAGCAGCGCGACGACCCCCCGCTCACCGCCCATAAAGATCCACGCGCCAAGGATGTTTGCGGCCAGGAACGCCAACGCCACGGGCATCCCCACCGCCATCAAAACCATAACGCTGCCCACCAGCAGCCCGAGCGCTTCGTACCACGCCATTATTCGTGGATCCCCGCTTCGCCCGAATGCATCATCGTTCTGCCAAAGACAAAGCGCGCGAACTCCACCGCCATGAAGCAGAAGGCCACTGGAAAGGTGATCGTCAGCATCCAGCGGGGGTAGAAATAGGCCCGGACGTCATAGTCGTTGCGCTCGATATTGGTCAGGAAGAGCTCTAACCCAAACCAGGCGAGGATCAGCGAAACCGCGACACAGCCCGCGGCCACCATGCGGCTGACAGCGCGCCGCAGTGGGGGCGGCAGCGCGGCGGTCACAAGCTCGATATGAACATGGCCGCGCTCACGCACCAGCCAGGGCGCGCCCAGCATGGTCATGTAAAAAAGCCCATATTCGGCCGATGTGAAGAGCCAGGCAAAGGGTTGCACGCCAAGATTGCGCATCCCAACCGACACCACGACCGAGACCATCAGCCAAAGCAGCGTCGCGGCCGCGATCAGCGCCATAAGGTAAAGCAGCGTGTCATAGACACTTTGCTGCCCCCTCCTGCGTGCTCTGGTTGCCGGTCTTCGCTTGGGGCCGGGGCGGCCCCTCCGCCCCGGACGAAGGGGGCCTAGTTATCGGCCGCGGGGTCGTAGAAAAGATCGATCAGCCGGTCATAATTCGCCGTGCCCATCGGATGCTCTGCCATCAGGCCTTCCATCCGCTCCCAGTTTTTTTCCCGGGCGGCCAGAAGGTAGCTGGCCTTTGCCTCACCCTCCAGCGACACGACGGTCATCCCTTGTGCATCCAGCGCCGCAAAATCCTCGTCCCGCTTTTGGCGCAGGGCGTTGACGCTATCGGCCTCGTGCTGGATGGCGACGTCTTGCACGATCTTTTTGGCCGCGTCGCTTAACGCGTTCCAGCGGTCGAGATTGACGATCACGCCAAGGTCGGTCGAGAAAAAGCAGGGTTCGATCCGGTAGTTCAGGAACTCGTTCCACTTCAGATCGATCAGCCCGATCTGCGTCCAGCCGGTGGCATCGACGACCCCACGCTGCAGGGCGGCATAGACTTCACCGGTCGGCAGATCGATCACCTGGGCGCCAAGGTAGTTGGTGAAAAAGGCGTTGTAGACGGCGTTGCCGCGCAGCTTCAGCCCCGCAACCTCCAGATTGCCATCGGCGTCGAAGCTTGGCGCATCGCGGGTCCACAAGTTGTAGCAGACGCCGCTGTCGAACCAGCCGAGGTATTTCAGGCCCATTTTCGCCTGATGGATCTCATCAATCAGCGCGATGCCGCCGTTTTCGCGGGTCTCGATAGCCGTAAGGTTTGAGGCGACAAGCGCGTCCTTTTCGGGCAACGCGCCGCCGTAAAAAGAGTCGGGCGTATAGACCATGTCCACGATCCCGTCGCGCACGGCGGCGGGCTGGTGGAACATGCCGATGGCCTCTGGCCCGCCGCGCACCTCGATCTGCACGACGCCTTCGCCCGCCGCGTTCACCTTATCGACAAAGGACAGAAAGCTTTGCGTATAGATCAGCGGTTCGGGAAAGGCGTGGACGGCGGTGATCGTTTCGACGGCTTCGGCCATGGCGGCCAAGGTCATGGAACCGGCGATAATCCCGGCGGTAAGCTGCATTTTCATGGGTTGAACCTCCTATCCCCAACGCCAGTGCCCTGGCTTGTCGCTTGCGTATCGGTGTCCTGTGGCCTGGCCCCTTGTGGGAACGCCCAGGCCAGGTGCTGGCGGCGCTTTTGCTGGAACGCGGCAATCTCGGCCGTATGCGCCCTTGTCAGGTCGATGTCGTCCCACCCCATCATCAGCTTTTCGGCCCAAACCGGGTCGATCTCGAAGGGGAGCGTGTGTTGGGAGAGCGTCAGCTTGCGCGCCGATAGGTCGGCGCCTGCGGCGACGCACCGGTCGCCAAGCTCCCCGATCAGGGTGTCGGCCCGGTCACTGGGGATCCGCGCGGGCAACAGCCCGTTGTTGACGGCGTTCGCGGCGAAGATGTCGCCAAAGCTTGGCGCGATCACCACACGGATGCCAAAATCGAGCAGCGCGTAAACCGCCGCCTCCCGCGAGGAGCCGCTGCCGAAATTGCGCCGGGTCAGCAGCACGCTGGCGCCGGGATGGCGGTTGAGCGGAAAGTTGGGCTGGGCCTGGCCCTGCGCATCGTGGCGAAGATCGTGGAGGAGGAACGGCCCATAACCCGCTCGGCGCGGGGTGGACATAAAACGCGCCGGGATCAGTTGATCGGTGTCGATATTTTCAATGTCGAGCGCGACAGCATGGCCCGCGTGTGTGCGCCACCCGCTCATGCCGCGTGCCGTCCGCGCAGAAGGGGGCGGACATCGGTCAGGTGCCCGGTTATGGCGGCCGCAGCGGCCATCGCCGGCGACATCAGATGTGTGCGCGCGCCGCGGCCCTGACGGCCCCGGAAATTGCGGTTGGTGGTTGAGGCGCAGCGCCGCCCTGCGCCGACGCTGTCGCCGTTCATCGCCACGCACATCGAGCAGCCGGACCCGACCCAGGTGAGCCCCGCATCGGTAAAGACGCGGTCGAGCCCCTCATCCTCGGCCTGCGCCTTGATCGCGCGAGAGCCTGGGGAGACAAGGCCCGGCACTGTCGCGCGACGCCCGGCCAGGACCGCGGCGGCGGCGCGCAGATCCTCGATCCTGGCATTGGTGCAAGAGCCGATAAAGATCTGATCGATGCCGATGCTTTCCAGCGGACGGCCCGCGCTCAGCCCCATATAGTCGAGCGCGGCGCGTGCATGCTCTGCCTTGCCGGGGGGCAACCTGGCCGGGTCTGGCACGTTCGCTGTGATTGGCAAAGCGTCCTCGGGCGATGTGCCCCAGGTTACGATGGGCGCGACCTCCTCGGCGTTGAGCGTGACTTCGCGGTCATGCTTGGCGTCGCTGTCGCCGGCAAGCTTGGCCCAATCGGCCACGGCGCGGGACCACGCCGCCCCTTCTGGGGCGAAGGGGCGGTTCTGAAGATAGGCAAAGGTCGCGGCGTCAGGGGCGATCAGTCCGAACCGCGCGCCGCCCTCGATGGACATGTTGCACAGCGTCATGCGCGCATCGACCGACAGGGCGCGCACGGCATCGCCTGCATATTCAATCGCATGGCCCCGTGCGCCATCGGCGCCAAGCCGCGCGATCCAGGCCAGCGCCAGGTCCTTGGCGCCAACACCCGGCGCAAGCTGGCCCGAGATGGTCAGCCTAAGTGAGCGCGGCTTTTTTTGCCAGATCGTCTGCGTTGCCAACACATGCGCGACCTCCGTCGCGCCGATCCCGAAGGCCAGTGCGCCCAACGCGCCATGCGTGGCGGGGTGGCTGCCGCCACAGACGATCAGCAGGCCGGGCAGCGGCAGCCCCTGTTCGGGCCCGATGACATGGACGATGCCCTGGCGCGGATCGGCGGGCCCGAAACAGGCGATGCCGTGGCGTTCGGTGTTTGCCGCACGCCCCGCGATCATCCCGGCAATCGCGGGCGTCGCTGGTGCGCCCTGTGTCGGTGCGTAGTGGTCGGCAACGCCAAAGGTCAGGCCCGGCTCTGCGACGCTAAGCCCGCGCGCGGCAAGCTTGGCGAACGCGTGGTGAGAGCCTTCGTGGACCAAATGGCGATCCACCCAAAGCAGCGCGGTGCCGTCGGCGCGGCGCCGGATCTCTTGCCGGGCCCACAGTTTGTCGAGCAGCGTCTTCATGCGCCGGTCCCGATCACGGGTTCCCAATGCCGGTTGTCGCCTGCGCCAGTGCGGGCCAACGTCATTTCCAGGCGGAAAAGCTCTGGCCGGTAGAGCGCCGACAGATATTCGACGCCGCGCCCCGCGCGGTCGCGCACGACCCGGCGCAGCGATAAAAGCGGCGCACCGACAGCGGCTTGCAGCGCATCGGCCACTTCTGGCGTCGCCAATGTGGCGCTGACCGACTGGGTGGCACTGTCGACGGCGACGCCACTGCGCTCCAACAGCCGGAACAGGGGCTGGGTGGCGAGGTCGGCTTCGGTGTAACTTTCGGCGATGTCGGCTGGAACATGGGTCGTGAGGTGAGAGAACGCGACCCCCTCCGACAGCCGGACGCGCACGGCCGTCTGCACCCGGTCGCCCGGTTCGAGGCCCAGCGCCGCCGCCACCGGCGCAGGCGGCGTGCCATAGGAAAAGGATTTCAGCCGCACGGTGGTGGCACGCTCAATCTCGGCCAGTTGCGGGATCAAGCCGGCGAAATCGGCGGCGATCTGCGGCTCGATCCCCGCGCGCGGCAAAACGACAGAGCCCGCGCCCGTGCGTTTTTCGATCCATCCATCGGCGGCCAACGCCTCTAACGCGCGGCGGACGGTGACGCGGCTGACGCCAAACTGCGCCGCAAGCCGATGTTCGCCGGGCAAAAGCATCCCCGCAGGCGCCGCGCCGTTTGAGATTTCGTCGCGCAGCGACAGGTATACCCGGCGGGCCTTGCCCCCTTCGGGCACCGTGGTTTGCGCGACCAGCGTCACAGGCCGGCCGGACCGGGGCGTCGGGTCAAGGCAGGGGGGACACACACCGAAACGGTCTCCAATCCAGAATTGACCTTTAAATATCCCAAAACCTGTCATATGAAAAGTACATATTTCGGGAGAAGTCAGATGCAGACCGCCGCGATGGATCATCCGGTCCCCTGTTCGCCACCGACCCCGCGCAACCGGCGCGGCGCGATCCGCCTGGTCGCAGGCGGTTCGCATGGGTGTTAGGGGCGCAGCCGTCGAAAGGGCCCCAGAGGCCCCAGAGGCCGCAGAGGTCGCGCGGCGGTTTCTGTCGGCGTTGGAGGCCCGCGATCTCGACACCGCCGCAACCGCGCTCGCCCCCGGGTGCACCCTGGTTTTCCCCGGCGCGCCGCCGATGACGTCATTGGCAGAGGTTTTGGCCTGGGCGCGCCCGCGCTACCGGTTTGTGGGCAAGACCATCGCGGCGATAGAGGTCTTTCCGGCGGGCGACGCCAGCATCGTTTACGTGCGCGGCACGTTGCACGGGGCGTGGCCCGATGGGCGCGCGTTCGACGGGGTCCGCTTTATCGACCGGTTCGAGATCGCGGCGGGCCAGATCGTCCGCCAAGAGGTCTGGAACGATTTGGCCGAGGCGCGCGGCGCATGACCGGGGCGCTGGACCCGATCACCCTTGCCGTACTGGCCGGGCGGATGGAGCAAATCGCCGACGAGATGGACGCGACGCTGTTCCGCGCCGCGTTCAATCCGATCATCGCCGAGGCGCATGACGCCTCGCACGGGCTTTACCATGCCGTCACGGGCGACACATTGGTGCAGGGCAAATCCGGTTTGCCGATTTTCGTGGGCGTGATGTCCTTCGCGGTGAAAGCCATCATCGACAAGGCCGCGGCGGACGGCGATCTGGCGGATGGCGACATCTATATTTTCAACGACGCCCATCTCGGCGGCACGCATTTAAGCGATATGCGCCTCGTGCGCCCCTATTTCTGGGACGGCGCGTTGTTTTGCTATCTGGCCAGCGTCGGGCATTGGCACGATGTGGGCGGCGCGGTTCCTGGCAACTACAACCCCGGCGCGACGGAGGCGTTTCAGGAAGCCTTCGTTCTGCCGCCCGTGAAGCTGGCCAAGCGGGGTGTGCTGCAGCAGGACATCGTCGATATCCTGATGCGCAACACGCGGTTGCCGGCCTCTGCCATGGGCGATCTCAATGGGCAATTGAGCGCGCTGGATCTGGGCGCAAAACGGCTCGACACGCTGTTGGAGGAGTATGGCGGGGCGACCGTGACAGCCGCGCTAAACGCGCTGAGCGACCGGGCGGAGGCGCTGATGCGGGCCGAGCTGTCGGCGCTGCCGGATGGGCGTTGGGACGCGCGCGATCATCTCGACAATGACGGGATCAAAGACCAGGCGCTGCCGATCCAAGTCGCCTTCGAGGTCCGGGGCGACAGGCTGATCTTGGATTTTGAAGGCACGGCGGGCGTGACGGCGGGTCCCGTCAACATCGCGCGTCCGACGGCGGTCGCAACGGCCTATGTGGCGATCAAACATATCTTTCCCGACCTGCCGGCCAACGCGGGCGTGATGCGCCCCATCGAGGTGCGGGTGCCCGAAGGCTCACTTTTGGCGGCGGATTTTCCGGCGCCGGTTGGGGGGTATACCGAGACCATTTTGCGGATGATCGACGTGATTTTTGCCGCTGCGGCGCAGGCCGCGCCCGACAGGGTGGTCGCCAACGCCTACGGCACGATTAACGCGCTTTCGATTGCCGGCAAGCGCAGCGACGGGCGCCCCTGGGTGATGTTCAGCTTTTTCGGCGGCGGCCATGGGGGAAGCGCCGATGGCGATGGGCTGAACCACGGCAACGCGCCGATCTCAACCGCGACGATCCCGCCGCTGGAGATCCTGGAGGCCGCCTATCCGGTGATGTTCCGGCAATGGGCGTTGCGCCCCGACAGCGCCGGCGCCGGCACGCATCGCGGTGGGCTGGGCGCGGTGTATGAGATCGAATTGCTTGAGGAAGAGGCCGATGCCTTTCTTTTCGGTGAGCGCGGCCGCTTTCCGCCGCAGGGCGTGGTTGGCGGCGCGCCCGGTGCGCTGAACGTTTTTCACTATGAGGCCGAGGGCGGCTGGCAGGCGCCGCCTCTGTCCTCAAAAATGCTGGGCATCAAGCTGAGCCGGGGCGCTGCGTTGCGGTTGGAAACGCCGGGCGGCGGCGGGCATGGGCGGGCCGGGGATCGGGATCCGGCCGCCGTCGCGCGCGACGTCGCGCGGGGCGATCAGACGCCCGCGGCCGCGACGGCGGCCAATGGCGCCGCGGGGCAGGGGGCAAAGGGATGAGCCGGGTGAGAGGTGTCGATGTAGGCGGCACCTTCACGGATGTCTTCGTGCTCGATGAGGCGACGGGCAAGGCCAGTGTGGCCAAGGTGCCGACCAGCCGGCCCGACCAATCGCGGGGGTTCCTCGCCGGGATCGGCGCCGATGGTGCGGATCTTGCAGAGGCCAGCGTCATCGTGCATGGCACGACGGCCGGCACCAACGCGTTGCTAGAGCGTAAGGGCGCCAGGGTCGGGATCATCACCACGATGGGGCTGCGGGATGTGCTGGAAATGCGCCGGCGCGACCGGCCCCGCACTTGGGGCCTGCGCGGCGATTTCGATCCGGTCGTGCCGCGCCATCTCCGCCTGGAGGTGGCCGAGCGGACGCTGGCCGACGGCTCGATCCGCACGCCCGTTGACCTTGATGCCGTGCGGGCCGCCGCGGCGACGCTGCTGGACGCGGGCTGTCAGGCGGTGGCGGTGCTGTTTGCCAACGCCTATGCCAACCCCGCGAACGAGGCTGCGGCGCTGGCCGCGCTGCGCGCCGTTTGGCCGAACGACCATGTGCGCGGATCCGCCGAGATCCTGCCCGAAATCCGGGAGTGTGAGCGGTTTTCGACCACCGCGCTGAACGCCTTTCTGCAGCCCGAGGTTTCGGGCTACATCGACCGCCTGGCTGGCGCGCTGTCCGCGGGCGGCTTTGGCGGAGAGTTTTTGATTGTGCAGTCGAACGGCGGCGTCATGAGCACGGAAAGCGCCTGCCGCCTGCCGGTGCGCACGGCGCTGTCCGGGCCCGCGGCCGGTGTGATTGCCGCGGGCCATATTGCCCAAAGCGCGGGGTTTGAGAATGTGATCACTGGCGATATGGGCGGCACCAGCTTTGACGTCGCGCTGATCGCCGGCGGCCAGTCGATGCTGTCGCCCCAGACAGCGATCGATTTTGGCATGGTCGTGCGCACGCCGATGATCGAGATCACGACGATCGGCGCCGGCGGTGGCTCTATCGCTTGGGTCGACAAGGGCGGACTTTTGAACATCGGTCCTGAAAGTGCTGGGTCCATGCCGGGCCCTGTGGCCTACGGCCTTGGCAACACGCGTCCAACCGTCACCGACGCCAACGCCGTGCTTGGCCGGATCGATCCCGACCGTCCCATCGGAGGGGCGCTGGCGCGTTTGGATGTCGCGGCGGCGGCGGCGGCCATCGATGCGCATGTCGGGCAGCCGCTGGCCCTGTCAACAACAGCGGCGGCGGAGGCGATCCTGCGCGTCGCCAACGCGCGTATGGCCGGCGCCATCCGGCTGGTCAGCGTCGAACGCGGCTTCGACCCCAAGCGGTTTGCCTTCATGCCCTTCGGCGGCGGTGGCGCGCTGCACACCGGCGCGATGCTCAAGGAGGTCGGCATCGGGCGCGCGATCATTCCCCGCTATCCCGGCGTGACCAGTGCGATGGGGTGCGTCATCGCCGATATGCGCCAGGATTTCGTGCAAACCATCAACGCGCTGACCAAAGCGTTGGACACGGCCCGGCTTCGCGTCCTTTTGCAGCGCCAAGTCGACGCGGGCTTTGCCCTGCTCGACGCGGCGCTGTCGCGGTTTGAGCGGCGCGACATCGTGGTCGCGCTTGATATGGCCTATGTCGGGCAGACCCATACCGTGGCCGTGCCGCTGAATGTCACGCTCCAGGCTGGCCGCATCGCAGAGCCGACCGTGGCCGAAATCGAAGCGGCTTTCGACACGGCCTATCGCGCGACCTATGGCCGGCTTTTGGCGGGCGGGGCGCGGCGGGTGATGAACCTACGCTGCGCGGTGATCGGGCGGCGGCCGAAATTCGATCTCAAATCCCTGGCCCCGATGGACGGCAGTGTCGCGGGCGCGCGGGTTGGCACGCGCCGCGTTCACTTTTCCGACGCTTGGCATGAGACAGCGATCTACGACCGTCTCCGCCTGCCTGTCGGCGCCGAGATCGCGGGGCCGGCCATCCTGGCACAACCCGACACGACGGTTCTGATCGAGCCCGGCCTTACCGGCCGCGTCGACGCCTTTGGCAACACAATCCTTGAACCGCGCGAGGCCTGAGATGATCCCAGCGCTAAAGCCCCAACGCACCGCCCTTCTGACCATCGACCTGCAGAACGACTTTCTGCATCCCAAGGGCGCCTATGGCCGCGCTGGGCAGGGTTCGGCGGCCATCGCCGCGCTTCCGGCCCGGTTACTGCCGCTTGTCCAAGCGCTGCGCGCCCGGGGCGGGCATTACATCAGCGCCCAATTCACTTTGGTGCCGGGACCCGACGGGACGCCGCTGATCGCGCCGCATCTTAAAACGCTGCGGCCGTTTCTGACCAAGGGCGATTTTGCGCCTGGCGGGTTTGGCCATGCGTTGGTCGAAACCCTTGCCCCGGCCGATTACACGGTTGAGAAGGTTGCCTATTCCGCCTTTTACCAGACCCGGCTTGAATACATCTTGCGGGCGCTCGACATCGATACGCTGATCGTCGGGGGGATCGTCACCAATGGCGGTGTGGCCAGCACAATCCGCGACGCGCATCTGCGGGACTTCAAGCTTGTTCTTCTGTCCGACGGCACTGCGGCGTTCGATCAGGCGGTGCATGACGCGACGTTGATCTCGCTCGGTTCGGTGACGCCCATCGCCAGCACGGCGGACATGGTGGGGGCGTTGTCATGACGTTGCGGGCACGGCTGCAGGCCACGGATATCTTGGTGGCCCCGGGTGTCTATGACGGGATGACCGCGATGCTGGCCGAACAGGCGGGGTTTGAGGCGCTGTATCTGTCGGGCGCGGCGGTTGCCTATACGCGGCTTGGGCGGCCCGATATCGGCCTGACATCGGTGACGGAGATGGCCGAGACCATGGCACTGATCCGGGACCGCGTTGCGCTGCCTGTCATCGTCGATGCCGACACAGGCTTTGGCAACGCGCTGAACGCACAGCGCACGCTGCGGCTTTATGAGCGGGCGGGGGCCAACGCGCTGCAGGTCGAGGATCAGACATTTCCCAAGCGTTGCGGGCACTTGTCCGACAAATCCCTGATCCCAACGTCGGAGATGACCGGCAAGATCGCGGCGATGGCCGATGCCCGAACTTCGGACGCGACGCTGCTGGTCGCACGCACCGATGCCATCGCGGTGGAGGGGTTTGAGCCTGCGCTGGAGCGGGCCGAGGCCTATCTTGCCGCCGGCGCCGATGTTTTGTTTATCGAGGCGCCGCGGTCGGGGGCGGAGTTGCGGGGCCTTGCCGCGCATTTCGCGGGGCGGGTGCCGCTGTTGGCCAATATGGTCGAAGGCGGTGCAACGCCAATCCAAAGCGCCGAGGATCTGCAGGCGCTTGGCTATTCGGTGGCGATCTTCCCAGGCGGCATCGTGCGCGCGGTGGCCCGAACCGCCGAGGCCTACTATGCCAGCCTCCGCCAGCATGGCAGCAACCGGCCCTTCGCCGAGCGCATGTTCGATTTTCAGGAGTTGAACGCCCGGCTCGGGACAGAGGCGATGCTGGCCGCCGGCCAACGCTATGAGAAAGGCGGCGGATGAGCGTTCTGGCGCCGCCGGATGCCGGTTTTGACCTGGAGGTGCCGGTTTTGATCGTCGGCGCGGGGGCGGCGGGGATGGTCGCCGCGCTGGCCGTGGATGAGGCCGGCGGCTCGGCACTGGTGGTTGAGGCGGACACGGTGCCCGCAGGCTCTACCGCGCTATCCGCCGGGCTGATCCCGGCCGCCGGCACGCGCCATCAGGCCGCGGCAGGGATCGCCGACACGCCCGCGATCTTTGCGGCCGATATCCAGGCCAAGGCCGCGGGCGAGAACCCCCAAGACTTGGTCGACACCTTGGCAGGCGGGGCGGGCCCGACGGTTGAGTGGCTGGCCGAGCGGTTCGAGATGCCGTTTTCGCTGGTTCACGATTTCGACTACCCCGGGCATTCGCGGCGCCGGATGCACGGGCTGCCAACCCGGGCCGGGCAGGATCTGGTGGATCGGCTGCGGGCGGCGTGCGAGGCGCGGGGCATCGACATCGTCTGCAACCGCCGGGCGACCGGGCTTTTCGCCGATGCCGGCGCGATCAAGGGCGTCGCGGTTGCGGCACCGGGCGGGACCGAAACGCTGGGGTGCCAGGCGCTGGTGCTGGCCTGCAACGGGTTTGGCGGCAATGCCGCGATGGTCGCGCGCCACATGCCAGAAATCGACAGCGCGCTGTGGTTCGGGCATGACGGCAACCGTGGCGATGCCGTGATCTGGGGCGCGGCGCTTGGCGCCAGGACGCGGCACCTTGCGGCCTATCAGGGCCATGGCAATGTCGCGACGCCGCATGGGATCCTGCTCACCTGGGCTGTGATCACCGAAGGCGGGGTTCAGGTCAACAGCGCCGGTACGCGGTTTTGGGACGAAAGCCAGGGCTTTTCCGAGGCGGCGCGCGCCGTGCTGGCACAGCCCGGCGGTGTGGCTTGGACCGTTTTCGACGCCCGGATCGCCGCGATTGCCCGCCAGTTCCACGATTTCCAAGCCGCCGAGGCTGCGGGCGCGATCCGCACGGCGCCCACGCTTGCGGCGCTGGCAGCGGCGTGCGATCTGCCGCGAGAGCGCTTCGTTGCCACCATCGCGGACCTTCCGACCGACGGCGCGGACACGTTCGGGCGTGTCTTCGCGGGGCCGCGCCTGGCGCCCCCGTTCGCGGCGGTGAAGGTAACCGGCGCACTTTTCCACACGCAGGGCGGGCTGGATGTGTTTCCGGATGCGCGAGTCAAGACAGAGCGTGGCGGCGCCATCGGCAATCTTTTCGCCGCCGGCGGCGCGGCGGTTGGGGTCTCGGGCCGCGGCGATCGGGGCTACCTGTCCGGCAACGGCCTTCTATCGGCTGTCGTGCTTGGCCGCATCGCCGGCCGGTCGGCCGCTGTCGAAGCCCGAAAACCGGCCTAGGCGGCCCAGCCGCTGTCGGTTTTCCGGCGGTCCTCCGCGGCAAAACCGGCGAACGCGGCGTCACCCCGCATTAACCCTTGATTTTTGCCCCGTCCCATCGCCCCCTGATTGTATAAAAGCTAATCGGAGGCTTCCAATTATGTTCCCCAAATTTGCCGTGACCGGCGCGCTTGCCGCGCTCTTGTGCACATCCGCCATCGCCGGTGGCCACGCCACCCATCCCGAAACGGGCGAAGCGTTGGCCGAGGATCAGACGCTGACCTACCGGATCGGCGATGGGATCCCGACGCTCGACCCGCAATTGATCGAGGATACCACCAGCTTTCACGTCGCGCGGCAGTTGTATGAGGGGCTGGTGACGCAGGATCTCGACGGGTCGATCCTGCCCGGCGTCGCCGAAAGCTGGGAGGCGTCGAACGGCAACCTGACATGGACCTTCACGCTGCGCGAGGATGCGAAATGGTCGAACGGCGATCCGGTAACGTCTGCGGATTTCATCGCCGGCTGGACCCGCGCGATGGACCCCGCGACCGCCTCGCCCTATGCGTGGTATCTGGAGCTGACGTCGATCGTGAACGCCAAGGAGGTTTTGGCCGGTGAGGCCGACGTCTCTACCCTCGGCGTCAGCGCGCCCGACGATTACACGCTAGTTGTCAATCTGACGGCCCCCCTGCCCTACTTCCCCTCCATGATGTCCTTTGCGACGCTGTTTCCGATCCACATGGCAACGGTCGAGGCGCATGGCGCGGACTGGACCAAGCCCGAGAACATGGTCAACAACGGCGCCTATAACCTTGCCTCCCGCGTGGTGGGGGAGCGCATCGAACTGGTGAAATCCGACACCTATTGGGATGCGGAAAACACCATCATCACCGATATCACCGGCCTGGTGATCAACGACGCCAATCAGGCACTGACGCGCTGGAAGGCGGGTGAGCTTGATTACATGGACGACCTGCCGCCGGGCCAGTTCCCCGCCCTTCAAGCGGAATATCCGGACGAGACCTTCTCGTCGCCGCGGCTCTGCTCTTACTACTATGCGATGAACCAAACGGAGAGCGGGCACCCCTCGCTGCAGGATGAGCGGGTGCGCCTGGCGCTGTCCTTGGCCATCGACCGGGATGTCATCGTCGATCAGGTGCTGAAGGGCGGCCAGACAGCGGCCTACAACTTCACCCATTACGCGACCGCGGGCTTCACCATGCCCGAGATCGAGGTGGCAAGCCTGAGCCAGGGCGAGCGTGATGCGATGGCCAAGGCGCTGTGGTCCGAGGCGATGGGCGACGAGACGCCGACCTATAAGCTGCTCTACAATACGTCCGAAAGCCACAAGGCCATCGCCACGGTCGTCAGTCAGATGTGGAAGCAAAAGCTTGGCGTTTCGACCGAGCTTGCCAATTTTGAGTGGAAGACCTATCTCGGCATCCGCGGCGAACAGCAGTTCGATATCGCACGCTCGGCCTGGTGCGGCGACTACAACGAGGCGTCGACCTTCCTGGATCTTCTGACCTCGACGCATTCGTCCAATGACGGAAAGTACAGCAACGCCCGGGTCGACGAATTGATGGCCGCATCGAAAACCGCCGACGATCCGCAGCCGCTTTACACGGAGGTGGAGCAGATCGCGATGGGCGAGGCCGGGATCGCGCCGATCTATCACTATGCCAACACCTTCCTTCTGCACGAAGGCTATAAAGGCTGGGCGGCGGAGAACGTCGAAAACAACTGGTATGTGAAGGATCAGTACCGCGTGGCGACAGATTAAGCCACTTGCAGCGCGGCCCCGCGCGGGCCGCGCTGCGTTGACCGATGCTGGTTTACGCACTCCGCCGTATTCTCGTCGCGATCCCAACCCTGTTGGCTTTGATCGCAATCACGTTTGTCCTGATGTACGCCGCACCCGGGACGCCGTTTACCACCGAAAAGGCGCTGCCGCCGGAGATTATGGCGAATTTGAATGCCAAATACGGGCTGGCTGACCCGTTGTTGGTGCAGCTTGGACGCTACATCTGGTGCAGCGCCTGCTGTTTCGATTTCGGGCCGTCCTATTTTTACAAGGATCAAAGCGTCGCCGACATCATCCGCCAGGGCTTTCCCGTCACGCTGACCTATGGGGTCTATGCGTTTCTTTTGGCGTCGGTTGCGGGCATCGCGCTGGGCCTTGCGGCGGCTGTGCGCCAAAACACGTGGCTCGATTACCTTGCTGTCGGTGTCTCCATTGGCGCGCAGGTTTTGCCAAACTTCGTGATGGCGCCGATCCTGGTTTTGATCTTTACCGTTTGGCTTGGCTGGTTGCCCGGCGGCGGCTGGAACGGGGGGCAGTGGGAGAACATCGTTATGCCCGTGATCGCGCTGGCGACGTCCTTTATGGCCTCCATCGCGCGGCTGACGCGGTCCTCGATGCTGGAGGTTTTGAACGCCAATTTCGTCCGCACCGCGCGCGCCAAGGGCCTGCCAGAGCGGACCGTGATCTTTCGCCACGCGCTGCGGCCCGCGCTGCTGCCGATCATCAGCTATCTTGGCCCGACCTTCGTGGCCATGATCACCGGCTCGGTCGTGATCGACGTGATCTTCTCGACCGGGGGGATCGGCATGTTCATGGTCAACGCGGCCTTTAACCGCGACTACCCGGTGATCATGGCGAGCACTGTCCTGACCGGCGCGCTGACCATCCTGTTCTCGCTTCTGGCCGATATCGCCTATGCGTGGATCGACCCCAAAATCAGGTACTGAAATGGCCCTCGTCATCAACAAAGGCGCCGCTGCATCGCTAAAGGAGGTCTCTGGCCGCTCCCTTTGGGCCGATGCGCGGATCCGCTTTTTCAAGAACAAGGCGGCCGTGGCCTCGTTGATCGTGTTGGTGCTGATCGGCCTTTTCGCCGCCTTCGGGCAGCATTTCGCCGCCTGGTCCAACGAAGAGATCAACTGGGCGGTCATCGGATCGGTCGAGACGCTGGGCCGCCCCTCGTTTGAGAGCGGGCATTTTTTTGGCGCCGATCCCCTGGGGCGGGATCTTTATGCGCGCACGGTCCAAGGGACGCGCGTGTCGCTGATGGTGGGGCTGATCGGCGCCGGCGTCGCGGTGCTGGTCGGCACGCTTTACGGTGCGACGGCGGGCTATTTCGGCGGCCGAATCGACGACATCATGATGCGGATCGTCGATATTCTGATCGCCGTCCCGTACATGTTCGTGCTGAGCGTCGTTTTGGTGATGTTCGGGCAATCGCTTGTGATGCTTTTTATCGGGATCGGCCTGATCTCCTGGCTTGAGATGGCGCGGATCGTGCGTGCCCAAACGCTGTCGATTAAGAACAAAGAGTTTGTGGAGGCGGCGCAGGCGACGGGTGTGTCGACGCCGCGCATCATCCTGCGCCATATCGTGCCCAATCTTTTGGGCGTGGTCGCGGTCTATGCGACGCTGTTGGTGCCCAATATGATCATTTTCGAAAGCTTCGTCAGCTTTCTCGGCCTCGGCGTGCAGGAGCCGTCGACCTCCTGGGGCGCGCTGATCGCAGAGGGGGCGGACCAGATGCTTTACGGAACGCTCTGGCAGCTTGGCTACCCGCTGTTTTTCTTTGTGATCACATTGTTTTCGTTCTTTTTTATCGGCGACGGGCTGCGCGACGCGCTGGATCCGAAGGATCGCTGATGCTGTTGGATGTCACAGATCTTTTCGTTTCGTTTAAGACCAATGACGGCCAGGTCGGCGCGGTCAACGGGCTGTCGTTTCAGATTGACGCAGAGGAGACGCTGGCAATCGTCGGGGAAAGCGGCTCGGGCAAATCGCAGACCGCCTTTGCGATCATGGGGCTTTTGGCGCGCAACGGGCGGGCCGAGGGCTCTGTGCGCTTTGCGGGGCAGGAGATTTTGGGCCTTGACCAAGCGGCGCTGAACCGCGTCCGGGCGCGTCAGATTGCGATGATTTTCCAGGATCCAATGACCTCGCTGAACCCGTTTATGCGGATCTCCGACCAGATGGAGGAGGTCCTGATCCTGCACAAGGGCTTGGACAAACGTGCCGCGCGGGCCGAGGCCGTGCGCCTTTTGGACGCTGTGCGGATCCCCGATGCGCGGGCGCGGATCACGATGTATCCGCATGAATTTTCGGGGGGGATGCGGCAGCGTGTGATGATTGCGATGGCGCTTTTGTGCCAACCCAAGCTGTTGATCGCGGATGAGCCGACGACAGCGCTCGACGTCACGGTGCAGGCGCAGATCATGGATCTTTTCGCCGATATTCGCCGGGATTTCGGCACTGCGGTGATCCTGATCACCCATGATCTGGGCGTCGTCGCGGGGTTTTGCGACCGCACACTGGTGATGTATGCGGGCCAAGTGATGGAGGCGGACGCGACCGACAGCCTTTTTGCCAGCCCCGCCCATCCCTACACCAAGGGGCTGTTGTCGGCGGTGCCGCGGTTGGACCGTGACACCGAGACATTGGCCACCATTCCAGGCGATCCGCCCGATATGTCGCGGCTGCCCGCGGGCTGTCCCTTTTCCCCCCGCTGCGCCTGGGCGGAGGCGCGGTGCACCGCCCGCCGCCCGCCGCTGGAACGGGTTGCGCGCGGTGGACGGCGGGCCTGCCATGTCGCGCCGGAGGGTTTGGTGTGAGCCTGCTGCGCGTCGAAGATCTTAGCGTCACTTTCGACGTGCGCGGTCGCGGCGATTGGCCCTGGACGCCGGCGCGAAAACTACAGGCCGTGCGGGCGCTGTCCTTTGAGGTCGCCGAGGGCGAGACGCTGGGCGTCGTCGGCGAAAGCGGCTCGGGGAAATCCACACTGGCCCGGGCCATCGTCGGCACGGTGCCGGCAACCGGGGGAAAGATCCTGTGGGACGGCAGCGATCTGGCCGCACTTGGCCCGGCGCAGCGCCGCAAACACCGCAAATCCGTGCAAATGATCTTCCAAGATCCGCTGGCCGCGCTGAACCCGCGCATGACCGTGGGGGAGATCATCGCCGAGCCGCTGCGCACGCATCATCCAGATACCGCAAAACCGGATATGCGCCGCAAGGTGGGTGAGATGATGGAGCGGGTGGGCCTGTTGCCCAACCTCGTCAACCGCTATCCGCATGAGTTCTCGGGCGGGCAATGCCAGCGGATCGGCATCGCCCGTGCGCTGATCCTCGGCCCGAAACTGGTGCTCTGCGATGAGCCTGTGTCGGCGCTGGATGTCAGCGTTCAGGCGCAGGTGGTCAACCTGTTGCAAGCGCTTAAGCGCGACATGGGGCTAAGCCTGATTTTCATCGCCCACGATCTGAGCGTGGTCAAACACATCTCGGACCGGATTGCGGTGATGTATCTTGGAACGCTTTTGGAGATCGGCGCAGCCGACCAGGTCTGCCGGGCGCCGCGTCATCCCTATACCAAAGCGTTGATTTCGGCCGTTCCGGTGCCCGATCCCGCGGTTGAAAAGGCCCGGCGGCCCGCGGTGTTGGAAGGAGAGTTGCCATCGCCGATGGCGCCGCCGTCGGGCTGTGTGTTTCGAACGCGGTGCCCGGTGGCCCTGGCGCGCTGTGCCGATCAGATCCCGGCGCTGCGGTGGATGGATGGCGCGCACGCGCATGCCTGCCCCGTGGTCGCGGCGGAGGCCCAGCACCCGGCCTAGAGCGTTTCGCGGAATAGCTAAGGCCTCACGCATCCCATAACGCGTTGAAATCCTTGATTTCAGCCAGCGTTTTAGGATTGAGGTTCTCACCAAACGCTGCAAGCCGTTCGACGCGGACCGGCACACAGGCCCCCCCGGGCCGGTTTTTCTGGGGCAGGGTGCGAATGCCCAGGATCTTGCGCCCTGCGACATGAAAAAGCCCGGCGATATCCCGGTTTCCGCCGAACGGTTTAGAGCAATTTCCGTTCACATTGGATCAGAAATCGCTGTCTCAAGATCAGCA
>ERZ1740062.572-NODE-572-length-18789-cov-3.601153_pt1 | contig 18789 bp, 15 predicted proteins | sample MGYA00581741_ERZ1740062 | MGnify/ENA primary metagenome ERZ1740062 (study PRJEB43018, sample SAMN04849747) | marine metagenome | isolation source: floating plastic debris | place: Pacific Ocean | collected 2008-09-01 | study: EMG produced TPA metagenomics assembly...
GTGAAAAAGTAGTTAAACGATTTCAGTTTTATGCTGTTTTTCCAGAGACGCTTGAATTTAAAGTAAGGCAAGATTCAACAGATATCGGTACTATTGTTGTAATACCGAAGGTTGGCAACGAATTTGGTTTAGCAGGAAAAACCTGGCAAGTTTTAGATATAGACTTTTCTAAAAAAATAATATTTGTCAAACAAGTTAAAGGTAAAGCAGGTATTTTTTGGCGTGGCGGTAGTGGAACAATTCACAGTAAAATATTACAAAGAATGCGCCGCGTTTTATTGGAAAATACAGAGTATGCATAATTACAACAAAATGCGAAAAAGCGCTTAACAGAAGCGCGTCAATTAGCCTCATATTTTGAATTAGAAAAAAGTAACATAGTAAAATTAGAAAAAGGTAAATCCTGTATTTTCCCTTGGATGGGTACCATTGCTTATAACACTTTAGAGAGATTGCTAAATAATTTTTGCCGGGAGTCTTTAGAAATTAAATCTATTGGTGGTAATAATCCTTACTTTATTACCCTTAAATTAGGAAAAGGTAAATTTGAACAGCTTGAAGCAGAAATTTTATCTTTATGCGAACAAAGGATTATTAACGAACATTTAGTTGCGGATGCAGAAGCACCAGAAATACAAAAATATGATAAGTTTATTCCTTTCCCGCTATTACGGAAAGCCTTTGCCGCCGATTATTTAAATATGGAAGAAGTTAGACAGCAAGTAGCGCTTTGGTAGAGTTTTAATCAAAATAGGATAGATAGAGGTAGGGGAGCATCCCAATTTTTTGAAAAGCCCGGAGGCTACGAAAACAAAGCCGCGATGGCGTGCTAATAATTCTCCTAGCCCGTGAAGACGGGCTTTGTAAATGTAACTGCACCCTTTGAGGGTGTCAGGTAAAATGTTTTTTAAGAATTGGGATGCTCCCGAGAGGTAAAGTAGAGATAGAGGGTGAAGAGAGGTTAGATAATTTAATTGCTAACTTCTAACTCCTAACTCCTAATTCCTAACTATTATGTACGATTATGTAATTATTGGTGCAGGCTCTGCCGGTTGTGTATTGGCAAATCGCTTAACAGAAAACCCTCGAATAAAAGTTTTATTGTTAGAAGCTGGTAATCCAGATAAATCTCCTAAAATACATATTCCTGCTGGTTTTCCCGATTTATTCAAAACCAAATATGACTGGAATTATTATACAGAAAAACAATCGAATCTAAATAACCGTCAACTCTATTTTCCTCGTGGCAAAGTACTTGGTGGAAGTAGTTCAATTAATGCCATGATTTATATCAGAGGTAATTATTCGGACTACGATAATTGGCATAATTTAGGAAATCAAGGATGGAGCAGTCAAGAAGTACTTCCTTATTTTAAAAAAGCTGAAAATCAATCTAGAGGTTTTAGCGAATACCACGGTATAACAGGACTTCTTCACGTTACAGATTTGCGCGAGCGCAATCCTCTTTCTGAAGTTTTTGTCAAAGCAGCAATGGAAACTGGGTTTGCCTATAACCATGATTTTAATGGAATAGAGCAAGAAGGAGTCGGCTTTTATCAAGTGAATCAAAAAAATGGGCAACGTCACAGTGCTGCAACTGCTTATTTAAAACCTGCATTATCAAGAAAAAATTTGACGGTAGAAACAAATTCGCAAGTTACAAGAATATTGTTTGCAGGAAAACGAGTAATTGGCTTAACTTATATTTATCGAAGTGTAGAACATAAAATTACAATTAACCAAGAAATTATATTAAGTGCTGGAACAATTAATAGTCCACAATTATTAATGCTTTCGGGGATTGGTTGTGCGGCACATCTCAAATCATTAGATATTCCAGTAGTATTAGATTTACCGGGTGTTGGGCAAAATTTACAAGATCATTTATTTTTATCAATTGTTTATAAATGCACAAAATCTATTACCCTAGCTAATCTAGAAAAACCATATAGTATTCTTAAATATTTATTCTTCAAAAAAGGAGCATTAACATCAAATGTTGCTGAAGCGGGTGGCTTTTTAAAAACCATAGATAATTTAGATAATATTAATCTTCAACTGCATTTTGTCCCCGGCTGTTTAATAAATCATGGTTTTTCCAATCGTAAAGAACATGGATTTACTTTATGTCCAACTCTTTTGTATCCCCAAAGTAAAGGTAAAATTACTTTGCGTTCAAAAAATCCTTTAGAAGCACCAGTTATTCAACCTAACTATCTAGCAAAAGAAGAAGATAATCATGTATTATTTTCAGGCGTTAAAATATGCCGTAAAATCTTACAATCTCAGGCATTTGAGACATTTAGAGAGAAAGAAATTCTTCCTGGTTTGGAGATACAAACAAATGAAGATATTTTTAATTTTATTCGTAACAATTCTGAAAGTTTATACCATCCAGTAGGCACTTGTAAAATGGGTAATGACTCAATGTCCGTAGTTAATTCAAAACTACAAGTTCTGGGAATAAAAGGTCTAAGAGTCGTAGATGCTTCAATAATGCCTAATATTATTGGTGGTAACACAAATGCTCCCACAATTATGATTGCCGAAAAAGCCGCCGATATGATTAAACAATAAAAATTTCCTTTATCTCCGCAATTAAATATTACATTTAATGACACCAAGCTACTTAATTACCTCTTCTTAACTTTTTCATAATTTTACATATAATACTCAAAAATATTTTCATCTTTCATCAGAGATTAGTAGTTATTTGATATACTGCTACTAAAGTTTGAATTTGATAGGCTATGAGCATTGGTGTGATGAGATATCTTACATTATGCACTGGTTATTGACCGGACCATTGACTGTAGAAAAACTAACAGTTCGGATTCAAGATTTGCCAGCATCCTTAAAAGGTATCCGCATAGTGCAACTGACTGATTTTCACTATGACGGCTTACGTTTATCAGAAAAAATGTTAGAAAAAGCCATAATTGCCAGCAATGAAGCGGAACCCGATCTAGTTGTTTTGACTGGTGATTATGTAACTGACGATCCCAGTCCCATCAATCAATTAGTACTTCGACTTAAACATTTAAATAGTCGTTACGGTACTTATGCCATACTTGGCAATCATGATATACATTACGCCCATTCAAAAGCTGAAATTACATCTGCTTTCACCAGGGTTGGAATTGAAGTTCTCGATCATAAAATAGCTTATCCATTAGGAAAAGGATTACCATTAGTGGGACTCGCTGAATATTGGTCTCCTCATTTCCAACCTGAATTAGTGATGAATCAGTTAGATGCGGCAACACCGCGCATAGTTTTATCCCATAATCCCGATACCGCTGATATATTGCGAAAATGGCGTGTAGACTTACAATTATCCGGTCATACTCATGGCGGTCACATTGTAATTCCAGGTATCGGACCTCTAATAGTTGCTTATAACAATATTCTTCGTAGAATACCAAGAAAACTGCGCCGTTGGATGCCATTTGTAAAAAAAGAATTTTTTAAAGTAGTGAGAAATTGGCAATGGGTGCAGGGATTTCATCAAGTCGGCACTAATCAACTTTATGTTAATCGCGGGTTAGGAACTTATCTCCCCGGAAGATTTTTAAGTAATCCAGAAGTCACCGTTATTACTTTGGAATGAAGGGGAAAAAGTAGTAGGGAGAAACAATAATATAAATTCCTAACTCTTAACTCCTAACTTATAACTTATAAACCGCCCTTAGTTACGACCGATAATGTCAGTAATTAAAGACGGTTTATTAAATAGTTAGTGGATTGAGAAGAGTTGAAAATCAGGATTAGTTAACTTAAATATGAGGTGAACTGTAATCGCAATCTTAGAACAGCTTATTACTCGACATACATCCTAAATCATTCATCAGCTAAACAGGCATCTTTATCTGCGTCTGCTTTTCAAAACCTCCAAATTTACTCATTTATAGACTCAAGGCGAAAACACAAAATTAACAGGATGTAAGATACGATAAGCAATTGCGATGGGATTAGAGGAGGGAGGCACTAACTCTAATCGAAAATTTGTTTGTTAGTTTTTTCACTTCACTTGTGCCTTATTTATAAAATTAGCATTCATTTTCTATAAGACCAACCTTATTTTACCGATCGTGACTAGTAGTAACTTTTCGTAATATTTGTCTATCTTTTTTAATGTAATTAGTATTAATTACTCATTATTTTGCTTTGATAAGCTGATGTGCAAATTAAACCCGTAACAGCTTAAATGGCTAAACTCAATTCTGGTGCTATCGAAACAAAGCCCCTTTGCACGCTGCTTAACTCCAGCGCATCTTTATCAACAAATGGGATAAAACCAGATTTCTTGCTAAGTAAATGGTTAAAACTGAAAAACCTCACCCTCAATCCCTCCTTGCTAAAGGGAGGGAGCAATACACCAGGGTGAGATTTCATTTGATATTTGAGTAAATCTTGCAAAAATAAAAATTCACTTTGCTGCAACAATTTTCACTAATTAATAATCGCTAATTATCCATTACCAATTACAGCCTTTTGGGGTTGGGGATGAAGCAAACCATCTAATAATAATGCGGGACGTTCGCCATAAGGCCAAGCAAAAGCATGACGGAAAGCGGCATCCTGACAAGCTTGTAGCATTTCAAAATCGATAATTTCATAAGTCAAAAGATTTTCGTACTCAAAGGGTAAGCGCACGTTATGTAACCCGGCGTTATCGGTACAAATGGCGATATCTACCCCAGCATCAAAACAACGCTCGAATACTACTTTTAACTGTCGGATATCTTGCAGTGTTCCCGTCTTAATGTAAGTTGTCGGACAAACTTCTAAACATTGCCCGCGTCTGGCTATATCCTTGAGTAAATCTGGATATAGCAATGGAATCTGGATACCATGTCCAACTCGCATTAAATAGGGTAATAACTCTGGATGACACCCATCTTTAGTTTCATAAAGGTGTCCGGTAGTATTTAAGCCAAGAGATAAAGCGTATTCGTAAAGCTGTACCCATTCGTCCATGCGATCGCCATAAACGCTATCTCCCCCTGCTACGTCAATAGCACATACATACTGTCTATTTTGAGCGGCTAAATCTACAATCGCTTTGTTCACCTCATAGGGAAGGCGCGTGTGCATACACAAAATCTGACTGGTGACAATCGGATATTGCGATACTTTGCTAGATTTACCCACAACATCCACAATCTCCGCCATTTTGTCAATTCTGTGCGATTGACTTAAATTTTCTGGGGTTCGTAGATAGGGAGTATAGCGCAGTTCTAAATAAGCTAAGTTTTCAAAAATGTAAGCGCCACGTACCAAACGATAAATAAAATAAGGCAAAGTCTCTACAGTTTGCACGCTTTCAACTAAGGTGTGCAATTCTAGATACTCTTCTAAGGTATTGCGCGGCTTGGTGTAAAACTCTTCAAATTCTTGATAATTTTGAAAGCCTTTAACTAATTCATCAGAATGACGCTCGAAATATCCCCATAAAATCCGGGGTACAACCGAACCGCCCAGATGTCTATGCAATTCAGCGTATAAAGCCATAATGAGATTTCGTTCTAAAAATTTTATTAATATTAACAAAAACAAACGGCAAAAAAATATATACTTAATAAATTTTTTGGTAAGTTCTATCTAAATTCCTTGTTCACTTGATCGATTGCATGCAATAATTCCTCACCAGTACAGGGTTTTGGCACAAATACTTTCACGCTATAATCTGATGCAGATGCCGTTGTGGGATTAAAAACTAAGCCACTAATCGCAACAATTTTCACTTGTGGGTTGATTTTTTGTAACATTCTGATGGTAGTTTCCCCATCCATTTCGGGCATAATCATGTCTAGTAATACTAGATTAATTTCTTGTTGATATTTGCCATAAATTTCTACCGCTTCGATTCCATTAGATGCTGTGAGTACGCGGTAATTATAGGCTTCTAAAGATGATTTAGTAATTTCGCAAATAGCTGGTTCATCATCAACTACTAAAATGAGTTCGCCGCTACCATTAAGATTTTTTGCTTGTTCGCAATAAGAAATACTAGTTTCTGGGTTGGGCAGAATAGGTAAATAAATTTTGACAATAGTACCTTGATTTAATTCACTGTAAACATTGACAAAACCACCATGGTTTTTAACAATACCCAAAGCTGTAGAAAGACCTAAACCAGTACCTTTACTTAGTTCTTTTGTAGTAAAAAATGGTTCAAAAATCCTTTCTTGAATTTGAGGATGCATACCTACTCCCGTATCTGCAACGCTAATCACAGCATAGGTACCAACTTTGGCATCAATATTCATCTGGGCAGAAGATTGATCGATTACCAGATTTTCGGCAGAAATTTCTAACTCTCCTCCTTGAGGCATGGCATCGCGGGCATTAACTACCAAATTCATTAACACTTGATGCAGTTGAGTGGTATCACCGCGAATATAACCTAATTGTGGTGATATATTAACAGTTAATTGAATTGATTTTGGGAAGGTTTCTCGGATAATTTGCTCAATTTCTGCAACTAGATATTTGATTTGGATGGGAGTACGTTTACCTTCAATACCTCTGGCAAAGGATAACAACTGTTTAATTAAATTAGCCCCTCGTTGAGCATTATTTTCTAAAGTTCTAAGTAACCGCAAATGTTGCGAATCGTGCAATCTTCTTTCTAACAATTGAACTGACATTAAAATCGGTGCTAAGACGTTGTTGAGATCGTGGGCTATACAACCTGCTAAGGTACCGATGCTTTCTAAGCGCTGGGTTCTTAAAAGTTGTGTTTCTAGTAATTTGTTTTGAGTAATTTCTGTATTTTCTGCCAAAATTGATTTTGGTTTGCCTTTATCGTCTCGCAATAAAGTCCAGCGACTTTGAATAATAATATCTTTACCATCTTTAGTTACTTGATTTAATTCTCCTTGCCATTCGCCTTGATTAATAACGGTTAATAATGCATCATCTTGCCCCTTAGAATGTTCTTCATGGAGTAATTGCGATGCTTTTTTTCCATAAACTTCTGATGCTTGCCAACCATAGATATTCTCAGCACCTTTATTCCAATATAAAATTCGATTATGAATATCTTTGACTAAAATTGCGTTTGTCACTACATCTAATAGTGCTGCTTGTTCGTGGAGTTTTTGTTCGGAAAGTTTACGTTGCGTGATATCGCGAGTTATTGCTAAATGTAAAAAACCACCGTCTGTTTCATTTGTTTATGGTACGGCGTTGGTTTCCTTCCAGAGGCGGGTACCTTTGTATCCATTCTTCTCGAATTCTAAGGTTTCTTTATTACCCCGACAAACGCTTTCATGCATTAATCTGTATTTTTTTTGATATTCCGGTGTGATGGTTAAGTATATTGATTTACCAATTAATATATCGGCATTTTCTACCTCCATCATTACTATACCGGAGGTATTTATTTCTAAAAGGGTACCATCTTTTTGTATTAACTTAATAGATTCTGGCTCTGCATCTATTATTGCCCTTAAGCGGTTTTCGCTTTGTCGTAAGGCATTTTCGGTTTTTTTGAGTTTAAGAATGTAATTTTTAAGTCGATAATAAAGCTGCGATACTAATCCTAAGTTAATAGAACCAGCGATTAGAAAAGCTGTAATAGCTTTTTGATAGTTGATTTGCGACTGATTAATTTTATCCAATAATATTTTATTTTCTTTTGTCTTGATTGAATCAATTAGTGTTTTTATTTCATTTATTAACGCTACATCTTCAGATAAGCCCAATCTGGTTTCTGAATTGCTATATAAATATTTTCTAAAATCATTAAGTCTATTATTGATGGTTTTTTCTAGTAGTAAAATTCTGTCTATATATTGGAAATTATCTTCAGTTATATTCTTTAATGATTGAATATTTTCATCAATTTTTATCCAAGCTGACATATAGGCTTTTAGATTATTTTCATCTGTTGACAAGAAGTATGCTTCACGAGCGATTTGAACATCTTTGAATGCAGAAAGTGTTCTTTCAATTTGAACAATAGCTTTATATGAATTATTTACGCTTTGTTGATTTATATTTAGCTTAATAGTGTTACTATAAGAAATTACTGCATTCGCAAATACTATGCAGATAAAAAATAAAAATACTATTCTCAGTTTTTTGATGCTAAATCTATTCATTATATTTTTCAAAAAAAAATTGGCTGACGGCAAAAAAATATTATTTTTTAGTTAATTATATGATTTATATAAAATTGAATATTGTCTGACAACTACCTCTTAAATCAAGTTATCTGTATCTTATCAAGAGTTGGGCCAATGAGAATAGAACTTAATTCAACAACAAATAATTATTTTTATCTTCAATGAAAACTCAGTTTAAAAAAAGATAATTTAAATTAGAAAAATGAGAAATGCTAATTTAGTATCTTTATTTTTTATTGTAAAGTAATTAATACAACATTTATTAAAAATATTTTATCGGGGAAAGCATTCATGCCACCTAAAAGGTTAAATTGTACTTAATATATTATGGATTAAGCCTTCATAAATCTACGTTTTATCTATACATACTTGATACATTTTTCTTAACTTAATGTGCCACCATATTTGTAAATATAAACTTCAAGCACTACTGAATATTTAAACTATAAAAGTGTTACTTATTTTACCAGCAATTAAATAAAAAAATGTATTCTATCAATCAATTCGAGGCAAACAAAAAGTTAGATATGTCACAGATTTATAACTAATGTAGATTTTGTTAGATAATGTAACCTATACGTCTTGACATTAGTTACTTGAAGTGTAGATAATAATCATTTGTGGAAACTTTAGCTTATTAAAATCTCTTGGCTAACGTCGTTGTGATAGGTGCCCAATGGGGCGATGAAGGGAAAGGAAAAATAACGGATTTACTCAGCCGTTCCGCAGATGTTGTCGTGCGTTACCAAGGGGGGGTAAATGCGGGACATACAATTGTAGTTAAAGGTCAAACCTTTAAACTGCACCTGATTCCCTCTGGTATTTTGTATCCAGAAACCAAATGTATTATTGGTTCTGGAACTGCGATCGATCCACAGGTTTTAATTGCGGAACTAGATCGAATAGAAAGTTTAGAAATTTCTACTAGAAATCTGTTAATTTCCGAGACGGCACACGTTACGATGCCGTATCACCGATTAATTGATAAAGCTTCGGAAGAACGACGGGGTAATCATAAAATCGGTACTACAGGTAGAGGCATCGGTCCAACCTATGCCGATAAATCCGAACGCACGGGTATTCGGATGTTGGATTTGATGGACCCGAAAGGGTTGCGCGAACAGCTTGAGTGGACGATTAATTATAAAAACGTCATTTTAGAAAAGCTCTATAATTTACCACCCATAGATGTTTCCGCTGTAATTGAAGAGTATTTGGGATATGCAGAACGCTTGCGCCGTCACGTTGTTGATACTTCCTTAGAAATTTACCAGGCGATTAGAGAACGTCGCAATATTTTATTTGAGGGAGCGCAAGGTACTCTTTTAGATTTAGATCACGGAACTTATCCTTTTGTTACTTCCTCAAATCCCGTGGCGGGTGGTGCTTGTGTGGGTACCGGATTGGGACCTACCCATATTGACCGAGTGATTGGAGTGGCTAAAGCTTATACAACTCGGGTGGGAGAAGGTCCATTTCCGACCGAACTTTCCGGAGAAATAGGGGAACAACTGTGTTCCATAGGGGCTGAATTTGGTACAACTACCGGACGCAAACGCCGCTGTGGTTGGTTTGATGGGGTTATTGGTCGTTATGCAGTGCGGATTAACGGTATGGACTGTTTGGCGATTACTAAACTCGATGTTCTTGATGGACTTGAAGAAATTAAAGTTTGTGTCGCTTACGAAATTGATGGTTCCCGCACGGAAAATTTTCCTAGCAGTTCCCGAAAATTTGCTCGCTGTCGCCCGATTTACAAAACTTTTCCGGGATGGCAGCAATCGACAAGCAATTGTCGCAATTTAGAGGATTTACCGCCACAAGCATTAGACTATCTCAAGTTTTTGGCAGAATTAGTTGAAGTACCGATCGCGATTGTCTCCTTGGGTGCGAGTCGCGATCAAACAATCATTGTCGAAGATCCAATTCACGGACCTAAGAGAGGATTGCTCCATGCTGACGGGACTCCTGCTTCTTTAGAGACGGCATAGGGTACAATGTTTAATTTGTGCCTGTATTTGTGCGTATATTTGAGAGGCGCGGTAGCAAAAACAGTCTCTAGTAATTGTAAACTGACTCAGAAACATTAAATAAGAACAGAACTATGGAAATGACGGTCGAATGTCAAAAGCGACCAGAAGGAAGCAAAACTAAAGCTTTGCGTCGTTCTGGAGAAATCCCTGCCAATTTATACGGTCATAAGGGTACGGAATCAATTTCTTTGGTAATTAATGCCAAAACCGTTCAAACCTTGCTCAAAAAAGTTTCGGTTAACAATACCTTAATTGATTTAAAAATAGGCGATATTCCTTGGCAGGGTAAAACTTTGCTGCGGGAAGTTCAAACTCATCCAGCCACAGGAAAACCCTACCATCTCAGCTTTTTTGCAGTAGCAGGTCATGGTAAAACGACGGTAGAAGTATCTTTCAACTTTGTCGGCGATGCCATTGGTGTAAAACAAGAAGGCGGCATGTTAGATACCGTAATTACTCAAATGCAGCTCAACTGTCTGCCAGAGAACATTCCTGACAAAATTGATATTGATGTTAGTAATTTAAACGTTGGAGACAGCTTGCACGTCAATGAAATTGTATTACCTGAAGGCGTAACATTAACAGCAGAATCCGATGAACTCGTTGTTAGCGTTTTACCACCTCAAGTTAGTGCAACTACAGAGACTGGAGGTGAAGGCGCAGGAGAAGGTGAATCTGGAGCTGCTTAAACGGTACTCGATTAATTTAAAATGCCAGGAGGTAAACTCCTGGTTTTTTTGTATTTTAAGCGAACTATATTTGTACGCAAGTTGGAGGGATTATGAGTCAGATTTCCATTCCAGCAGTAATTGAGCAAATGATGCAGCCCGGGTTTTATCTCCATGCAGTTAAAGAACCTATAGAGTTGATTCAAACTCACTGTTCTTACGTATTACTGACGGGAGATTATGTCTATAAGCTGAAAAAGCCGGTGAATTTTGGTTTTTTGAATTATTCGACGCTAGAGGGGCGAAAGCATTTTTGTGAGGAAGAATTACGGTTAAATCAAAGAACAGCTCCAGAAATTTTTTTAGAAGTTGTGCCGATTACCCAAGATGGCGATAAATATCTGTTGAGGGGAACGGGTGAAGCCGTAGAATATGCATTGAAAATGCATCAGTTTCCACAAGAGACGCTATTTAGTCAAATGTTTGAGCGGGGAGAACTTCAAGAACAACAGATAGCAGAATTGGGAAGAGTTGTAGCTCGATATCACGAATCGGCTGCAACTAGCGGCTATATTAGCTCCTTTGGAGAAGCATCCGGAGTAAGAACTGGATTCGACGAGAATTACAAACAAACCGAAAAATATATCGGCATCGCTCAGACGCAACAGCAATTTAATCAAACGAAGGATTATACAGAAAAATTTTTTCGCGATCGCACTGAATTATTTAAAAGTCGTATTGCGAACAATTTTATTCGGGAATGCCACGGTGACTTGCATTTGAGAAATATTTGCTTGTGGCAAGATAAAATAATGTTATTTGACTGTATTGAATTTAACGAACAATTTCGTTTTGTCGATGTCATATATGATGTAGCTTTCGCGATGATGGATTTAGAAGCGCGAAACCGCAAAGATTTAGGCAATATCTTTTTAAATACCTACATCGAAGAAACTGGAGACTATGAAGGTTTACAATTACTACCTTTATATTTAAGCCGCCAAGCTTATGTGAGAGCAAAGGTAACTTCATTTTTACTTGATGACAAGGGCGTATCAGAAACAGCCAAGCAAGAAGCAATTTCAACTGCTGCCAATTACTATAAACAAGCTTGGCAATATACTAAACCCAGCCAAGGGAAATTAATTTTAATGTCTGGTTTGTCTGGTTCTGGTAAAAGTACTACAGCCAGATACTTAGCCCGAGAATTAGGAGCAATTCATTTACGTTCCGATGCAATACGCAAACATTTAGCCAGAATTCCACTATTACAGCGAGGTGGAGATGATTTATATACTGCCGAAATGAGTCAAAAAACTTATTCGAGGTTAATGGAATTAGGAATTATGCTGGCTCGTCTTGGTTTTTCAGTAATTTTGGATGCAAAATACGACAAGCAGCAATTACGAGGTGATGTAATTGAACAAGCAGACGAACATCAAATCCCCCTAACAATTATCAACTGTACCGCACCAGAAAAAATATTACGCCAACGCCTTGTCAAGCGGATGGGTGACGTAGCAGATGCAACCGCCGATTTGCTACCATCACAAATGAAAAGTGCCGAACCATTTACTGAAAAAGAGAAACTATATCTTAAAATTTTAGACACAACTCAGCCACGAGATGCACAATTAAAACAAGTAATTAGCCAATAGCCGAATTATGGCAAAAAATAATTTTCTACCTCTATCCCAAGGCTTTCTCAATCAACTGATATTCGGAATATTTTTGGCATTTATATTTTTCCTGTTCTCTAGAAAACTGGATTTAAGTGTCTTACTCGGAATATCGGGTGGGTTAGCATTAGGCTTGTTTACAACAACAACAAAAACAGGACCCTACCCCGAAACTGTAGCATCTTCCGATGGTGTGGATGCCGGACTGAAATATTGGTTGTTTTTCCTACTTTGCTTTTTACTTTTGGGTTATGAATCGCCCACAAGTATTTTACTAAGTGGATTAGCTGGTTTTGGTGGGGGCTGGATTTTTGCTTGGTGGGGAAGCAAAGAACCAACCGTCACCAAAGTATCAAGTCAAACTTTGCGAGATATAGAAGCCCAAGACGAAACAAGTTCTCCCACGCAGCGAATTAACTCGCCGCGAACTAGAAAAACTACCCGTCGTTACCGTCGTCGTTCTGGAATCAATATTAAATTTTGGGAAAAGTAGCCAAAAGTTATGCTTGTCGCAGAACTAGCGATATTCACTCTTTAGGGGAAGCGCGGAGTGAGGAGTTAGGAGTTAAAAATGAGGAGTTACTATTTCACGACTCATATCTTAATGTGATTTAAAAAATTGGGTTTTTTTACAATCATTAAATTATGAATTTTTAATTTTTGTTTTTGAAACCCAGTTTTTTTTCGGACTTGTTAAGTTTAAACTGCAACAAGTGACATTACTCCTAACTCATCACTCCTAGCTGATAACTTGTAGTTACTATGTTTTTATATCTTTCCAAGCTGCTGCCCCTTTTTTTATATCCTCTAGGTTTTGCTTGTATTTGTTGCTTTTTAGCCTTTTTCTTGCTTTGGAAACGACCGCGCGTAGCAGCATTTTGCATGACGCTAGCGTTGTTTGTATTGCTATTTAGCTCTAATGCTTGGGTTTCTCGTTTTCTCGTGCGTTCTTTGGAATGGCAAAATATTCCATCAGGAGAATTACCAGCAGCAGAGGCAATTGTAGTTTTAGGTGGTGCGACAAAATCAGCCTACGAACCTAGAACAACTGTAGACTTAAGCGAAACAGGAGATAGAGTTCTTCACGCCGTTCAACTTTATCGCCAAGAGAAAGCACCCCTAATTATTGTTAGTGGCGGGCGTAGCGATTGGCGGGGTGGCGGTAGCCCAGAGTCAGAAGACATCGCAAAATTACTTGTATTTATGGGTGTAGAATCGAAAGATATTATACAAGAACCTGATTCCCTGAATACTTATCAAAACGCCGTAAACGTTAAAAAGATTCTTTTAGAACGTGAGATTGACCGCATCTTACTAGTAACTTCAGCAATGCATATGCCGCGTTCTCTGGCAATTTTCAAACATCAAGAAATTAATGCGATTGCTGCACCTACTGACTTTCTGGTTACAGAAGGTGAAATTCAAGAACTAGGTAACACGCCTAAAGGTGCAATTTTAAGCTTATTACCCGACAGCAAAAATTTAGATCACTTTACTATGGCGTTAAAAGAATATATTGGCATGATTGTATACCGTTTGCGCGGCTGGGTTTGAGTCAATGAAAAATTAGTAATTAACAATGAAGAATTGTTGAGCGATGAAAGGCTTGGAGTATTTTCAACTAACAACTAACAACTAACAACTACCATCAAAATAATGTCTCAAGAATTACCAATAATCGTTCCTTCATCCGAATCTCATGTCAAAGAAAGTATTGCCGTTAGTGAAACTACTTATAGATTTTACCGAGAAGTTGAAGTGCGCTCGGAATTTAAACGTTATTGTGAATGGTATTCTTCTACAGCCCAAAACAATCGTCAAGAACTCAAAAAAATGCGCGGCGAACTGAACATATTTCAATGGTTTCGCCGCCGGAATTAAGTATAAGAATTAGATTTGTTCTAGCTCTGTAGTACGTAAGTGAGCTTTAAATTTTTTAGTAAACTTCACTTGAATAGGTAAATTAGCACTAACAGGTCTTCCTTTCCACTCCGTAGCAATATTTATTACTTCCCCTTCTAAGCCCTTGATATCAAAAGCTTCACTGCGATGTTCGGGATGATGATAAACTATTACGGATTCACTGACGCGGACGCGATCGCCAACTTTCATATCACTATCTACATTTAATTTTTGGTTTTCCACAACTGTAGCCACGGCTATACCTCTGTAATTTGTTTTTTTATCAAAAATAGACTACTTGCCATTTAAATTTTGTTTTAGCTTTTAAATATGGTAGAGAAGCCATACATAAAACTTACCTTACACCAAGGCAAGAGTTTTCATCCTTATATCTTCACTCTATACGTTGCCTTTGGTCAACTAGTAGAAGACAATAGAATTTTGGATGATAAATAAATAGTTAGTTAGGAGTTAGGAGTTAGGAGTTAGGAATTAAAAATTATGTTCTTGTCTCCTTGTCTCCTTGTCTTCCCCTCCGAGTTGCACCACTTGCTACGAGTCGGGGAACCCGCCCAACGCAGTGGCTTACCATCTCCCTTTTTCCTCAATAAGGAGGACAAACTTTCTGTATCTCCTGGGGAAGTTGCTTGCAAGTTCTGTTAAATGATTTAGGCTGAATCAACCACCATGCCAACAATCCTAATGCTGTAGCTCCTATAAGCAACAACAATAATCTTCCCAAAAATAATACTGGATTACCCTTGGATTTTTTCTTTGTGGCAACAGGAGCGGTACTTGAAACGGTTTCGTCGTCGGAAAGTCGCAAGTCTAAGAGTGCTTGGGAACTTTCGGCTAATTCTTGTTCTGCTTCTGGTGTTTTTTCTTGTTCTACAATTTCTATTTCGGATGCTTTGGGACTTACTATGGCTAAATAATCTGGGATGACGCGACAATGGGTAATAACTACTGAAATATTGTCATGTCCGTTTTTTTGATTGGCTAGTTTAATCAAAGAATCAGTAGCTTCTTGCGGAGAGACTTCACCCGTTAATACAGGTAAGACATAATCGCGCCAATAATGTTCTACCAAACTATTGTCGCTTAAGCCGTCGGAACAGAGCAGCAATATTCCATCTTCTTCTACAATAAAGCGTCTGATTTGGGGATGAAGAAACTCGCCTTCTTTAGTACCTAAAGCTTGAGTAATGGCGGTAGCATCAGGGCGTTGTAATGCTTGACGGTATAGGCTACGACTGTGAAGTACTTCTCGCGTTGCCACATCGTCATCAACTGTAAGTAACTGGCAATAGTCGCGAGTAATCCAATAAGCGCGACTGTCACCAATATTGGCAATATAAAGTTCGCCAGCATTTTCCGAACGCCAATTAGCGATAGTTTGTACGCTTTGGGGTATTTGTAACGACATTACCAACGTTGTTGCCATGCGTTCTCTTTTTTGGCGTTTTTGTTGGTTGTTAGCGTTACAAATTAAGTTATTGACAACTCGTAAACTGGCTTCAATTTGTTGTTGCAACAAATCTGGGGATACGATTTCACTTTGTTGAGCAACTTCAGCAAGTAAAGCGCGTATTTGTAATTTAACTGATTGTACGGCCAAAGCGGAAGCAACTTCACCTCCTTCGTGTCCACCGATACCATCGCAAACTATAGATACTCTTGGTAATAAAGAATCTTCTGGAGAATCTTGCTTACAAGGAAAACAATTGTCTTCATTTCTGGGTAATTTTTCTCCTTTATCTGTAATTCCAGATACTTTTAAAGTCAAAGGTAATTCTGCTGATGTCGATAGTAATAGTTGATTTAGTTGAGCAGAAATAGTCTCGAAATCAACTACACCACTACACATCTGCTTCACAATTTTTTTGAGAGGATTGTTAACTTTTGTGTGAGAAATCGCCACAATTGGTCGCCAACATTCTCCCAACTGCTGTAAAGTTGGTGCGTCGGTACTTGCAATCAGTTCTAACAAGCGCAAGCACCAACCTTGTACCCGCAGGTTTTCTGCAACCAGCAAACTACCTGCAACTCCCAATTCAGATAAAGGCTGCCACAATTCGAGAATTTGCCACAACCAGTAAACTTGTCTAACTGCCGTTGAATTTTCCCATACATCGGTAATTGTGGGATAAAGATTACCTTTATCATTGATGGGTGCATTTTCTAGCAACAAGATATTATCTTCGCCTTGTTGGGGGGATAAACCAGAGGCTTGATGCTTGGCGTATCCCACAAATCCATAAACGTGAGGTATGTGTAATCTATGTTGATGTAAGCGAAGATAGGGAATAACTTGTGATGGTAATTTCTCTGGTATATCTGGTATTGCTATTGGCTGAGTATCCAGCCAAATTTGAGGTGAAATAACTTCGTAGCGAGAAGCAATTTTTCCTCCCGGTTCCAAGTTATTGTTTTTTGTATCCACCGCCCAAAGATATCTGTAAATAAGAGGTGTAAAACAGTTAGCGCAAAGGCGATTACCTACAGTATTTACGGGATCGGTACAGTGAGGATTCGTGCAATAAACTATCCTTTGAGTAGAAATCATCAGGTATAAATTCCATCTACGAAAATAAGTGCGTAAATTTCAGTTACATTTAGCGGTCGAATAATTAAGCTTGAACTAGACTGAGTGAATATGCTTTTAAGCAAGGTCTGTTAATAGAAGTAATCAAAATTTACCGCAAAAATAACAAATTTGAATTTCAGAAAATAATTAGTATGCAGGTGTATTTAAATTTAGTACGATGCGGCTTAAATAAATCTTCCCTTTTTAAGTAACGAAAAAGCTAGCATTCTATGTTTTTCACTTTTATACTTAATGCTTGAGCCTTCCCCGTACTAGTCACTGCGAATTTATCTATTTTGAATGTAGTTTTAAGCATGGCATTATGCCCTTTACGACTTTAATATGGCTGATAGCGGGAGCCTGTTTGTGTTTGTCGGAATTATTTATCCCGACTGCTTTTGTCGCTTTTATGATGGGCATCAGCGCTTTTTTAGTAGCATTGCTGTCTTTCCTATTCGGAATACCATTATGGCTGCAAGCATTGTCTTGGTTGCTGTTTTCCACATCACTAATAGTGCTTTCCCGTAGATATATTTCACCGCCACGACGCAAATCCAAAATTAGAGATGCAGTTTTAGCCGAAACTATCACCGAAATACCCGCAGGTAGAACGGGACGAGTTTTGTATGAAGGCAATTCTTGGCGAGCGCGATGTGATGATGAGAAAGCATTTATTGCCCCTTATCAAAGAGTTTACGTAGTCAGACGCGAAGGTACAACCTTGATTGTCATGCCCGAGAATATTTTGCATTCTTGAGCTTTATGTTTGAATTTTGATTTGATTTTCATCCTTGAAAAATAATATTAGGAGAAAAAAATGGAACAATTATTTTTACTGGTATCCTTAGCTTTAGGCGGTTCTGCTCTAGCCGGTTCCGTGAAAATTATCAACCAAGGAAATGAAGCTTTAGTCGAAAGATTGGGTAGCTACAACACAAAGTTAGAGCCCGGACTTAAATTCATGGTTCCATTCTTCGATAGAGTCGTTTTTCGCGAAACAATTCGCGAGAAAGTGATAGATATCCCTCCCCAAAAATGTATTACCCGCGACATCGTAGCCATTGAAGTTGATGCCGTGGTTTACTGGCGGATTGTCGATATGGAGAAGGCTTATTACAAAGTCGAAAATCTCCAAGCAGCCATGGTGAATTTAGTATTAACTCAAATTCGCTCGGAAATGGGACAATTAGAACTCGATCAAACTTTTACCGCTCGTAGCGAAGTCAATGAAACTTTATTGCGGGATTTGGACATTGCGACAGATCCCTGGGGTGTAAAAGTAACCCGTGTTGAATTACGCGATATTATTCCTTCTAAAGCCGTACAAGATTCAATGGAATTGCAAATGTCCGCAGAAAGGAAAAAACGGGCAGCAATTTTGACATCAGAAGGCGAACGAGAAGCAGCAGTCAACAGTTCTAGAGGTAGAGCAGAAGCCCAAGTGTTGGAAGCAGAAGCAAATCAAAAAGCCGTAATTTTGCAAGCAGAAGCGCAACAAAAAGCTATCGTACTCAAAGCGGAAGCCCAACGCCAGCAGCAAGTACTCAAAGCCCATGCAGTTGCCCAATCATCAGAAATTCTTGCTCAAAAAATGAAAGATAATCCCAAAGCCCAGCAAGCATTAGAAGTTTTGTTAGCCTTGGGTTACTTAGACATGGGCGCAGCTATCGGACAAAGCGAAAGCGCCAAAGTTATGTTTATGGATCCGCGCACAATTCCCGGTACCCTAGAAGGTATACGCTCCATAGTTTCTGAATCTCAAGATGGAAACTATGGAGCGTATAC
>ERZ1740062.574-NODE-574-length-18699-cov-4.894711_pt1 | contig 18699 bp, 22 predicted proteins | sample MGYA00581741_ERZ1740062 | MGnify/ENA primary metagenome ERZ1740062 (study PRJEB43018, sample SAMN04849747) | marine metagenome | isolation source: floating plastic debris | place: Pacific Ocean | collected 2008-09-01 | study: EMG produced TPA metagenomics assembly...
TATGCAAGCTGCTACAGTGAGTTGTGGCAGTGGTATTGCTTTTTGGTTGCGTCGCATTCGTGCGTCTACGCTAGGCTCCATCCAATTGGGTTTTGATGCGAAAGAGGCACAGGAGCTCGCAATGCATACCTGTAACGGGGCAGCGAATCTACTCATTGATTCCGGCACCCATCCTGAAGAAGAAATTGACCGAGTGACTACCCCAAAAGGATGCACAATTGAAGGGCTGAATGAAATGGAGCACCAAGGGTTGAGCTCTTCCTTGATTCGAGGGATTGTGACCTCCTTCGAGAAAATTAGCCAAATCAAAAAAGGATAATATGGACTTGTTTGATGTATATCCGTTATATGACGTTACGCCAGTTTCGGCCGAAGGAATAGAAGTAAAAGATGACCATGGCACTACTTACCTTGACTTTTACGGGGGGCATGCCGTGATTTCAATTGGGCATTCGCACCCTCATTATGTGCAACGTTTGAAAGAACAGCTCGACCAAATTGGGTTTTACAGTAATTCCATCAAGAATCCGTTGCAAAACGAACTTGCGCAGAAATTGGGAGCGCTTTCCGGATGCCATGATTATAATCTCTTTTTGTGTAATTCGGGAGCAGAAGCCAACGAAAATGCCCTTAAACTCGCTTCTTTTCATACTGGAAAATCAAAAGTGATTGCATTTTCGAATAGTTTTCACGGACGAACCTCAGCCGCTGTCGCGACCACAGATTTGCCCGCCATTAATGCCCCCATAAACAAGCAACAGCAAGTAACCTTTTTGCCTTTAAATGACTTTGAAGCTTTTGAAAAGTCGATACAAACTGACGAATATTGTGCGGTAATTTTGGAGGCTATTCAGGGTGTTGGTGGTTTAGATGAACCCGCTACAGAATTCTATCAATTTATCGCCGAACACTGCAAACAATATAAGGTGGTTCTCATCGCAGATGAAGTGCAATCTGGTTTTGGTAGAAGCGGGGCCTTCTTTGCTTTTCAACATCACACTTCGACTGCGCTCAGTGTCCAACCTGATATTATTTCCATCGCCAAGGGCATGGGGAATGGTTTTCCTGTGGGCGGAGTATTGATTCACGAATCCATAAAGGCTTCCTACGGACTACTCGGAACTACTTTTGGTGGAAATCATTTGGCCTGTGCGGCAACGTTAGCGGTATTGGAAGTCTTGGAAAAGGAAAACCTCATTCCGCACGCAGCGCAATTAGGAGACTATTTCAAAGAACAAGCGAAGGGAATTCCCCAAGTCAAAAACATCAAAGGAAGAGGGCTCATGCTGGGATTGGAATTCGATTTTGAAGTAGGGCAATTACGAAAAAATCTCATTTACAACCAGCATATTTTCACTGGGGGTTCCAAAAACAAAAATTTGTTACGAATTCTCCCTGCCTTAAATATTTCCAAAGAGCATATCGATACCTTATTAACCAGCATACAAACCGAACTGGCATGAAGCATTTTCTATCCATAAACGATATTGATGCGCTTCCCGATTGGGTAGAAGAGGCAAAAAAAATGAAAGAACAACCATTTCAGTTCAAGCACTTGGGTAAAAACAAGACGCTTTGTCTGCTGATTTTCAATAACAGTTTGCGGACGCGATTGAGCACCCAAAAAGCGGCGCAACATTTGGGTATGGAGGTCATGGTCATGAACTTTGGCCAGGAAGGCTGGGCCTTGGAATTTGCGGACGGCACCGTTATGGACCAAGGGAATTCAGAACATATCAAAGAAGCCGCCCAAGTAGTTTCGCAGTACTGTGACATCGTGGCCATTCGTGCTTTTGCACAATTAAAAAACAAAATGGAGGACGAAGCCGAAAAAGTCATTCAAGGATTTGTAAAGTATGCTTCCGTTCCTGTAGTGAATATGGAAAGCTCTACGGCACATCCTTTGCAAGCTTTGGCGGATGCCATCACCTTATCTGAATTTGCGAGCAAACCCAAACCAAAAGTGGTCTTGTCGTGGGCACCTCATCCGAAAGCATTACCACATGCTGTGGCGAATTCATTCCTACAGATGATGCAAAAACAGGAAATGGATTTTGTGATTACACATCCCGAAGGGTATGATTTGAATCCAGAAATCACCTTAGGTTGCACTATCGAAAATGACCAAAACAAAGCCTTGCAAAATGCCGATTTTGTCTATGTAAAAAACTGGTCTAGTTATTCGGAATATGGTAAAGTTTTGAATCAAGATTCCAATTGGATGATGACGCAGGCCAAATTGGGCAAAGCCAAATTCATGCATTGTTTGCCTGTACGACGAAATGTGGTGGTAGAAGATGCTGTATTAGATGGTCCACAAAGTTTGGCAATTGCCCAAGCAAACAACCGTACCTATTCAGCGCAGTTGGTGCTGAAAAAAATCTTGGAGCAGTTATGAGAGAACAATTATCCATCATAAAAATTGGAGGAAATTTGATTGAGGATGCTCAGCAGCTTTCCGAGGTGCTTCAATTGTTTTCCAAAAAAGAAGGACATAAAATCTTGGTACACGGTGGCGGAAAAAAAGCCACGGAAATTGGAAATCGCCTTGGTATCGAAGCCAAAATGACCAATGGAAGACGCATAACGGACGCCGCAAGCTTGGAAGTCGCCATTATGGTGTATGGCGGATTGGTGAACAAATCCATCGTAGCGAAACTCCAAAGCTTGGGCACCAATGCACTGGGCATGAGCGGTGCGGATGGCAATGCCATTCAAGCCCATAAACGTCCAGTGAAAGATGTAGATTTCGGTTTTGTTGGGGATGTGGACAGCATACAAAGCGGAAACCTATCCAAATTGTTGGATGCGGGCTTTACCCCCATCTTTTGCGCTTTAACCCACGACGCGAAAGGCCAACTCTTCAATACCAATGCAGATACCATTGCCGCAGAATTGGCTGTTGGATTGGCAAACCTTTATGAAACGAGTCTGTTCTATTGTTTTGAAAAAAAAGGTGTTTTAGAAGATATGACAAACGAAGATTCCGTGATTGAACACATTAATACCCAAAAATATCAAGCACTTTTGCAAGCAGGAAGCATTGCTGATGGGATGCTTCCCAAAATGCACAATTGCTTTTATGCACTCCAAAATCAAGTACAAAAAGTCCATATTGGCAATACTAGCATGCTGAACCAAAATCCATCGACCCACACAACCCTTACGCTATGAATGTGAAACAAGAAACCCTTTTTGAAAAAGCGCTGAACCTGCTGAAAGAATTGATAGCAACGCCATCGTTTTCAAGCGAAGAAGATAAAACGGCCGACACTATTGAGGCATGGTTGCAAAGCTTTGGGGTCACTACCCAACGACAAGACAATAATGTGTATGCTTTTAACAAACACTATGAAGAAAGCAAACCAACCTTATTATTAAACTCCCACCATGATACTGTAAGACCGAACACAGCCTATACTAAAGACCCATTTCATGCACATGTGGAAGATGGGAAGCTCTTCGGTTTAGGGAGCAATGATGCTGGTGGATGCTTGGTGTCGCTATTGGCCACCTTTGTACATTTCTATGAGCGTTTGGATTTGAACCACAACATCATCATGGCGGCCACCGCGGAAGAAGAAAGTGCCGGTGAAAAAAGTTTGCGCGGCCTTTTGCCCATTCTTCCTAAAATTGATGTGGCTGTAGTTGGCGAACCCACTTTAATGGATTTGGCCATTGCCGAAAAGGGCTTGATTGTTTTTGATGCAAAAGTATCGGGAACACCTTCACATGCTGCACATCCTAACGATAACAATTCCATTTACAATACGATTTCGGTGTTGGATTGGTTCCAAAAGTTTCGATTTGAAAAAGTATCGGAGGTTTTGGGGGAAGTGAAAATGACCGTGACGCAGCTCAACGCTGGCAAACAACATAATGTTGTGCCAGCCCATGTGGATATGGTGGTAGATGTTCGGGTAAACGATTGCTACTCCAACACGGAGGTTTCCGAACTTTTGCAACAAGAAGCTCCTTGCGAAATGACACCTCGTTCGTTGCGATTGAATTCCTCAGCCATTGATGCGAACCACCATTTGGTGAAAAGCGGACTGCAACTCGGTCGAAAAACCTACGGTTCGCCTACCCTTTCGGACCAAGCTGCGCTAAGTTGTCAATCGGTAAAGCTGGGGCCTGGCGATAGCACCCGTTCCCATTCTGCGGATGAGTTCATCTACGTGCATGAAATTGAAGAAGGAATTGATTTGTATATTAAAATCCTTGAAGGATTTTTACACTGATAAAAGCGGTTCGAGCGGAGTCGAGAACCCATGAATAAGATTCCCGCCTTCGCGGGAATGACAAAGAAAGATTATGAAACTCTGGGACAAAGGTTTTAGTACTGATAAAAAAATAGATGTGTTTACCGTGGGAAATGACCGCGAATTGGATTTGGTCTTGGCCCATTACGATGTCATTGCCTCCAAAGCACACGCCCAAATGTTGGGTAAAGTAGGGTTGATTTCTGAAGAAGAATCCAAAGTTCTGGTGAAAGAATTGAATCACATCGAAAAATCCATCCAAAAAGGGGAATTTACCATTGAGGATGATTTTGAAGACATGCATTCCAAAATCGAGTTTTTGCTTATTGAAAGCTTGGGTGATGTTGGGAAAAAAATCCATACGGCACGCTCCAGAAATGACCAAGTTTTGGTTGCCATGCAGCTTTACCTAAAAAATGAGTTGCAAGAAATCAAGGCACAGGTCAAACAACTCTTTGATTTGTTGTTGAATTTGGCCGAAAAGTACCAGAAAACCCTTCTGCCCGGATATACCCACCTTCAAATCGCCATGCCCTCCTCTTTTGGATTATGGTTTTCAGCCTATGCTGAAAGTTTAGTGGATGATTTACAATTCATTCAGGCAGCCTACAAAGTAGCAGACCAGAATCCGTTGGGCAGTGCTGCGGGATATGGTAGTTCGTTTCCCATTGATCGAACTTTTACTACGGAAGTCATGGGGTTTGATACCCTAAAGTACAATGTAGTCGCTGCGCAAATGGGGCGCGGAAAAGTCGAAAAAGCCACAGCGTTTGGTATTTCAAGCATTGCCGCTACGCTATCCAAATTTGCGATGGACATCTGCCTCTACATGAGTCAAAATTTTGATTTCATCAGCTTCCCCGATGAACTCACTACGGGCAGCAGCATCATGCCGCACAAAAAGAACCCCGATGTTTTTGAATTGATTCGCGCCAAATGCAACAAAATACAAGCCGTACCCAACCAGTTGACCTTGGTCACCAATAACCTACCCAGTGGCTACCATCGGGATTTGCAGCTCGTCAAGGAAATTATTGTTCCCGCCATTCAAGAAACCAAAGCCTGTTTGGAGATGATGACTTTCAGCTTGAAGGAAATTCAAGTACGCGAAGACATTCTCAAAGACCCGAAGTACGCCTACCTTTTCAGTGTAGACACCCTAAATGAAATGGTGAAAACGGGTATGCCCTTTCGCGATGCTTACAAAACCATGGGCAAAGCCATTGAAAACGGCAATTTTAAACCCAAAACCGACATTTCACATACCCATGAAGGTAGTCTGGGCAATTTGTGTTTAGAGGAGATTCGTAGGAAGATGGAGAAGTTATAAATTGATAAACTTTTAGGAGTAAATCAGAGGTGACTTTGATTTTCAAGAAAGAATTAATGAAACTTTACAAACCGGCTTTTTCAATTGTTGTAATAATTGTTCAGTTGATTTTATCGCTTACAGATTATTTTAAACTCCAACAATGGAAAAAGCTTAATCCCGAGCTTGATTCAATAATTCATCTGATTGCGACTTACAAAACCTTTTTTTTATTCATTCTTATAATTGGAATTTCCGAAATACTTACTAAACCAAGCTTATTGAAGAATGTTGTTCGAGTATTACTAGTCTGTTTGGTTTTAGGATATAATCTTTCTTTCCTCTTGCCAATTGAAGATTTTAAATCAGGAGTTTACAATACTGCATGGTTTTTTTCCATTGCAGCGGTCCTTTTAATCACTACTCAAATCGTTTTCGCTTTTAAAGGAGGAAGCAGTCGTGCCTAGAGCGAATATGAATCTAGATTGCGATTATAACAGTAAATGAACTCACCTTAAACTGCCAATTATAGTCCTCAAGGCCGAAACCACCTCTTGAACCTCCCTCCGGGCGAAAGTATTTTCCTCTAAGTAAAATAACATCTCTATGCCCAAATCTAGGATTTTGGCTAGGTCTTCTTTTGAGCCATAGGCATCTTTAATATCCGTTAAAAACTCTTTTTTAAATTGAGCCGACATAGCTTTGATTTGGTATAGTGTAAAGCTACATCCCCTTCTCCTATAAATGGTCATAACCCGTTATGACTTCTTAGAAAAATAGACCTGTTTAACATGTGGTGTTCAAATAGAAAAATTCTGAAATAATTGAGGTTTAAGAGAAAGTAGGCTAACTTTAGTTTTATTGAAAGAGGCTCAACATTACTTTGAAAATCAAGAATGAGTTTAGTGATACTAAAACGGAAATAAGAAAATGAAAATCACGGTTAATTTGATATCCATTTCGCTGGTATTAAGCATGTGCTGGACAACAGCGAAAGGACAGGAATTTTATGAAGATGGTAGCATGAAGATTTACGAGATAGCATCAGATAAAAAATATGGCTACAAACCCACTAAAAAGAATTCCATTAAAGTTGGTAAAATAGAGAATGAATACGCATATTTAAATGCCTTGAGCGGACCAAACGGTGAACAACTTAAGTATAGACGAATATCAAGTTGTTGTAAATTCAAAAGTAAGACCGCGACTTTTGGAAGCGGATTTTTAGATAAGTATGAAATATTTTATCAAGGACTTAAAGATCCCATAGTGCTTTATTTAAATGGTTACGAATATGAAACACCGAAAGCTCCTTACGGATTTAAGTTTGTTTCACAGGACAAAGTTGAAAAACCAGCTGTCTATTCTTCTGAAAAAATCTTAAAGGTAGATTTATGTAATGAGCAAAAGACTTTCGCGGTCAAAAATGAAACTCTTCTTACTAAAAAATTTGGAGAGATGGAGGCACCAGATGTCAATCCAACTTTTCTAAGTGGAAGTGAAGATTTTCAAAACTACTTTAAAAACAACCCTTTAAATGATAGAAGGGCTGAAGAAATGGTTTTTAGAGTCGCTATTGGTTTTATCGTCAATTGTAACGGTAATGCCGGAAACTACACCATAATTTCAAACGGCAAAGGACTTCTGGAAACACTGGCAAATCAAGTCTTGGAAATCGTAAACAAGATGCCGAACAAATGGAATCCAGCGAAAAAAGATAATAAAGACGTTGACTGTTATCAAGTATTATCATTTACTGTTTTGGGAGGTAAGCTAGACAAAGTGTCCTTCAGATAATCTAGGTTGTAATACTGTCATCTTAATAAAGAATTCAACCTTAAATAAACTTCACTCCATGATATTTTATGCTGATTCATTTTTGGTGTAAATTTACACCAAAACCAAGAATATGGCGCGTCAAAGTATATCGTTTACTAAACCTAATGACGAGTGGCTAAAAGCCCAAGTAGACAGCAACGAATATTCGAGCAAGAGCGAGTTGGTCAATGATTTAATTCGACAAGCTCGAAAACAACAGTTGCAAATTGATTGGATTAGAGCCAAATTAGACCGAGCGGAAGCCAGTGGTTTCACCGAAGACAGCAAAACGGATATTTTGGCTCAATCAAAGTCTTTATTGAATGGCTAAATACCGCCTGAGCAATGAAGCCAAAAACGACTTGATTCGAATTCACCAGTGTGGGATTAAAAAGTTTGGTATGGCGCAAGCCGACCAATATTTCGAATCCTTTTTTACCCACTTTGAAAGCATTGCCGAGCGGCCTTTTTCTTTTGAATCCGTGGATTACATCAAGCCTGTCTGTGGCGTAGACAGTATTTATTTTAGGGTAAATCAAAATATCGTTGAAATCATGGCCATTGTTGGGCGACAAGATTTGGAAATCAAATTATCTTAGAAACCTCAAAGCCCTTTGCCTTGTTTGTCTTCGCCCCATTTGATTAGCCAAAGGAATATTCCCTATTTTTAAGATGATGCAAAGGCCAACCTGAGCACTTCAAAACAAACCCATGAAACATCTCCCACTCCTCCTACTCTTGGTTTTCATTAGTTGTAAAAACGAACCCAAAACCGACACAAAAACAGAATCCGAAAAGGTGATGGAAATCCCACCCGAAGTAGAAAGTCAAATAGACGCTTCCGTTTCAAAAATGTGGGAAGCATACATTACAGCGCACCCTGAATTCAAGGATGCTGCTATTCCTGAAACAGACTTTTTCCACAACAATCGAGAAGATGCCCATCGCCTCGCTGAATTGACTATTGAAGGCAAAAAGCAAGCTTCTTCCGGATTATATAGCCTGTACCGGCAATACGAAGTGGATTTGCCCACCGTGGGGGCCCAACAAATCGTCACGGATTTTGACGGAAAAGCCAAAGCCATCATTGAAAACACTCAAATAGATACCATTCCATTCAATCAAGTGTCCAAAGAATATGCGCAATTGGACGTGGGCACCGACATTGAACCCCTCGAAAAGTGGCGCAAAGCCCATTGGGATTTTTTCGAAAGCTTCCTAAAAGAAAGTGGTGGTCAGCCCACGGAAGATATGCTGGTGGTTTGTGTTCAATTTAAAACCATTTGGCCTAAATTGGATTGATGGCAAAAATCTTTAGAAAAATCCGTCAAAACCTGATTGCCCAAAACAGCATTCGCAAATATTTGCTCTATGCCATAGGAGAAATCATTTTGGTCGTTATCGGTATTTTGATTGCCCTTAAAATCAATACCATAAACCAAAATCGAGAACGCGCGGAACTTCAAATTGTTCTATTGGAACAAGTCAAATTCGAGCTGTTGGAAATTTATGAAGACATTTGGCGCGATACCGAGGTACTGAAATTGGGAGAAAAAGCACACTCCCGAATAAAACAAGTCATTTATCAAGACAAATCGTACGCCGAAGACCTATGTTTTGATTTCTATTGGCTCAGAAAAGATGAATATGTCTATCCCACTAGTGCAGCCTATAGCCGGCTAAAAGAAGAAGGCTTGGACATTATTCAAAACGATTCCATACGCAAGGTGCTACAGGCGATTTATGAAGGCTATTTTCCCAGACTAAGCAAGGAAAATGCCTTTGACCCGGACATTTCTAGCGTGTTCAATACATACTATCTCGATAATTTTGAGCCCAATGCCGATATGGAATTGCGTTTCAGCTATGCCCTACCCAAGGACACGGTAGTCGACCGGGTGTATTCCGAAGAATACTATGAGTTCCCGACCATCAAAGATGCCAATGGCAACCAATACACCGCAGGGGACGTCCCTTTGGATTTTGAGGCACTAAAAAAGGATGCCAAGTTCAAAATGCTTTTACAACAGACTCGAGCTTACCGCAATAACAAATTGTTGTTGTACTATCAGCTTAAAAAACTTGTCAAATATGCTGTGCCAAATATTGAAAAAGAATTGCAGCGAGCGGGATATCCATAACTCAGCATACCGATAGATTCCTATTGGTTTTTTGAACGCAAATCCATTATTAATTTCAGAACTGTAACAGTTGGTTGAATAGGACCTCATTACCTATGAATTTGTAAACCAACCTTTATAATGAGAAGCATTCTTTTTGCTTTAGCACTTATTTGCGTTCTACATATTGACGCACAAACCAACCAAAATCCAACACTTGAAACCCTAAAGGCTAAAGTAAATGACAAAACCTACCCAAGAATTGACGGAATTCTTGTGGAACACTGTGATTCTCTAATTGTGGAAGAATATTTTAATGGTTTTGAAAGAGACACCCGACACGATACTCGGTCCGCTTTTAAATCCATTACAAGCCTATTGGCCGGAATCGCGATGGATAAAAAACTTATTTCCTTGGACGACCCTTTATCCAAGTTCTTTCCAGAGTTGGAGAATCCCGAAAAGAAAAAAATCAAAGTACAACACCTTTTGGAAATGCGTTCGGGTTTTAGCTGCGAGGAGTTTTATGACATTGGTCCGTATTGCGAAGATGCCATGTGGAACACAGAAGACTGGATTGCTTACTGCCTCAACATACAGCTCAAAGGAAAACCGGGATTAAACTGGTCCTACAATTCCAATGCCCCCATGCTGATGGGCGAAGTCATCTCCAGAGCGAGCGGTATGTCCATTATGGATTTTGCCAAGAAAAACCTTTTTGGTCCTTTAGGGATAACAGACTATAAATGGACCGTATCCCCCAAAGGAAAGGGCATGACGGCAGGTTCCTTTTATATTCTGCCCATCGATATGCTCAAGGTTGCCAAACTCGTTCACAACCAAGGAAAATGGGATGGAAACCAAGTGGTGAGTGAAAACTGGATAGCAACCTCAACCAAAGGCGAAATCCCTATTGATTTTTCCTTCACGCGCTATTCTAAAATGGCCAATGCAAAATACCACAGCGCGACATATGGGTTTTACTGGTATACCGAAACCTTGCAATACGAAGACATCAAAACGGAGGTTTTGTTCGCCTCAGGAAACGGTGGGCAATACATGATGATTCTACCGGAATACGATGCGAAAGTGGTGTTCACTGGAAGCAATTACGGTAATTGGCGCGGGAAACTTCCTTTTGAGATGCTTTTGAAATACATCATCCCAATGTTGCTGGGTAGTAGCTGTAAATAAGACCGCGGCAGCGTAAGACGTAAGTTCTTTCTGAGAACCTTTTCCGTTTTCAATCCTTTCTAATCCTCAAAAGTTGTTTAGCTTCACATGTCAAGCAAGCGGAAGATTGAAAGACCATCATGCCATACCGTTCAAAATTCAAAAATCGGAAGATCATGCGCTGTTGAAGCAGGTGGATGAAGGTCCTCATTTTTACAGCCAACTGCATTACCATCCAGAGTTTCAAATCACCGCAATTGTTAAGGGGGAAGGCATCTTTTACGCTGGAAACGGCATGACCTCCTTTACCGAAAAAGATGTTTTTATCATTGGAACCAATGTACCGCATTTGTTCAAGTGCTCTCAAGAATACTACACGCATGATTCACCAGGTGTAAAAGGGATTTCCCTATTCTTTGATGAATTGTCCTTTGGGAAATCATTTTTTGAAATCAAAGAAATGGATTCACTGAAACATCTGCTGCTGGCATCGTATAAAGTGGTCAAAATCAGCGGAGCTTCAAATGAAATGATTTTTAACCAAATCGTAGAGACTCCTTTGCTTCAAAATACACAGTTGGTCATCACTTTTTTGGAGATACTGGCCCTAGCACATGATGCCGAGAAAACCTATCTCAATGGGGACAATTACAATATTTCTTTAAGCACAAACGAAGGAGGTCGTCTCAACAAGGTACTGGACTATACCTTTAAACACTTTAGAGAAGTGATTTCCATTCCGCAAATTGCCAAAATTGCTTATTTGAGTCGTTCCCAATTCAGTGCCTTTTTTAAACGCCATACGGGCAAATCCTATATTCGGTTTTTGAATGAACTTCGTATAGAAAACGCCTGTATTTTATTGAAAAACAAAAGCGCCACCATTGAACAGGTTTGCTACGAAGTGGGCTTTCAAAACGTATCCAATTTTATACGGCAATTCAAAAAAATCAAAGGGAGTACCCCTTCCCAATACCGAAAATCGATGACGACGTTATAGTAGTGTGCTAAAAACGGTTTAAGCGAAACGGTTCCGTGGCCAACATTGGTTTTTCCCGTATTATCATTTGTGATAACAACTTGCCCGTCACAGCACCCAGACTCAAACCCATCATGCCATGTCCCGTGCCCACAAATAGATTTGTAATCGTATCGGAAGGGCCAATGTAAGGCATTCCATCTGGAGTGCAGGGGCGATAACCCTTCCAAATTTTGGTTTGGGTACCAAAAGGCACAGCAATGTTTTTGTAGTATTTCGGGACGCTTTCTATAATGCCTTCCACACGCTTTTGATTGATTTTTTGGGATAATCCGCTAAGCTCCAAAGTACCTCCAATTCGCAAATCATTTCCCATAGGCGTAACCGCGACTTTGGCCTCAGATAAAATCGTTGGGATTCGGGGACGCAATCCTGGATTTTCCAAGGTGACGCTATACCCCTTTCCATCCTGCAAATAAATCTTTATTCCAGCCTTTCTCAATAAATGCCCAGTCCAGCTACCTAAAGACAAAATCACATTTTCGACCGGGATAGCTTTATCCGCATCCGTTAGCAAAGACTGAATTCTTGCGCTTTTTATGGTAAAATCAACAATTGAGGTTTCCGACAAAAAAGTAACTCCCGATTGCTTTAGTCTATTAACCAACTGCGCCATCAAATGATTGGGATATAAATGTGCATCCCCTGGGAAATAGACCCCGCCCAAAACATCCAAATCCATTTCCGGCTCAAACCTTTTTAAGCCATTGGCATCCAAAACCTCAGCTTTTACCCCTAGTTGATACGCCTTTTCAGCAAGTATCTGCTCTTCTTCAGCTTGCTTTTTGGTTTTGTACAACATGAGTAGGCCCTTTTCTTCAAAACCAAAATCAAAGTCCTGTTCTTTCGCCATGGTTTTGTACAGTTCCTTGCTACGCTCGTTCAATTCAAACAAAATAGGCATGACTTTATGTACATGGCCTGCATTGGCCGAACGGTAAAACTGCCATAACCATTGGACCAATTCCATACTTAGCCTTGGCTTAATATAAAAGGGACTTTTGCTATTGAACATCCATTTTAAGCCTTTTTGTATCACCCCAGGCGTGGCCATCGGTACAAAATGGCTAGGGACAATCATTCCAGCGTTTCCAAAAGAGGTGCCTTCCGTAAGACTATGTTCATCAACCACGATGACCTTACAGCCTGCTTTGTTCAAATACCATGCTGTGCACAAACCTACAATTCCACCGCCAACAATATGTATCGTTTTCCCCCTCATATTACTTGAAATCCGTGCGCGTAGGGGTCATCTTCATCATCAAATATGATGTTATAGTAGCCTGTAACTTTTGCCCAACCTTCAATTCTTGGAACAATGGCATCAAAGTCAGCCACCTTGGTTGTAGATTCTATACGCCCAACGAATTGTGACCCGATATAACTCTCATGGACAAAACTATCACCAACCAATAATTCTCCTTTAGTAAAAAGCTGCGCCATTCGAGCCGAAGTACCCGTGCCACAAGGAGAACGATCAATCGCTTTATCTCCGTAAAAAACAGCGTTGCGCGCGTCAGCTTCTTCTGAAAGGGGTTCTCCAGTCCACAAGATGTGTGAGAGCCCATTGATATCGGATTCCAAAGGGTGTTGAAATTCATGTGCATCGTTCAATCGACTTCGGATTGTTCTGCTCCAACCAATGAGCTGTTCGGCTGTATGATTTTGGATTCCACCAAAATTGGCTTGTGGGTCTACAATGGCATAAAAATTCCCGCCATACGCCACATCAACAATGAGTTCTCCCAAATCGGGACATTCCACCGTCAAATTTGGTTTGTATAGAAACGATGCAACGTTGGTCAATCGTACCGAGACGACCTTGTGTCCTTTTTTCCGATAGCTAACCTCCACAAGGCCCGCAGGAGTTTCTAGTCGGAGATGCCCATCGATTTTGGGTTGTACTAGACCTTCTTCCAACATAAAGGTTACGGTTCCAATCGTGCCATGACCACACATGGGCAAACAGCCACTGGTTTCTATAAACAGTATGGCAATATCATTTTGTGGGTCGGATGGTGGATATAGAATGGCGCCTGACATCATATCGTGACCACGGGGTTCAAACATCAAGCCTTTCCGAATCCAATCGTATTCTTTTAAAAAATGAAGGCGTTTTTCCATCATGTTTTTGCCCACCAGTGTTGGACCTCCATCCGCGACCAAACGAACCGGATTTCCACAACTATGCCCATCAATGCAATAGAACGTCTGTCTCATGTTCGCACTTTCTCCCCGTTTACGGTCCTCCAAATTTGAAGCGGATTGCCTCGCTTTAAGGCATTCGGCAAAAGCGTATCCGGTATATTTTGAAAAGTCACTGGTCTTACGAATCTTTGAATGGCTTCTGTTCCGACCGAAGTGTATTTGCCATTCGTAGTGGACGGAAAAGGTCCCCCATGATGCATGGCATGACAAACTTCCACTCCGGTAGGTACCCCATTGAAAATAACCCGACCCGCTTTTTGAGATAGAACCTCCAATAAGCCAGAAGCTTTTTCCAACTCTTCTTGTGTTACCATAACGGTAGCGGTCAGTTGCCCATGAAGTGCATCAGCTACTTGCCGAAGTTGGTTTTCATCATCACAAAGCACTGCTAAAGTAAATGGTCCAAAAACTTCTTCTTGCAGATTGGAATTTTCCAAGAAATGAGCGGCTGACACCTTTGCAAGACTCGGTGCTCCCTTCCATTCGCCATCTTCTTTCGCCTCAAACAGGGCAGAGACACCAGATGAGCTCATACTCTGTGTCTTTCCTTTACGGTAAGCTTCGTAAATGCCTTCATTCAGCATTACCGCTGATTGAAGTTCGGCGAACGCCTTTTGTAATTTTTCCAAGAAAACCTCTGTGCTTTTGCCTTTCTGCATTACCAAAATTCCTGGGTTGGTACAAAATTGACCTGCCCCCAAATTCACTGAATTGGCTATCATTTCAGCCAAGCTATCTTGCTCCAATTCCAATTTTTCTAGTAAGATGAAAATAGGGTTGTTGCTGCCCATTTCTGCATATACGGGAATGGGTTCTGGTCGCCCATTTGCCAAATCGAACAATGCTTTTCCTCCACGGAACGATCCCGTGAAAGCGACAGCCTTCACCAAAGGATGCTGTACTAACACTTGTCCCGTTTCAATTTCCCCATTCAAAGACGCAAAGACACCTTTCGGTAGATTACATTTTTCCGCCGCTTCGGTGATTGCCTTCGCCACTAATGCATTTGTTCCCAAATGGGAAGGATGGGCTTTTACGATTACGGGGCAACCCGCCGCCAAGGCAGAAGCCGTATCGCCTCCTGCGGTGGAAAACGCCAATGGGAAATTACTGGCCGTGAATACTACAACTGGTCCCACAGCAATGGACATTTTTCGAATATCCACCCTAGGCATGGGTTGTCTATCGGGTTGCGCTTCATCAATGACGGCATTGACCCAACTCCCCTCCTCAACCAGCTTGGCAAAGAGGCGAAGTTGATTACACGTTCGACCCCTTTCACCTATAATTCTTCCTTCGGGTAAGCCAGACTCTTCCACAGCACGCTGAACCAAGCTGTCACCCAATGCTTCAATTTCATCAGCAATCGTTCTTAGAAATGTAGCCTTCTCGCTACCGGAAAGATTTTTATACACCTTCCAAGCTTCATTTGCCCTAGCAACCGTTTCTTCTATTTGGGCTCTGGTAGCAATTGCGAAATCGCCCGGCAGCACCCTTTGGGTTGCAGGGTTGACCGATTGCAGTATCTTCATTTTTGTTCTATCGGTTTCAGACATGTTTTTTTCGAATAGTGCTGGTTAAAATCAAACGATTGAATTCGTGTCGATGCTCAAGTAATCGGGTAAAACGGGTCTTGAAGCGATACCTTCCTCCAAAATTCCAATAACCCGTTCTCTTTCCTTACCCACCAAAACGTGCCGTGGTGCACGAACATGTTCCGTTCCTATACCTGTCATGACCTCTGCCAGCTTTATGTTTTGAACAAGTTGCGGATTAATATCCAACTCCAAAATAGGAAGAAACCAACGGTAAATGCTTCGCGCTTCCTCAATTCTACCCGCTTTCGTCAAACGATAAATGGCCACTGTTTCCGCAGGAAAGGCATCTACAAGTCCGGCAACCCAACCGTCAGCGCCCATCAACAATTCTTCCATTGCCAAGGTATCTACCCCACAAAGAATTTTGAAACGGTTACCAAAGCGGTTTCGCATTCGGGTTACATTGGAAACATCTCTGGTACTTTCTTTAACGGCGCAAATGTTTTCCAAAGACTTCAATTGCTCGAAAATCTCAAGGGTCACTTCGATTTTATAATCCACCGGATTATTGTACAACATAATAGGCAATGTGGTACTTGTCGCTATCACCTTAAAGTAATCGGCCACCTCCTGGTCGGTGGGTTTATACATCATGGGTGGAAGGACCATCAAACCGTGAAGCCCTATCGCCTCGGCTTTTTTCACTAAATCGATGGCAACACGGGTTGAACCTTCGGCTATATTCAAGATGATGTCAATCTTATCTCCGAATGCCATCAACGTAGCCTGTGCCAAATCCAAACGTTCCTTATGGGTGATGGTGCTGCTTTCACCTAAAGAACCCCCGATGACCACCCCATCAATGCCGGCATCGACTTGGTATTCGATATTCTTTAAGAAAGCGGGTATGTCCAAATCACTATTTGCTGTAAACTTTGTTGTTACGGCCGGGTAAACCCCAGTCCATTTTACCTGTCGCATACCTATTGAATTTTTATACAAATGTAGTAGGGAAACATGCGTTGAATTGATATTTTCATCTTGAATATTTGTACTATTGTCTTATAAAGAAAGATGATTGAATTTGTGTTGGCCATATGACTTATGCCGCCTGTTAAATTGCACTTATCTTTAGGAGAAAGTATGGTAAACGTTCTTGACATTCTTCAATATTATCGTCCCATTCAACCTTCGGTAAAATTCGGGGACACCAACATTCTGTATGAAGAGCTAAAACCCAACGCAGCACTTACTCCATTCATTTATTGTTATTGGCAACTCAAAACCACCCAACCTTTAGCTGAACCATTTCATTATCGAGTGGTTTCTGATGGGTGTATTGATATTTTTTTCAACCACAAGAAACCGGAAGAAAACTTCGTGATGGGTTTTTGCCGAAAGTATACGGAATTTGCTATCGGCAACGATTTTGACTATATCGGGATTCGATTTCTACCTGCTATTTTTCCTTTACTTTATGGGATTGAAGCCAAATCTCTAAGCAACGTTTCACCTCCGCTACAAGAAGTGCTCCCGCAGTTTTCTGAATGGATTAAAACCCATCTCTTGTCAAGTCATCCTTTCCCTTCCATTGTGAAAAAACTGAACGAATTTGGAACTCGACCCGCGCTTTTTTAAAGCCTTGGGCAAAATTTTTGAACGAAAGGGCTACTTGGATATCGAAAAAGAGCTCGAGACCGGCTTGAGTCCACGCCAACTTCGGCGCATTTTCAACTTTTACATTGGAACTACCCCTAAAGCCTTCAGCAATGTAGTTCGTTTTCAGCATATTCTCAATGCTAAACCATCACAAGCGAGTCTTAAGGAAAACAAATTGTAATTCGATGTAGGCTTTTTTGACCAGGCACATTTCATTAAAAACTTCAAGACTTTTTTCGGTATCACGCCTTCAGTGGCCTTCCGATAGGCTTTGTCCGTTTTTTACAATCTCCTGCTTTTGTGCATGCCTAGGTTTGTGCTATAAATAGTTCACCATGAAAAAAATAGTATTCATCGCATGTGCTTTACTGCTTGGAACAGCACATGCTCAAAACGAAAAAACCATGAAATTAAATGCCGGAATCATTACTGAAAAACTATCCGAAACCAAAACCTTTTATACCCAAGCGCTAGCGTTAGGAGTCACCTTTGAAAACGATTTTAATCTAGAGTTGCTTACTCCAAACAAATCAGCGGAACTGGGCTTTTTACTCCCCAACCACCCCAGCCAAAAACCAATCTTCCAAACCGCTTTTACAGGAAAAGGGGTGTACCTCACCATAGAGGTTGAAGACGTAGACCAGATATATGAACAACTCAAGGCCAAAGGAATATCTTTTGAAGTCGATATTCGAGATGAACCTTGGGGCGACCGTCATTTTGCCATTATCGACCCCAACGGAATTGGAATTGATTTGGTAACCTATACTGCTCCTGTGGAGTGATACAGCAAGATAAATCAGCCCTAAACATTAAATTTTAGCCCAATGTTGTCCGATTAAAGGGATTTGCATTGGGCAATTTTTGCTAACGGTCAATTCATATCCCAAATCCATCAATTTAGAGTTATGTGCTTCGATGAAAACAAAAACCTTTGTTATCATTTTCAAATCAAATTTCTTTATGAAAAAGCTAAGCCTAGCCCTAACTTTTGTATGTACCCTTTTATTTGTTTTTAATTCTTGCAGCGATGAAGATGAACCTAATATCGTCGAGGAACTTTCTTTCACCGTAAATGGAAGAAATGTGTCCTTTTCAGACCCAAATGGTGGATTCGACATTTTTGACGACCTTATTGTTACAGGCTCTACTGAAGGTTCAGAAGAAACCATTACGCTTCGTTTTTTAAATCCTACTAAAGGTACCTTTACCGAAGAGGACATTGATGATTCCTTATCATCCACGGCCAACAACTACAATATAGAGTATACCGATAGCGGAGAAAACTTTTATAGATACTCGGGGAGTGCTGATGGTGATTTTGGTTTTACAATAACCGTTGCGGAATTCAGTACCACTGAAAATGGTTTAGTTGAAGGCACATTTAGCGGAGTGCTATCGGGTAGTCTATTTAACGGTGATGATGTAGCCGAAACTGCGACCATCACCAATGGAAAGTTCAAGGTACAGCGTCGAAATGCGACTCTAGAGCTACTATACTAACCAAAGTAGATGCTTGATGCTTGATGCTTGATGCTTGATGCTTGATGCTTGATGCTTGATGCTTGATGCT
>ERZ1740062.575-NODE-575-length-18690-cov-6.983740_pt1 | contig 18690 bp, 19 predicted proteins | sample MGYA00581741_ERZ1740062 | MGnify/ENA primary metagenome ERZ1740062 (study PRJEB43018, sample SAMN04849747) | marine metagenome | isolation source: floating plastic debris | place: Pacific Ocean | collected 2008-09-01 | study: EMG produced TPA metagenomics assembly...
ATGAAGCCCTTGTCATTAGTCATTTTGTAATCGTGCTCACCTTCAATCAAAGATGCCTCTACTCCAGACTTAACGATGTTGAAATAGATTTCATCCTTAGCGCATTGAATGATGCTCTATTCAATCAGCGCGCTCTTGCCAATGCACGACGACGAGTGGTCCGGCCCAGATACGGGTGCATGCACGTGCTCCCCATGATCGTCACCGACCCCGCCGCGCGCAACGGGCTCGCGGCGTACATCGCGGTCACGGCGGCTTATTGGGCGTTCATGCTGACCGATGGCGCGCTGCGCATGCTGGTGCTGCTGCACTTTCACATTTTGGGCTTCTCACCGATCCAGCTTGCTTATCTTTTCCTGCTCTACGAGTTGATGGGCGTCGTCACCAATCTGTCGGCGGGCTGGCTGGCCGCGCGGTTCGGCTTGACCTCGACGCTCTATGCCGGTCTTGGCCTGCAGATCGTGGCATTGATCGCGCTGGCGGGGCTGGACCCTGACTGGCCGGTCTGGACCTCGGTCCTGTTCGTCATGGCCGTGCAGGGATTGTCCGGCATCGCCAAGGATCTGGCAAAGATGAGCGCGAAGAGTGCGGTGAAGGTGCTTGCCCCACCCGAGGACGGCGCGCTGTTTCGCTGGGTCGCCGTGCTGACCGGCTCGAAGAATGCCGTCAAGGGATGCGGCTTCCTGCTGGGCGCGGTGCTGTTGGGCGTGGCCGGGTTCGAAACCTCGGTCCTGGCGATGGCTGGCGTCTTGATCGCCATCCTCGTTGCCGTTGCTGTCTGCATGCCGCCGGGCCTGCCGCGCGGGTCGAAGAAGGCCAAGTTCGCCGAGGTCTGGTCGAAGGACCGCAACATCAACCTGTTGAGCGCGGCACGGATGTTCCTGTTCGGCGCCCGCGACACCTGGTTCGTCGTTGGAATACCGCTCTACTTCTACGCAGTCCTCTCTGACGGCTCCGAAGCCGGGAACCGCGCGGCCTTCTTCCAGATCGGGACATTCATGGCCATTTGGGTGATCGGATACGGCGCCGTGCAGGCAGCGGCACCGAAGATCCTCAAGGCGCGCAACAAGCCCGTGGCCGAGATCATCGGGCTGGCTCAGCTTTGGGTCGGGCTGCTGGCGATCCTGCCCATGATCCTGGCTGGGCTTGCGCTGATCCTGGTGCCCTCGGCCACGCTGACGACAGCGCTGATCATCGGGCTGTTGGCGTTTGGCGCCGTCTTTGCCCTGAATTCCGCGCTGCACTCATACCTGATACTGGCCTTCACCAGCACAGGCCGGGTCACGATGGATGTCGGGTTCTACTATATGGCAAATGCAGCAGGGCGCCTGATCGGCACGTTGTTGTCCGGGCTCAGCTACCAGTTGGGCGGATTGCCGCTATGCCTGACGACGGCGGCGCTGATGCTGGGGCTCAGCTGGATCTTCGCGCGCAGACTGGCTTGAGCACGGCGTCATTGGCGCCGGACATCCAGACGGATACCGTCGATCGATACTTCGGTGCCAGTGGGGTCCGACAGGATCAAGTCGACCCACGCGGTTGTCGGTTTGTCGATCGGAATGCGCAGTCCATCGAGGTTGAACCGAACCGAACGGGCGCCCGCCTCGATCACGATCAGATCGTGCAGCACCTCGCTCCCCTCGTCGTTGCGAAAGTGCGCGCGCAGAAAAACAGGCAACGCCCGGTCCGAATGAGCAGAAAACGTGACCACCAGTTCAGTGCCCACGCGGATCCGGGCCGCCTGATCGGCCGGAAGATCGATGGCCAGGGATACATAGCTGCCATCGAACGCGGCGCTGTCGATCCGCACACTGTTGGCCGTTTTTCCCACGCCGGGCCTGTGCCAGTCAGCATCATGAAACAGCTTCAGCCCGGACGAAAGTTCCGCCCCGCTATCGCACGCTGAGATGTCGGTGGCCATCAGCGAGAGAACGTCATTTGCATCAGCGATCTGACGGTTGGAAAGGCGCTGGGCCATCCTGTGCAATAGGCCGCCCAGACCCAGCGTTTGCCGCGCCCTGAAGGCGGATGCACGGCGCGGGACGGCGCTGTCCGTCATGCAGTGCCCTTCCGGGGCGTGACCAGCTTCGCGGGACGCCGCTCCTCGGCCGCTTTGAACAGGCTAAAGGTCTGGTTCACGTAGTTCACAGCCCCCGAGACGAGATCGAGGTACTCTTGCAATTCGGGCGTCACTTCGGCTTCGATGACCTGCACTGGACGGTCCTGAGGGCTGGTCTCGAACAGCGCATAGAACAGCGGCTCCCCGCGCGAGAGCTTGATGGGCTTATCGGGCTCGTGCCATTCGAACGCCCACATCAATGGGCGCGGCCAGAGGTTGATGGGAAACCGACCACCAAAGATCGTGCCCGGCAAAGGTTCCTTGCTGTAATGCATGAACGGCGAGACCTGGGACATGTAAACAGGTTCATCAGCGATGAAGAGATAGGGCAGCGACAGCTGGATGGTCGGGCGATCAGGATAGCGCCATTCCTTCTCGGACGTCACGTGGAGGTGCTGGCTGAGCTTCTTGGCACGCACCGGCGAGGCATCGCCCGCCAGATTGCGCAGGGCCGGTTTGCCATCCTTGTCGCGCGTGAAAGCGATGTGCAGATCGAACGGGCACTTCACCACGAAGTACCGGCTTTCCAGATTGATCACCGCCGGGCATCGACTGGCTGATTTGGCGTGCGTCTTGTTCATTTCGACCGAGCGGACGCGTTCCGGCGGGTCGAAGACGATGCCGCCCTTACGATCGGTCAGCAGCCAGCCAACACGGACCGGGCCAGTTTGCGGATCGTCATGGTCGGGACGCTCGTAGGTGACGTGGATGTCCATGCGCAACCCTTCTGGCTCAGCGAGTGTCAGCCGGTTGATTACGTTCTGCATGGGCCGACCGGGCGAATCGTCTATTGCCAAGCCATACGAAATGAAAGAAAATTTTGCGTTGATCGATTTATCGCAAAGGGCTCAATTGCCCGTGAATTGTTAGAGGCATTGGTGGATTTTCTCTTTGAAGAGATCAGCAAGAACTCGATCGCCTATCTCGTGATCGAAAGTTGGGGCCCGCCGGTTTTGACGATCGTGGTCGGCGGCCTATTTGCTTCTATCCTGTTCCCGCGATGGCAGGCACAGTACAATCGCGGCAAGGCGCTGGGCGAGCACAAGATCAAGCTCTACGAAGAAATCGCGGAGCACTTCAGCTTGTACATTGCCGCCTGGCGTCGCCTGATATCGATCGCACGCCTTGAAAAGAGGCGGAAACTGTCTGAACGCGAAATGAACCGGAAGGAGCAATTCGTTCTACAACGCAACGATTACCGGGACACACTGATAAGTGAATTCGCCCGGGCCAAATTATACTTTTCCGCGAAGAGCCGTATTGAGATAGAAGATTTTATGAAATGGGATGAAGCCAATGGAACTAAAACCGTCGATGAACTCCCGACGATTAGCGAGTGGCAAGATTGGGAGGAAAGGGTGGTCCAATGTTTGAGAAAAGAATTGAGGATCAGGTGAAGGCGGTCTGCGCGGCCTTGGTTCTCTGCGTTGCCCCGCTGTCCATTCCAGCGCACGCCGAAGCGAAGTTTTCATCGCAGGCGTTTGTCGAATTCTTTATTGACGGAGATGGCGAATGCCCAGGCGCCGGGTGTCCGATGCGCATCGTGACGCCGCAGGATTGTGCCTCCGGGGACGAATGCCTGCAGCAGATTGGCCTGATCAAACGCTCGGCACGTCAAGGATGCCTCAGCGGGAGCGCGCCTTGCGCGAAAACCCGGTCGACCGCGCCGACCGGGTTCGATCTTCTGATCACGTTTCCCGCAGGGTCGGCCGACATCAGCCTTGATATCCGCGCGACACTCGACGAACTCGCGCAGGCGCTGAAGAACAGCAAACTGGTGGAGAAGCAGTTCCTGATCGCCGGGCACTCTGACGCGAAAGGCGACGACGCGCTGAATGTGTCGCTGTCGATTGCGCGCGCCGAGGCGATCCGCGCCTATCTTCTGACGCGGGGCATCGAACCGCATCGGCTGTTCTCCCGCGGCTTTGGCGAGAGCCTGCCCGTCGCCGATGATCCCAATTCGCCGGTAAACCGCCGTGTCGAGATCCGGGAAATCAGCGTCAAGGCAGCGGTTCCGACGCCCCGACAATAAAGATGTGAAGGGCGACTGGTCCGTGCGCGCCAAGCTGTAAGGTTTGACCGATATCGGCTGACCTGGAGGGGCCAGAGATCAGGTTGAGCGTGCGCGGATTGAGGCCGAGTTCACGCCAGCGCGCCCAAAGATCCTCGAACCCGCCAACGATCGTGCTGGCGTCTATGACGGCAAAGTGGGTTTCGCCCAGGAAGTTGAGCGTCACCGGATTGTCCGGACCCGAGGACAGGGCCAGCGCACCGGTTTCTGCCAGCCCCAGTTCGGCGCGGGTCAGTGTCGCCGGTTCCTCGATGCGGCCCGGTCCCGTCGAACGCTCGATCGTGCCCCAGTCACGGTCGAAGATCGGATCGGACCCAGTGCGGATCGCAGCAGGCAAGTTCCGCTTGCGAAGCTCATCGGCCAAGGCGGCCGGCAGATCATCAATCGAAGAAAGACGCGTCACTGTCGTGTCCTGCGCCTGGGCCTTGGCGATGAACTGATCGACGGCTGCGGCGCCTTCGGTCCGCGCGATCGACGGTTTAAGCCGTTGCGGCTCTGGCGGGCTCTGGCCCTCGGCGGCCCGGCGGATACGGGTGAGGATGCGGTCGCGGGCAGTCATGTTTTGCGTCCAACGCATAAGGATCAGGGCTTTTGCGATGTCTACCCACCTGCGAGACACACGACAAGACCGAGTCGACGCGTTGGAGCTCAACTCAAATATTCACGCAATAGTTGATCGATGCTCAGAGTACTCATCTAAAAGTTATGCCTGCAAATCACCGTCTACCAAGACAATCGCCTAACGTCTTTTCAAATATCGTGCTATCAGGCTGGAACTCTATTTCTCTTAAGGCATTCCAACACCCGGAGGCATGATATGAGCAAGCCCCGCATCTACCGCAAATCTCACGGTCCAGGCTTCGGCGAGTTCGGCACGATCGACGGCAATCGAGGCATCAGCATCAGCATTGGGGGCGGCAATCCGGCCGAACATGGCACGATCGCAGGTCAGAACAGTGTCAGCGTACGCGTTGGACCTGAACTGCGCAGAGTGAATACATCGGGCGGGTCATGGGAGGCGCTCGATACGACCAAGAAGTCTGATATCGGCGGCGCAAAGTTTCCATCAAACGCATCGCCCGGCGATCTCGTCTTGTTTTCGAGCTTCTTCGCCAAGCATCCTGCCGCTTTTATCAAGTGCAGCGCGTTCGGCGCAGATCCGCTGATCTTCTATTACAGCGCCAAGCAAGCCTCGAAGGACGACGGTCAGGGCAGCGGAACGGGTCCATGGAAGCACCTCGACTACTCAAACGTCGCGAGACAGAAATTCGAGTCCCTCGGCAATCATGAACGGGCCTTGTTGCGGTCGGGAACCGAAGGGGCACGCGGTGAGATTCTGGTGCGCCGTCCCAATGGAACCTGGACTGTTTTCGGCGAGAAGTTTGGTCAGATCGATCTCGAGTGCGAGCAAGCATACGTCCTTGAAGTGGACGAAGACGCATCAATCGAAGAGCAGTGGGAAAGCTCTGAAGGCATGCAGGTCGGTGCGCACTTCCAAAGTACCGCCGGTGCAACTGACGATGACCGATCGTTCGCCAGACTCTACGAGGCCTACCAAGACGCGCCCGACGACCCGGCCCAGTACAGCTCCTGGTTTCAGAAACACCGGCAGAAGGGCAACTTTGGGAAATGGACGGGTGAGCTTGTCAGCAATCTCGAGTCCGGTCCGACCATGGGGACGACCATTCCGCTGGACATGGCGAACTTCGTACAGTCTTTCAAACTGCCGGTGTCGGGTGATGGAGGATCGCCCCTGAACCATGACGGAGCCCCGGGCATGAGCGCGGGCGCCAGCTTCGCCAACATGATCGGTTCTCTCTATGGGCTGATCGTCAGCGCGCACGAACTTTGGCAGGAATCGCGGATCAATCCGGCGAGGATGGAACAGACCGGCCAAAGCCGGCATGCCAATGACATCAAGGTGCACAAGCGTGATCTCGCGACGCACATCTCAAAACTGATGTCGAGCGCATCATCCGGGGCGACAACACTCGCGCAGGCGGCACCCGGTGCCGGTGCTGCGGCATCGATTGCCGGGTCAGTCACGGGTGGAGCCGGCGTCGTGCTGTCACTCCTGGCGATGTATCGAAGCGCCCGCAAGGCGGCCAGTGCTGCGGACCGCATCAAGCTTCTGCGCCGATTGTTGAGAAACGGCACGGTGACGCACAACCCGGATCTCGCCGGGTGCATGGAGTACCTTCTGGCCAAGCTGGTCCATCGCCACCGCGTTCAGATGTTCACGGCAATCGGGGCGTCTTCCGGCGCCATCGGCGGAGCGCTTTTGATCGTCGGTGGTTTTGTCGCTGCCGCGGGTTGGAACCCCGCCGGTTGGGCCTTTATCGGGCTGGCAACAGTTGCCGCAATCGGGATCGGAATCTACCTGCTGCATCGGCGTCGCACGAAGAGCAAGCGCGCGAAGAACCGCGAACAGAAGTGGGGATGTGGCGATGAGACAACCGCGGCGCAGAAACTGCTCGGTATCGCAAACCAGTCCCAACGTGAGGGTGCCGCGGGCATCGCCCGCGCAGTGCTCTTCAATTTCGGCATCACGCAAGAGGATCTCTCGACCGTCGACGTCAAGGACGTCGCGGCTCATATCGGACGGCACCTGCGAAAGTAGTGACGGGCGTCGGTTCCCGGCGAACCTTCGAAGTTGATCGCGCTACTTTCGCGACCGCTGCCACTGGCTCTGGAAGGAGCCCCCTGCCGGTGGCGCCGGCAGATCCCGATGATCCGTCCAACCGGAGGCCAATGGCATCCATGCGAAGTTGCCGCGCCAGCGGCCCATAAGGCCGAGCACCCGGTTCAGCGTGCCGGTGATGGTACGATAGAGCGCGGGACGCGAGGCAATCCACTTCCAGGCGCCGAGCGCATAGCGCGCGGCACCCGGCGTCAGGCCCTTCTCGAACTCCTTGGCCCGGTAGGCGCGCATCATCTTCGGCAACGGAATGCGCATCGGACACACCGCCTCGCACCGGCCGCAGAAGGTCGAGGCGTTCGGCAGATTGCGCCCCTGCTCGATGCCGATCAGCGAGGGCGTCAGCACCGCCCCCATTGGCCCGGGATAGACCCAGCCATAGGCGTGCCCGCCGACGGACTTGAAGACCGGGCAGTGGTTCATGCAGGCCCCGCAGCGGATGCAGCGCAGCATCTCCTGAAACTCCGTGCCCAGCATGTTGGTGCGCCCGTTGTCGAGCAGCACGACATGGTATTCCTCGGGACCATCCGGGTCCCCTGCCCGCTTCGGCCCGGCGGAGAAGGTGGTGTAGACGCTGCTTTCCTGCCCGGTCGCCGACCGTGCCAGCACCCGCAGGATGGTCGAGGCATCGTCCAGCGTCGGCACGATCTTCTCGAGCGAGGCCATGACGATGTGCACCTTGGGCAGTTGCTGCGAGAGATCGCCGTTGCCTTCGTTGGTGACGATCACCGATTGGCCGGTTTCCGCGATCAGCATGTTCGCGCCGGTGATCCCGACTTCGGCCTCGAAGTACTTCTGGCGCAGAACTCCGCGCGCCTCGGCCAGCATGGTCTCGAGCTCCATGGGACGACCGGGCTTCAGGTGGGTGTGCTGCTCGTTGAAGAGCTGCTCGACCTCCGGCAGCGTCACGTGGATCGCGGGCGCAATGATGTGTGACGGCGTCTCACCGCGCATCTGGATGATGTATTCGCCGAGGTCCGTCTCGACCGGTTTGATGCCGTGCTCTTCGAGGTGCTCATTGATCCCGCATTCCTCCGAGATCATCGTCTTGCCCTTGTTGACCGCCGTCGCACCCGCCTTGCGGCAGATGTCGAGCACGATGCGGCGCGCATCCTCGGCGGTCTCAGCCCAGTGGACATGGCCGCCATCGGCCGTGACTTTCGTCTCGTACTGTTCGAGGTAATCGGCAAGGTTCGCGAGCACGTGGTTTTTCAGGTCGCGCGCCTGATCTCGGATCTCGTCGAATTCCGGCATCGCGGCGCGGGCTTTCGCGCGGCCGACAGCGAACCCGCCCGCAGTCGACATGGCCGACTGGATGTTCTGGTTCGCCAGCGCGTCCTTGACGTTCTCCTTGAAGCGCGGCGTGGTTGGGTTGAGGGCACTCATCGGACCAATGCTTCTTTGCCCGCGAAGCGGGCGCGCCCGACCCTCCCCCCGGGAGGGCGCATGGCGATATAGCACGCCCAACGCGCGACGCAGATGCTTAAAAGCGCAGGCATTGTGGAACCAGCGCGCTCGCCCTCCCAGGGTCGGACGCGCGAGCGCTTCTGCATGTAACGCATCACGTGCACTCCCCGATCGCGGGCTGATCCGTCATACCTGCCAGCACCTCCACCACATGGCGCGCCTTCACCGGGCGCCCCTGACGCGAGAGCTTGCCGCCCATGTTCATCAGGCAGCCAAGATCACCTGCGAGGACCAATTCGGCATCGGTGGCTGCGATATCATCCGTCTTGTTCCCGACCATCTTGTTCGAGATGTCCGGGTACTTCACGCAGAACGTACCACCGAAGCCGCAACAAACCTCGGGTTCCTCCATCTCGGCGACCGCCAAACCGTCGACCGATGCCAGCAGCCTGCGGGGCTGCTCCTTGATGCCCAGCGAACGCAGGCCGGAGCAGGAATCGTGATAGGTCACCTTCGCGTTCAGCTTCGAGCCGACGCTCTCGACGCCCATGACATCGGTCAGAAACGAGACGACCTCGTGCGTCTGTTCTGCCAGCGCTTCAGCCCGTGCCTGCCACGCGGCATCCTCGGGGAACATCTGCGGATAGTCCTTGATCACGGTCGCGGCGCAGGACCCTGAGGGCACCACGACATAGTCATATCCCTCCAAGGCCGCGATCATTGTCCGCGCCAGCGCCTGAGCCCCCAAACAGTCACCCGAGTTCCAGTTTGGCTGACCACAGCAGGTCTGGCTCGGGACGGAAACCGTGCATCCCGCATCTTCGAGAAGCTTCACCGTCGCGAACCCGACACTCGGACGGATCATGTCGACAAGGCAGGTCACCATCATAGCGACAGGCGGGTTTTGCGGGCGGTCCAAGGCGTCACTCCATATCACGCCTTGCGCATAGCACGGGATGGCACCCGTTCAAACGCCGCGTTGTGCGCTGCGGTACATCGCGCCGCACTCCACCTCCTTGATCCATGGCAAAGCCGGCAATCCGGCTTTGCCATTCCCAGAATCGCGCCCTACGGTCCACGAGATATCAGATGCAGAGAGACCACCATGCCCGATGATTTGACGCCGCAGATGAACGCCTTTCTGGACAAGGTTGCCGAGGCGGGCATCCCGAAGCTCGTGGACCTGACACCGCAGCAAGCGCGGGATCTGATGGAGGCCCTGTCTGCGGCGCGCCTGCGCGACTTTCCCGCCCCGGATGTTGTCTATGCCGAGACCTTCAGCACCGGGCCGGGTTACGGCCACGTACCGGTGCGGGTCTACAAGGCCAGCGACGCGGACGATCTGCCGGTAATCATCTATTATCACGGCGGCGGGCATGTGATCGGCAGTCTCGAGATCTACGAAACACTCTGCCGGTTTCTCGCCAACGCAGCGGGTTGCGCCGTCGTCTCGGTTGACTACCGGATGGGGCCGGAGCACCGGTTCCCCGCCGCCGCCGAGGATTCCTACGATGCACTGCGCTGGGTGGCGGACAAAGCCGAGAAGCTCGGCATCGATGCCACCCGGATCGCCGTGTCGGGCGACAGCGCGGGCGGGAACCTGGCCGCAGTCGTTGCCTTGATGGCGCGAGAGGCCGACGGACCGGCGGTGTCGGCCCAGGCGTTGATCTATCCGGTGGTCGACTATCGCGGGGGCACGGCCTCGTACGACCGGTACGGCGCGGGGTACGGGATACTTGAAGCGCCGACGAGCGACTGGTTCCGCGAGCACTACTTTGCCAACGCCAACGACATGGACGACTGGCGCGCAGCACCACACTTGGCAACGTCGCATGCAGGACTGCCGCCCGCCCTGGTGATCACCGCCGAGTGCGATGTGCTGAGAGACGAGGGCGTGGCCTATGCCAAGCAATTGTCCGATGCCGGGGTCGCGGTTGAACACACGGAATACGCCGGTGTCGTGCACGGGTTCTTCGGTTATCTCGGCCTGGTCGACGAGGCCGAGCAGGCGCACGGACGGGTCGCCAGCTATCTGAACGGCATTTGGGGCCGCTGATGTCGGCCGACATGCGGCTCGCGACCTATGGCACGCTCGCGCCGGGCGAGGTGAACCACCATGTGCTCGACGGGCTGACGGGAACATGGTCGAAGGGCATCGTGCGCGGCAGGCTCTTGCAGGAAGGCTGGGGGGCCGCCCACGGCTGCCCCGGCATGGTTCCCGATCCGCAAGGCGATCCGATCGCCGTGCACGTCTTCGAGTCACCGGACCTGCCAGAGCATTGGGCGCGTCTCGACGACTTCGAAGGGGTAGAATACCAGCGTGTCGCAGTCGCTGTCACAACGCCGGATGGCACTCTCGACGCCTCGATCTACCGCATTCATGTCTGACCAAATCTGACGACAGCGCAAATGGATCGCGACCGCCCGGATACAGCCGGACGGCCACTTTCTGTCGTTGGATTCCTGGCGAGGAGACGCTTCAGAATTCCTCTTTCTCAACCTTGGGCACGCACTGGAAGACAACCGGGCGCGTCGCGTCCTCTTTCACTTCCGCCGCCTTGGGAACGACAATGGTGGTCCGCAATCCAAATCCGGCCGATACGCTGCCCACCGAGCCAGAACCGCCGGCTGGGTTGGGAACGTTTGCCGTTGCCGAGCCGTTTGCGTTGATTTCGATGTTCTCGATCGTGTTCAGCCCGGCAAAGGTCGCTACACCTTTCGCGATCAGCCGGGCCTTAGTTGGATCGACCCGGGTCTTTGTCGGGTCACCACCTTCATCGGGAACAAGCACGCGTTCCACATCGACAGCGGCGGCAGCCTGACATTCACCCGACGAAGAGACGTCACCTCGCTTGCCCTCCGGCAGGGCGATGCAAAGTTGATCGCCCTTGATGCAATCGACAGAACCGGCAGCCTCTTTCTCGGCATTTCGCCTGATGAGTGAGGTGCTGAGACCGAGGCCAGCACGAAAGAAATCATACCACGGTCTGATCTGCGCCGATGACCGCGCCACGACCTTGATGCCATCCTGCATAACGGTGAAAGCGATCGAGACCTGGAAGAAGTTCACCGTCACCGGCAAGAGCAGATCCATGATGACCGATGCCTGATTCACCTTGCTTATGCCCGAGGAAATTCCGTTGTCAAGGAACACGCGACTGGTGCAGCAACTTGGATCGGGCCGAATGACGACCGGATCGGACACCGGCACCTCTTCGGGAAACGTCCGATTGAGCACGGCCGGCTCCCCGTTTTTGATATTCTCGGACATGGCCTGCTTTGCCTTGAAGTGGCGGCGCAATCGGCTCATCCGGATCGCATTGATCATGGACAGCACCGCGAAAATGGCACCGATGATCCAGGATGCGACGAAATCAGTCGCCGCGAACGCAGGAAGGCTGGACATAATCGCAGCGGAAATCACCGATAGCAGCACGAGCGCAAACGCCGAAACGCCGACCTCGCTCAACTGATATGCACGACGGCCACGCACGATCCCAAGAACGTACAGAGTCAGCGGGATCAGAATTGCCGCGAACAATAGTATATTTGGAATTTCTTGAGTCATTTCTGGTTCCTTTGGGTTTTTTAGAGTCACTTCTCCCAATTTTATCGAACCGTGTTTTCCTTGATCATGACCTCTTTTGTTAATTATAAAACGGATACGCAGAGTCTTTGCAATTGGATCAAGAGAATACTCAGAGACTCAGAATCAGGAACTGCCAATGCGTCTTCAGCGGCACCGGTTGGCCTGTTCTCTTCGCTGGGTTCTTGGCACACGAAGGCCGTCGGCGTATGGCTTCAGGCTCCCGACGGAGACCACCTGTGTTAGACGCCTACACGCCCCTGCAGATCGCCATCATCTTCGCCGTTTACCTGGGGGCCGCGACCGCAAAGGGTGTGACCGGGCTGGGCTTCTCGACGACCTGCCTGCCATTCCTCGCGGTGACAATCGGACTGAAAGAGGCTTTGCCCTTACTGATCATCCCTTCGATCTCATCCAACATCATGGTGCAGATCGGCGCCCGGCAGTTCGTGCCGACACTGCGGCGCTTCTGGCCAATGTTCGTCGCAACACTGCCGGGTCTGGTGCTGGGGCTTTGGCTGCTCGATCAGGTCGACGGTGCGACCGCCGCTGCGGTCCTGGGCATCGTTCTGGTGGGATATTGCGTCTTTGCGTGGTCGCGACCCGATCTGCGCCTGCCCGCCCGGTTCGAGAAGCCATTCGGCCCGGTCAGCGGGTTTCTGACCGGTGTGATAAACGGCATCACCGGAAGCCAGGTCATGCCCTCGATGCCGTATCTGATGTCGTTGCATCTGGACCGGAGCATGTTCCTGCAGGCGATAAACTGTTCTTTCACGCTGTCCAGCATCGTGATGATGATCGGGTTGTCGCGCCTGGGACTGGTGCCGATGACTGCGATCTGGATCTCAATCCTCGGCATTGGCTTTGCGATCTTCGGCATTCGTCTGGGGGAGCGGATCCGGGACCGGCTGGACCCGGACCAGTTTCGGCTCGCGGTTCTGGGCATGCTGACCCTACTGGGGCTCAGCCTGATCGTGCGCGGGGTGTTTTAGAGCCACCGGCGCTCGCCGCTAAACTGTCCGAAGATTTAATCCGACTTCAACGTATCCCGCCTAGAACAGCACGCCTGAGTGCATCAACCCGGCGTCACGCCGGACCGGCGAAGGCTCGAACGTCGCTGATCATTTCGTCCAGGCGGCTCAGCATGGACTTCATCATGCTGTCGGAGAGATAGAAAACCTTGCGCGCGCCGACATTGTCGAGCGGTCCGTCCAGCTTGATCTGGCTGCGGTTGACGGCCTCGATCAGGCCGTCCTTACGAGCTTCTTCGATCATGCGGATCTTTGTCGAATGCGAGATCCCGGTCATCGCCGCCGTCATCTCCTCGAGCGTCGAGACCGAGCCGCGCAATTGTTTGGCGAGCATGTTCATGAACAAGTCAAAATATCGCTCGTCCCAGTACTTGCGTTCGCCAAAACTCTCGAACAGCGTCACGCGCAGCAAGCCCATCAGGCCAACAAACTCGATATACTTTACCGCATCTGACGGCGGCTTCGGGGGGGATTTTGCCATGCTCGCCTCCAACCTCGGCGATACCTTATCAAACTAAGACCCAACTTGACAATCATTCGAGTCGTATTTCTTCGATGAAAAATGCCGTGGCCCGATCAGGCCACGGCGCATGCCAATCTGAGATCTGAGATCAGCCGAACATGTCGGACGTGATGCCGTTGTACCAGCCGATGCTTTCCTCGTAGGTCTGTTTGCGCAGGGCTGCGTCTTCACCATTCTGGCTGATGAAACCGTCGGTCTTGGCGATCTTTTCTTCGGTTGCCTCGTAGGATGCACCAACCTTCACACCGTCATCCGTACCGATCAGCGACCAACAGGTGTTCGAGAACCGCGCCGGGAAAACCTTGGACCCGGTGAGCGCCCCGTGCACGGCATTTGCGCAAACCTTGGCCTGGCTGTTCGCCGAGAAGCCTGATTTCGGCATATCGCCCTGTTGGCTGGCATCGCCCAGGACATAGACATCGGCATCCATCTTCGAGGACATGTCGGCGGCATTGACCGGTGCCCAACCCTTGTCGTTGGTTAGACCCGCGGAGGCCGCGATCCATCCTGCTTTCATGGCCGGGATGACGTTGCAGACATCAGCCTTGACGACTTCACCGTCGATGTCGACTTCCATCGTCGCAGGGTTCACGGTGACATTGTTCCCGCCAAAGTCTGGACCCAGCCACTCGATCATGCCGGAGTAGTGGCTCTCCCACCCTTCGGTGAACAGACCCATCTTCGAGAACTTCGGCTTGGGATCGGCGATGAAGATCTTGGCCGTCGGGTTCTTCTACTTAAGGACGTGAGCCACCATCGAGATCCGCTCGTACGGTCCCGGCGGGCAACGGTACGGGTTGGGCGGTGCCACCATGACATAGGTGCCGCCTTCCGGCATCGCCTCGATCTGCGCCTTCAGGAGGGCCGCCTGCGTGCCGCCCTTGTAGGCGTGTGGCATGGCGGTCTGATCGGATAGCGACCAGCCGTTGACCGAGCCGTCGACGAAATCGACGCCAGGCGAGACGATCAGGCGATCGTAGGGCACTTTCTGGCCGCCGGCCAACGTGACTGACTTCGCATCCCGGTCGACGCCTGTCGCCATGTCGTGGATGACGTTGACGCCGTAATCGCTTCCCAGCTTGGCATAGGAATGGCCGGTCGCCTCAAAATCCCAAAATCCGCCGATTGCCAGGTTCGAGAAGAAGCATGTGTAGTAGCGCCGCTGCGGCTCGATCAGGGTGACGTTGACAGCCCCCTTCGAGTCCTTTGCCAGATAGCGCGCCGCGGTCGCGCCGCCCGCCCCGCCGCCGATTATGACGACGTTTGGATGGCCCGCGCCAAGCACTGAAGGCGCCGACAGCGCCGTGGCTGTCGCCGCTGTGGTTCCTAGGAACCCGCGTCTGGTGAATGTCATTCTTCCCTCCCGTTTTGATTATGGGTTTAGTCTACGCTTTTCGCCTTCAGAAGCCGAGTTGATCTTCAATGGCCGCGATCCCGGCTTCCGCACATACGTCATCAAGGTCCGGACCTGGCGCGCCGGAGACACCCACGGCACCGACCATCGCGCCACCGCTTTCGATCATGATGCCGCCGCCCAGCGGCAAAGCCTGATCGATGAAGCGAATGCCGAACGTATCGCTGCCCGGTTGCGTCACCTCGTCAAGCTCAGAGGTGTTCGTCCGGAAACTGACCGCCGTCCATGCCTTGCGCGTCGCGGTTTCGATCGTATGCGCGCCTGCAAACCGGTCCCGCACGAACGCCTGCAATTGGCCCGAGCGGTTCACGACCGACACACCAACCTGGTAGCCTTCGTCGCGACAGTGCTGCATTGCGGCGGTCGCCAACGCGATCGCGAGTTCGGGCTTCAAAGCCTGATAGGTCACCAGACCTTCATCGTCCTCGGGCAGAGCTGGACTGGCGATCAGCAGTGCTGCGAGCGTGGCATAAACAAGGCGCATCATTGGGCTCCTTCAAAGTAAACGGCGAGCGAGGCGATTTCCTCGTCTGACAACCGACTTGCCATCATCTGCATCACCGGGTGAGGGCGATGCTTGACCTTGTAGGCATGCATCGCGGTGACAAAATCCTCGCTCGGCCATCCGGTGATCGACGGGATACCCTCGTCGGCGCCGTCAGACTTGTGGCAGGTCGTGCACTCGCCTGACAGGTATTCGCCGTAGTCGCGATCTCCGGCGATTGCCATGATCGCGGCGTCCACATCGGGATCGCTGGGGGCTGCTGTCGGTGCGCTTTCCGGGATGTCCTGCGGATTGGCTGAGAACTGTCTGAGATAGGCGAGGACGTCGATACGGTCGCGCTCGTCCTTGAGACCGCGGAAGTTCATCCGGGTCTTTGACACCAGCGCTTTCGGGTTCTCGAGGTAGATATGCAGTTTCTCCGGCGTCCAAGTCAGGCCGTCCGCGCCTTCGCGCAACATGCCCTTGGAGTAGCGAAACCCTTCGATGGATCCGGCCTTGCGCCCAAAGATCTCGTTCAAATGCGGGCCGACGCTGTTCGCCGCGCCGTCACCGACGCGGTGGCAGGATTTGCACTTGCCCCAGATCTTCGCACCCCGGTCGGGATCGCCCGTCTCGGCTGATTGCACGGCCACCGGGGACAAGCAGATTGCGAGTACCGTAATGAGTGTACCAGGCCAGCGCATGGGCTTATTGCGAATGGCTCTTGAGGAACTCGATGACTGCCAGCCGGTCCTGTTCCTTCTTCAGGCCGGCGAAGGACATCTTGGTCCCCTTCATCCACGCCTTCGGCTTTTCCAGGAAGGCTGCAAGCGACGCATCATCCCAGACGTGACCTTCGTCGGCTTTCGCCCTCAATGCCTTGGAATATTTGAAGCCATCGACCGCACCCAGAGACGCATCGACAATACCGTTCAGCACAGGACCGACCCGGTTCTTCGCCTTGTCGCCGACCTGATGGCAAGCCTTGCACTTCTTGAAGACCTTCTCGCCGGCGGTGACCAGTTCGGCATTCAGGACGGGCTGCTCCGGTTCGGTTGAGGCTTCCGTTGTCGCCGCCGCAACTTCAACAGCTTCCGCAGCGGGCGCTTCAGCCGAGTCGTCGCCCTCGCCCTCTGGTGTTACGTCCAGCACGCGCGCCCGCATCGTGATCTTCACGTCGGTCTTGCAGTTCGACATGCAAGCGTCGCGGTTGGTGAATACCGGGCTCTGCTCGCGGTCGTCCATGAAGAAGTTGTCTTCGTTCGGCAGGCGAACCTCGGCGAAATTCTCGTGGCTGAGTTCGAACTCGTCATCCACCAGATCGTTCGAGTACAACAGGTAGGCCGTGATCCCATAGACCTCGTCGGCTGTGAGCGATTGCGCGTTCCCAAAGGGCATCGCGCGGTTCACATAGTCCCAGACGGTCGAGAGATAGGGCCAGTAGGACCCGACGGTCTTGACCGGATCGTCCGAGGCCAGCGTGTCCTGCCCCCCCGCCAGCACCGGCCAGCGATCAACGCCCTCGGCGAAATCACCGTGGCAGACGGCGCACTTTTCGACGAAGACTTCTTCGCCGGTCAGCACGTCACCGCTGCCTTCTGGCAGACCGGCGCCATCGGGGCGAATATCGATATCCCAGGCGGCGACTTCAGCTGGCGTGGCGGTGCGGCCCAAACCCAGCGGATCGGCGGCAGCGTGTCCGGCGACGGAGATCAACGCGACAGCGGCTGTTGCCTTAAGAAACTTCAACATTTTCCGCCACTCCCTGCTCGTTGACGTACCAGGTCTGGATGCCGTTGTTGTGGTAGATCGAGTTCTCACCCCGGACAGCGCGCAACGCGTCCTTCGTGGGCTGGATGTAGCCGGTCGAGTCGTGCGCCCGGCTCTGCAGCAACAGCGGTTTGCCGTCCCAGTTGAACTCGAAGTAGAAGCGATGCATCGATTTATCGAGGCTTGGGCCGTCCATCCGCGCCTGCAGCCAGTTTGCACCACCATCCAGCGTGACATCCACGCGCGGGATCGTCCCTCGTCCGGACCAGGCGACACCGGTCAGAACCGTTGGGCCGGGCCCATGCGAGATCGGTGCTTGCGGGCTGGGGTTTGTGATGACGGATTTCGCGTCCATCTCCCAGGTGAAGCGCCGTGCTTTCCCGTCGCCGAGCAAATCGGTGTATTTCGAGGTCTCTTCGCGATGGTGCCAGGGCATATCGCCGACCTCGATCCGGCGGAGCCACTTGACCCACATATTGCCCTCCCAGCCGGGCACGACCAAACGCACGGGATAGCCTTGCTCGGGATACAGCGCCTCGCCGTTCATCTTGAATGCGACCATGCAGTCGTCGAGCGCTTTTTCCATCGGGATCGAGCGGGTCATGGCAGAGGCGTCCGCGCCTTCAGGCAGCACCCATTTGCCGGTGGTCTTGACGCCCGCTTCGGCCAGGATGTCCCGAAGCATGACGCCCGTGTACATGACGTTGTGGATCATGCCGTGCGTGAACTGGCATCCGTTGAGTTGCGCGCCGCGCCATTCCATGCCGGAGTTTGCAGCACACTCGAGGAAGTGGACCTTGTTCACGCGCGGAAAGCGTTTCAGATCCTCTAGCGTAAAGACCAGGGGGCGATCCACCAAGCCGTTGATCATCAGGCGATATTCGGCAGGGTCTACAATGGCGATGCCCGCGTGGTGGCGTTCAAAGCAAAGACCGTTTGGCGTGATAATGCCGTCCAAGTCATGCAATGGCGTGAAGTTCACCGAACTCACGGGATCGGCAGTAAGCCAGGGCACGTTTCGGCGGACGACGTGTTTTTCGAACTCCGACGGGGTGCCGTATGGACGGGCGTCGACACCTTCGCCAAGTTCCTGAGCCCAAGGTTTAATCTCGAGGATCGCTGGGTCACCGGCCGCGTGCGCTACCGATGCTGTCGCTGCGGCACCGCCAGCGGCAAGACCTGCCGTCAAGAACTGGCGCCGGTTCGCGCCCTTGCGGGTTGGGTTATCGGTCATGCGCCGGTCCTCCCTTCCGATTCGCCATTACATTCACGTTATTGAATGCTATGGATTAAATCCACACTTATCTGAAGTGAAATCTATCAAACGCCTGTCACGTTCACGCTCTTGTTCGTATCGATCGTGACCCTGCCCTTGCGTTTGACGTAGGTCTCGACCACGTCCCAGATCGCCGGGCCTTCGGTGTCTTCATTAACGCTGGCCCAGCCGGAGACCGTGTAGGTGCGGCTCGGATCGATCGGTGAGCCATCCCGCAGCAGCGTCATCTTGGAGATACGGCTGCCCTGCGGTTTTGAGACGTCGATGTGGTAACCCATGCCACCGACGCGGACCATATCGCCGCCCTGTTG
>ERZ1740062.576-NODE-576-length-18679-cov-9.554929_pt1 | contig 18679 bp, 15 predicted proteins | sample MGYA00581741_ERZ1740062 | MGnify/ENA primary metagenome ERZ1740062 (study PRJEB43018, sample SAMN04849747) | marine metagenome | isolation source: floating plastic debris | place: Pacific Ocean | collected 2008-09-01 | study: EMG produced TPA metagenomics assembly...
AGCTAGAAACCATGAGTCAAGCGTTGTTTCGAGGCCTTTTCTAGTACAACATCCCCCATGGCCGACCCCAGCAGCGTGAAGCCACCCCTGTGTGTTGGTGAGTGTTGTTGTTAATGCAAGTGTTACTTTAATAGATAATCCATCATAACCTTTCCTTATACTTGGAGACTTCAGAAATTTACTTGATATGGACATGAATTAGTTACAAAATCAACTGATGTTGTCTAAATTTACATCTGCTGATTAGGAATACCTGAATTTAAAATTGAACTTTTATATTGAAATGATCTAGCCAACCAAAACAGGTTTTCAATGAGATTGATTAATTACTTTTTGGTTAGTTTTTTGGTAACGGATCAATCAATTTCACTTTCAGTTCAGGATACTACTGCAGACAGTTTAGTCAATCAGCACAAACTTTTTGGCAACTATGATGTAGTAAAGAATGAATCAGTGTGTGGTGGGTCCTCACCTGTCAATGAGAGTTTTATGCCACCATTACCATGCATGCACTAAGTACCTCATTCTCGTGCTGAAATCTGCCATAGTACACTTGTATTTTATGAATTGCAGCAACCAATCAATTTATTAATGAAATACCATCTGAACTATCAAGACAAAATACTGTTGAAATTGGTTCGGTCAGTATAAAATAAAACATCATGATAGATTGGTACACGAAAATTTCTACTGTTTCTACTTTTTGTGGGACTCTCCTACAACCAATTAATTACAGTATTTTCGATGGCTCTGTCCACAAAGCAATTGAGCCTTTGCAAGCACCTGCGCCCCAGCGGAAACAATAGAAGCTTCAGTTCAATGACTGATATTAATCCATAAGGTGCCAACAAAGAGTCAACCAAAGGCTTACAGCACATTAATCTTTGTATTAGCAGCTAATGACATGTAACATGTATGCTTCATGGATTCATCAAAGGATGGAAGTGTCTCTATGAATGTCTGGTGACTAATAGCCCAGGTAATAACACTGTCGATCTCCCTGGTGTCCCAGCTGTCCTTTCATCGAGGACTTCGGCTGACACAGTATTCAATTTTAGCTGATGAGCAAAACATTTTTTTATGGATCTGGTTTATATGAAGGCGTTTTTATGGACGAGTTATTTAGCAAGCATTGCATCTGCATAGTGACTCAGAGTTGGTAGCTTCTTATCCATGCTTTAATATGAAAAAATGACTGCCAGTAAAGATTAGCTGTTCAATAATGATAATGTGGTCCAATATTTTACAATTTGTCACAATGTTTTATCAGCGATGCGGCATGCTAGTTCGGGACATCCTGCTTTTGAACCACAAATGAGGAGTTGCTGTGATTTAGTTTTGTACTCGTTTTTAAGTATTGAAAATCTTTTTTATACAATGTAAATTTTTGTGGAAGTATTCTACATGCCAGGCTGCTGAATTCAGTGTGCCAAGTATAAGAAAAATGATAAATTGTATTCAGAATGTCCGTCAACTTTTTGTATTTTGCAAATTTTTCTCAAAAATTTAGAGACAGTTTGAGTTTTGTGTAATCAAGTCTGGTAGTAAAAACACCGTACTGCAATACTGGCGTTTACCATAAAACTCCTTGTATTAACCAGTAGCAAAACTGTGAAAACTGGAGTTTATTTTGACTCTACTATGTCAGTTTGAATGGCAGGACAGATAAAGAAGTTATTTCTGCAGACAATTATGATGCCTGAGAGAGGATAGAGCAGCACTGATTGTCGGAGTATGAATGATAGTATAGACCATCTGCAGATAATAAAAGTTGTTAGATGCCTATTTGTGGTATGGACAAACATCCAGATTCTGTAGAGAAATGCTGCAGAGTGAAAATTTGGGCAAAAATGACATTGACAGTGTGACTACAATACTTACCACCGTAATACTAGTTTGGAAATTGAATCTTCCGTTTAATGCATGTAGCCTAACCAATAGAAAAAAAATGCAAAACTAAGGTTGTTAAATTAGTGCACGGAGTTGAGCTTTACTTACCATAAGCAGGGCTTCTCAGTATGGTTGACGCGACATCAGGTTTATCCACCAGAAAACTTTGTTTGACGTTAGAGCAGTCTGAATTCTGTCTGCGTCCAGCAGCGACATTAAATATTGTAACTGAGCAAAATATAACAATACTAAACAATCCAGAATATGTACGAGAAGTTGCCATGATGAAGGTTGATTTTGTGCTGCTTCTTAGCGTCTGTTGTCATCAAAACCTATTAAATATTAAATAATACCATCAAAGCATCGCTAAAACAGTTATTTGGTCAGTTTTTCAGGGCGCTTCTGCTTGTCGTAGAAATATAAATCAGCCAGTCGTGCACTGTAATTCTGGTGATCTCTAATATTCTTGAAGACGCATCGATGTACCAGTGCAATGAAGAAGAAAACTTTAATCCCTGCTGTATTTGATGTGAGTGTCGGTTTTGTTTAAAAATCCACAAAATACTCTCAGTGCTCAGCCGATAAAGATGATCAACCTCTGCGTTGGTTTTTTATTTAATGTCGGAAAAGCGGTGAACTCCTGTTCAGCTTGTAATCCCAAATAATTTTTTGTTACGATGAGATAATAATATCCTGATCCGGTGTTCAGAGACTGCTTGCTGTCTGATTGTGTGAAGCTTGTTCTATTAATACAGGACCAGGTAAAGCCAAGGATTATGTTGTTATGATACACACGCCACATTGACTCTATATAAACAACAATAATTGTCACATGATCATAGTGCGAATTCAGTGTAGCCAATAGCGTTACAGTGTGAATGGATAACTTCTCAATTTCTCTGGCCTTCTTTTCAATCTAATCATGGAGGACCAATCATTGCTTATCATTTTTTTGAATACCATTGATTATTAGCATTGGTGAGACAAGACAAGAAATTCGTTATGTTGGTTTTTAGGCCAGTGTTTTGCTCGATGCTAATTGAAATAGAGTAGAAATAGTGGTGAGATATAATCATTACTCACACTGTTATTATTTTCTATTTCCACTGAGAACCATCATTATGATGATAGAAAGTTAGACTTACTATATATCATTGTCATTGGAAATTAAAGATATGCTTATACCCTACACACAAAAAGTATTCATCAGCACTATTTTTCGCCATTTTTGCTATTTGAGGTAGCTAATTTTAAAAGTAGCTAATTTCTACTTGTTTTTATACATGTTACAATGGAGGGAATCCAAAGTAGCTTAAATAAAAATAGTTAATTTACCTGATAAACTTGAAATGTGTGAAACTTTTTACTAGCTAAAAATAATGTGTATAGGGTATACAACTGGTCCAAGACCAAGAATCACATCCACAAGGTTTATCCTCTATGGCAAATTCAGAGGATAACTCCAAAATCTACAAACCACACTTTTGATCATAATTTGAGCAGAGAGGTTGACGTAAAAGAATAAGAGCTCCATGACAAAGAAACTTTAATGCTATGTATGATGGTGTGTCTTTCCATTAGGCAAGCAAAACTTTGACACATATCTGTGTCAGAGAAGATCATGTTTGGCCATGAGGCAGAGAGGCATTTTATTTTAGAATTTACGATAAAAAAAGGCGAATCCCCAGTTGTGTTCATGAGGCAGGGGTCTATTTTTCAGTTTAGTTGGTAAAATAGATATGAGTAAGGCGGTATTTTATAGCTTATCGATAAAATTCTGAAGGAGGCTTGAGGCATTTATAAGTTTATGACCAAAGAAAGTCTAACGAGGGAGTTGACACAAATCTAATGTATCCAAGTCTTATATGCCTTATCTCTGAATTTGCTGATAAAGGATATATGTTTTAGGGTGGTATTGTGGTGAGTTATCACACAAACGCATAATCACACATTTTTGTGATAAGATTGAAGTGCACTAGTCTGTGTGTATAACGACTGACTTGAGCTAGAGGGGAGGATTCACAGACTGATTCGCTTAGGTAGTTGTCGGAGCAAGTATCCATCTTCGTAACATCCAAAAGCTCTGTAAGTACAATTTCACAATAATTTTACATGCAGAGTGAATTACCTGCACGTTCACTCGCTTAAATGTAGCTATGTCACACTATTTACACATATATACAACAGATTGTTGGCTGCACAACCTTGTTGCATTGTTGATAATGAAACGACAATGATTTTAATAATATTCATTTGTGTGTTGCTCAAAAAGTTACTTGTCTGTGAATTCTGTAGATTAGAAAATAATACTTAATTTATTGGTGTGGTGGTATCGTTATGTTTTCCTCTGTATGCAGGAGAACTATGGCAGCATCTAGACCAGTAATGGTCACCGAGGAGGTTCTGAAGAATGAGTTGGAGTGTCCAGTTTGTATGGAAGAGCCGAGATTACATCTGTTACCATGTGCTCATAGATGCTGTATGCCTTGTGTTGGTAAGCGGTGTACACAATGCTATTACTTCAAGCTCACCATGAGTCCTTGCCACGCTTTCCCCAGGGGCTGTTTAATATTCTTCCTACTACATTAATGATTGATGTAGGTAATCCTTATAAAATCTTATCTATTTTTTGTGGCAAAATGAAGTGATCAGTATGGATTTTTGAGTTGTCTCATCACCTTATTGCAGACACAACTCCCACTATGTCGAAGTCAGCAATTCAATTATTTAATTAATCTCCTTTAACTCATTAAAAAACCTGAAGTATGTTACATTGCTATAAAATTTTAACCAATAAGTAATACAGACTATTGTTTGTTTCCCGCATACCAGACAGGCTTGCAGGGGTGGAGAGACGGCTGAAATGCCCAACCTGTAGAAAGCCTGCTACAGTTCCAGATCAGGGGTTTCCTGTTTGTGTTCTAACAGAGCATATTAAAGGTATTCTTCATGATGCCAGAGAGAAGGAAGATGATAAATCAGATAAATCACAACCTAAAACACACGCTAGTGGTTGGTATATAACACAAACACATCCGTGGAAGACCTATTATTTTTATCATTAAAATATAACCCTAAAAAGTTTGTTTCGTGCCATGACTTCGTAAATTATGAGCGACATAATGCATGCGCATGTGCCCAGCCAACTCATTAGAAAAAATTCAATTCAGAGCAGGTTGAAATATGTGTATGACCTCAGCTTATCGCCAGAGATCTTTGATTCTCAGTACAGGGTGATCTTTAGCATGAGAGGTTAATAAATAAAGTGGTTCTGTTTGATACAAAACTGAATTCCAAGGTTTTTAGTTTCCTCAACGCATTTATCATTCACCAATGTTTTAAAAATTTACATATTCTAAATTTTACGCATAATTATTTCATTTTTCTGCTTTTACCTGAGGGTATTTTTTACTGTAACAACGCTTAGAAATCACTGCTTTTATTAGCTGTTTTATAAAGCGTTTAATATTATTTGCTTTCTTAGTAATTCAATGAACTAACCAGCTACAAAATCTACGATCAGTAGTTTTATACTGTTAATTTTATTACTATTATTGTTATTTCCAGTGGAGGCATCATCAAACTGTGAAGCTTGTGCTGAGGACAAAGTTGATGTACACTGTAAAAACTGCCACAGATTTCTCTGCTTCAGGTATGACATGCTATAATGACAACCATACTGGGTTTTAGGGTTAACAATGTGCATATATATAAACTCCTGCCATAACCCTAATCAGTGGTTCAGATGGCGTAATCGACATGCAATTCATCGTAATTTTGTTTGTTTTCCTCTCTTACAATTAAATGGAATAACTGTTTTTTGTTGATGATATGGCTATAAGGATGAATACATGCATATTTTGGATTTGCTTTATGTATAGGTGTTTGGCAGGGATGGTAAACGGTTATAGCAGTCACCAGCTGATTTGAGAAAAGAAAATAAATACATTCGTGGTTGACAGACGATCAGTGATGAAGGGAGGGTTTGGAAAGCTTGTAATTGAAACGGAGTCATAAAAAAAAACTCATTTGCCATTCATCCCCTCCATTTCATTTTTATTGAGAGTCAGAACATGAGTGGCAGTTCTTGTTACTTGTATCAGTTATATTTATCAAGTACGGGGCTTCGGGCATGTTATCATTGGACTTGTATTCTTAATTTTTGGAAATTCCCAATGATGCTTAGACAACACTCTGTCAATTCTGATTGGCTGCTCAACACTCAGTCAAGAGTACCGCAATCTGATTGGTTTATATTGGAAATTAATGAGCAGGCAACTTTGAACATTAACATGCCCTATTTTGATTCCACTACCAATGAAAACATCAGTCTGTACAATAAGTAGATAACTCCTTATATTTCTGTTTTCTGAGATTGTGTTATACCAAGGATCTAAAAGTCCTTGGTTATAAGGTCATAATAAATGCTGTCAATATAGTTAAGGTGCACAAACCGTCTTGCGTGAGCCGTGAGGCAGTAGCGGCGCCAACCATGTAGAGTGGTTGATAGTCAGCACCAATACCGCCTCACGCAACACAGTTTGAGCAGTTGAAATACTGCTGACGCTTTGTATCTGCTTTGGTGTTAGACTGACCAAAGACTGACCAATCAGTCCGCCCTAACATGTGCTCGGACATGCACATTTCTAACTGACATGCCCAAATAATAGGATCACATGAATATTCAACTATTTTATATCCTCTGGAAATTTCATCTTGTTTCTGTGTACAACACAATTCAGATGTAGCGTGAGAAGCAGAGATTGTTTGGGTAAACAGAAACAGCACAATACTGAACTGATAGAGGAGTTATATACTAAAAGTCAAGTTCTGCTGAAACAATGGCAACAAAAAACACAAGATGAGGTAGGGTCATCAAGTTATACACGCCAACCCTTGCTATCTGTATATTTGATGTGAACCCTTATAAGTAAAAAATATTTGAATAAATAATAACAGTCATTTTTCTTAGCTCATTACAAGATGACCATTATCAGACATTGTGTGTAGAGTGATCCTCACTTTTCAAGTGTGCAAAACATAATGACACCTTCAGTTCTCAGTATTGGATTGGCAAGTAACTATTATTGCTCACCTCAAAATTGACATAGGCCTAACTTCTTTCTGAGGTCAACACATCATAGTAACCCGCATGTAGATAGCCACAATAATGACATATTGGGATTTAGTGTAAACGCATGTATTGCACTTGCGAATCTTCCTCGTTGTTAGGTGAAAGAATTGGAATCGGAAATGGCACCACTGCACAATGAAAAGACAACTCTTCACAAAGAAAAAGTGGAATTGGAGGGAAAGCTGAATCAAGTCAAGCAAAGAATGAGCTGTGTAGAGAAAAGTATCAAAACCAAACAGAGAATATTGGATGATAAATCATCACTACTGAAGGCTTCTGAGATTATAGAATCAGATGGAGATGTTGTCGAGTTAATTCGACTAGCAGAACAAACCTGTGGTGAGCTTTCATCATTCATCCCGGCTCTGGATTCGCAAAATGTTAAAAATTGTGCTTTCAAATCACCTCAAGTATTTGTGTTGCATCTGTCAATATCTTATTCAATTCACGTAATGCAATAATAACACAAATAATGACATTTTAAAAACACAAAAAGAGAAGATAATTGCCTTCCCCCCAAACAGAATTCAACGCAAAACGAACAAGTCTGCAAATATAAGTTACTTGTATTTGAGGCAAAATGCCAAAATTTTGTAAATTAAAATCAATTTTTATAATTTTAAGCATTATTTACAAACAACTTTCAATTACAATATGGTTCTACTTCTAACAAAAACATTCACAAACAGTTTCAGGTGGCAGGAAAAACTTCGCAGCCATCAAACTTGCAGTATCTGACAAAGCGTCTTCGGCGATTCGACCACCAACATCTCTGAAGTTTGTCTCAGAGCACCCAACAAGAAATCAATGCATATCAGTAGATCACCACAGCGCCTCAGGTGATATTCTGCTGGGATGTGATGATGGTATGGAGATTTACAGTAGAGACAGCGGTGAGGTTAGACATGTGACTAATCATTTGAGAGCACGAGTAGTCGAGTACAAGGGTGAAGTCTTCATCTCTCACCATGATCACAATAAAACTGTAATAAAAGTCATGAAATATAACATCATCAATAAGACTATTACACCAATCTACTCGTTCCCAATGAAGTCATCTTTCGCATCCTATCTGAGCGTATCAGAGAAATTCATAGCGTCGCTAGACAGAGATAACGATACACTCAAATTGCATAACAGGAGAACAGAAGCTCTGGAAACTTCAACAGGCATTTTAGCTGGTCTATTCTCCAGAAGACAACAACAGCTCGAGAATGTAACACTGAAGGAATTCAAACAGCTAATCAACCTATGCTTCTTACCTGATGGTACACTACTTGTGACTGGAATCGATGAAAGCAAGCGCAAGCTGAATAAGTACAGACTAGGAGAGAACCCAGAGAAGGACATCACACTGATCTGGACTTGTGATGAGGTGTCACAAGCTGGCGGCATAGCTGTATCTAAGGATGGAATTATTCTTGTCAGTGGAGCAAAGAACAAGACCATCTATGTGGTGAGCTCCAACGGTAAGTTGATTTCACACAAAATTCTACTTGTCCGATATACAATTGTCCATGCAAATGATACAGAGGTCTATCTAATCAATCCGAAACAGCCTGCAAACTGGGTGACAGATGTGAGATCTGTCCCTGTCTGATTTAAATAACAGATCTGTGAGCACGCTTCAAACACCCTTCACCATATAAACAGAGCGAAAATTTTCACAGAAAACTCTGCCATGGCTGTGCTCCGGGATATACTTAGAGGTCAGAGGCCAGCTGACCCCAAGATGTACTCAAAACGAGACTCATGGTTTTACAAAAATGCCTGTACATTCACACCATTACTCCTTGTTAACACATATGTGAGAAAATCTGAGAGGGAACACAAATTTATCGATGATAAATTCAGCGCAGACAGATATTGAGATGACCGATATTAGAAGTGAGAAGAATTGTTTACTTGTTGGAAGTGGGTATCTAGAATGAGTTTCATTTTTCTAAACACTGATAACTAGTTGACCAAATTGGTAAAAAATTTGATATGGCCAAGGATATCACCTGCCATTGCCAGCAAAATCTGCTCGATATAAACATGTGAAAAACAGATCACGAGGAGACAATTAAAAAAATGGTTGCAGCCACTCAGATACGAATATATTTACCTCATTGATATGATACAGCCAAATAGATCATAATTATTATGATTATCGCATTTAGTGCAGAATCTGAAACAGGTTCTCATTTTTGTAAAAATCAGTGCCATTATATAAACTGGTGTTGTGACGATTTTTACTTCTTTTCGGTAAATGAATTTTTTGTGATGATTCATATCTCAGGTAAATTGATGAAGCAGTTCGGTGAGTTGGAGAAATTACCCAACTTCTTTGAAGACATCAGTATGAGGGGTGATGAGCTGGCTGTAGCTGGATGGGCTGATAAGAAGCTTCTACTGTTTAAAGTCGTGTGGTGATGATGAATTCAGACATGTTCATTCCCTGAGCCAAATCGTCATAACATCATCACTACTGTGTTGATTGTAGTGATTGGTACTACCATTACATTAAACTAAGTTTCAATCTGTGAGAAACCCTGAAGTGGGCTTTTTTCTGAGCAGGTCTTGGGACTAGATTACAGTTGGCGCACAGGAGCAGTTGTGGACTCAAAGGCGTCTTTAATAGTCTCTAAATCTCTCACATGAGAGAGCTGAAAAGTTAGAAACTAGAGATCGGAGTTAGAGTGTCAGTTTTCACTTTTTATTAATTCCCTAAAATCGTTTTTTCCAAGTAAATTTCCAAGAATTTACACGTTTCCAGTCAAAATTGTTTGAATTTTTTTATTTTTGAGCGTCAATAGAGATAATGCGATAAAATAAGCCCGTGAAACTCGCAAAATTCTGTTTCATGGCGCTGCATTCCTCAGTTTTTCGAAAAGTTAGAGAGTTGGTTCTATAAAAAATATATAAATAAGAGCAACACCGTTTAGTGTTAGTGATAGAATAAAATCAATCAATCAATCAAAGGAGTATGAGGTGTGGATAGTCTTACTTATTGGTAGACGACGAACAGAGAATTTGGAAAAGTTATTCTAACTTCTTTCTATAAGGCAGGAGAAGGTGACTATTTATAAGGAACAAAGCGCCTGTACTCAAAAGGTTTCTGATGGGATGATTCAGTAATTGGAACATCGTGATGTAGGAGCTGATTGGTTAACTCTCTGCTATTTGACTTTTCATCAAGTTCATCCTTAGCTATCACAGGATTGTCATCACAAGAAAACTCATCAATTGTGGGTGGAGCATAGGTTGGCATTGTCCAATCAGCTAAGGTTTCTCTTTGTCGCTTGGACTGCTTGGCTCTGGCTACTTCTGGTAGGAGTCTATCAGTAAACCTTGATAGCAGCATCTGTATAAGTCAACAAGCAGACAACTCAAGATTTATATCGATTCATGCAATACTTAGACGAACCCCATATTAGAACCAGATCAGGTCGCGCCCATAGACTGAAAAGTGATAATAATAAACCTAGACAGGAACATTGGAAATTGAAGCTGAGGGGCATAATTCACATTGAATTGTACAGTAGCAGTAGTTGTCATCCCGCAGTTCAATGATAAGCTATATGATATGGTTTCTCGGACATAACTTGCGGTAACTTATCATGATATGAATGCCGCAATTTTGAAGCTGAAGGAATTTTGAAAATGATTTTGTCATCGTCACGAAAGAAAGTCCCAACAATAGTTTTGCTTAGATTTTTTGATTGGCTGTTCTCAGACTGAGCGGATTGGGGGCAAGTGCAATGGAAAATTTCTGTAACAACTAATATATATTGGAGATTTGTCCTCAACTAGTTACAGCAAAGAGAAACTAAACAAAAATTGAAAATATGGAGTTATTTAGGTATCTTGTAAGCAAGCTCTAAAATTGTGCCAAGATGATGATGATTGACCACATGATTTGGCAAAGCAAAGTCATTACGTTGCTGGGGTGCCTCACTTGGATGAAATATAGTGCCCTGCCTCGGTTTATTTAGATCAAGTTGGATCCATTTTGCTGGATTAAAGTTAGGAAGGCGCAACTCCAAATGCAGGCAAAATGGACCAAACTTGATCTAAGGTTTATTATTATCAAGTCTATAGTTGAGGCTAATAATTTCAAGCCGAGCCATATCAACCATTATAAAGCTGTTACTCATCATGATCATGGAGCTATTCACAATTTCTTGCCGTTGAAACAAAGTTTGAGGGATGTCTGAACAGCAAGTCTCAGATGCAACTGACGAACAGTTCAAAGCGCACACCAAATGATGCAGTTTGAATTCTTGGGGGACTTTTGGACATGATTAATGATTGCAAAGCTTATCTCACAGCTCGGATGTTACCATATTACAGAATATATATTACGCACATAATACATGGATTTTTTTTCAATTTATGCACAGTTACTATCAATTCAATTTTAGTATTAGTCTATCTTTGAAATTTTAATATCTGACTATCCCCTAGCATTATAGGGACAATCATTTCCCATGTCTGTAAAATGACCTTAAACCCAGAGTCCAACTTAACAAGTGACAAGCGCAATTGCTCACAACTGCTCAGTGCATGGCACCCATAAGGGGTGGCTTTGCTTAGTTTGAGAGCTCATACACCCATATGCGGGGCGTAACTGGCAATGGCACCATCAAGCCCCATGCTTGTGTGGAGGAGTTGTTACTTGTTAGCACTAGTGCCACATACGCCCCTCACAAAATCGTTGGAGCCCTCAAACTAGGCTGTGCTGAAGCATGGCTACAATCAACAAACAAAAATTAAGATATAACTGAGAAAACCACACTGAATACTCACATAAAAGAAATGTTTGTTGAGGGTTTGATCCTGGAATGTATCATACATCTTACACAATCCAAGTTTAGCTGTTTTCTCTCCGAATAAGCGTATAACTGCGTCTGATACATAAATAGAGGGAAGTGAGAATAGTGAATAGGATGTAAACTTATGGATTTTGGAATTCAAGTGCACCTCTTACTCTGTGGACTGCCGCATATCAGACTACCACTAACTCACAAACCAATGATAACAAACACCTAATAGCTGTATGGAGGTTCCAATTCCCAGTAAACTATTGGTCACAGCGGCAGCCGTCACCCAATGTTGAGGGTACTATAGGTCATACTTGAGGCTTGTGTTCTCACGAAGTGTGAAAAGATATTTAGACCAGAAGGTAAGGTTAAAAGTTATTTTCACTTTTCGGGCTACTGTTATTGTTATGCAGCCTCATCTATGATTTGAATCCATCATGCAACCAAACTTGACTTTCCGTTGGTGAATCAATCAATCAAACCAATATGGCATGTTTATGTTCAAAAATGCTTTCCAGATTTTCAAATATCGACTACCGGCTTGCTTTCTTCTTGACTGAGTGTTGAGTATCCAATCATGTTTTGACTGAGTATTGTATAACCATCATAGGAAATTTCCAATGCATAAGAAGATAGAAGATAATTCCAATGTTACCATGCTATATCGGTGTTGCATCAGCCAATATTTTATTATATCATACGGCATTCCTTTACAAAGAAATTTTAGTTGAGATATGACAAAATTTGTACCTGGAATGTTGCGGATGAGAGCTGACTTAGCCTCCGATCTAGTCCTAGCCTGTGTATCTTCATCACGTAATGGTGAGGGTGGTGTTAGTACACCCTCAGGCCAGAAAAATCCTTTCCAAAATTTAAGGTAGTAAACCAACATTGGTTCGGATACCAACCATCCAACAGTTTCTCTGATTTGTCTGAAAATTAAAATGATGAATGGTTATCTTTCTGATGGGTGCTCAGAACTATTTTCTTACCTTACCTAGGTGCTTTACACATAATCACTGGAACTGAAACAGTTTTTTTGACAAAATCAACACCACTGTTGTATGCAAGACACTTACGTAAATGTTCAATTACACTGTCCAACTATCAGCATCAACAAAAAATTCTAGTCTCATTTGGAACACAAGATTACTAATAAACATAAAAGTGTTTACCTGTTAATACTCTTGCCGTATGTCATCTGCACAAGTTGTATCATAGTTTTTCTCAGTAACTTAAAAGCACCTTTGAGTTCAAATATCTCAGAAATGAGCGAGTAGAGAGGACCGGCTATAGAATCCTTACCCCTCAACCTCTTTTCACTGCAGACACAACAATAACGATGTAGTTAAAATACCAACAAGTGTTCTCTATCTGCAAAACTTAATACATGCAGATAGTATATTGATAAAGTCTCACTCTTTGTGTGGCTCCTCATTCGCTCCGCTCGATGTGGACAGCAAAGTCCCAGTACCCAGACCATACCGCTCACAGGTGATACACAACTTTGATCATCATTGCTAGTGGAATATAATGCTCTTAGCAATCTTCCTGATGTGGCATCCAACTATGTATCACCTAAGTTAAGATATAAAAAGTGTAGTTTAAAAAATTTTAATGAATGAATTATTACTGCAGTTAATCACCTGTCATCAGTAGTATTATAGAAGAGGAGATCTGCAGAATCACTGTCAGGTGTATCCTGTTTTCTCTTGAATAATCTGGGTAATACTCTGAATCTGGTAGATTTTCTTACACTCTCAGTATTTAGATGTGGGTGTGTGCTGACAAAGTGAAACAATTCTGATGACTGAGACAGAGTCTTATCATGTATCACCCACTACAACAGCGAGGCAGCAAAATCACGATATACCATGTAACACACGCAAACCTATCCTCTGTAGTAGAGATTTCATATACACAGGTCAAGTGGGGTCAAGTATATAATTATATATACGACTATTACCTGTCAGTTTTTGGTATTGGTGAAAATTACAAGACATGGTGACCAATAAAGGACAGTTAGCAACCAAGGTTGCCAATAACACCTTAAATAAAATACTCTCTTGTCATAATGGCCAGATTCGATCAATTAGGTAGCCGAAACTAAGTCAAAAAGGGGTGAGATGGAAATTTTCCAGATTAAGCCTGGAGCGGAAAAGAAAACTGATGTCAGTGGTCATGCGCACTGATTGGATGTGGTTCATCTTTTTTCTTTTGCAGTTGAAGCTAACAGTGAGAAATTAAGCATTTAGTTATTATATGATGATATGTGACACAAAATTGCAACACATAATGATCAAAGCTAGTCTGGGACAGGCTTTCTGTCCCAGGTTAGATCAAAGCCACTTCATGGGATGGGACAAACACATGTATTGCACTTGGTAATCGGTTATTGACTCCATGTTTTACCTGCAGAAAAGCTGTGATCAGCGATTTGGCTTTATTGATATAATCATCACTGGGACGACCAATTCTTACTTTAGAAGGAAGACTCAACTGGTGTAAATTCTCATCAATCTGAAAACAAATTGAAAATTCCAATTGCACTAATCTTTGAAGACTTTTATTTACCTCACAATATATGAATAAGATAACGGACTTCCACAAGTTCTGGTTCTTCCATCCTAATATACCATATATATCCGTTTACCAAATTGAATGTGTCCAAAAATGGTTTGGTATGCATGAGCTTGGGAGAGAGTGATCATATCCATCAAATCAGTAAAAACAATTTACCTATATTTTGCAATTATTTGCCAGCTAACGAAGGATGATTATACTGATACCGCCATGAGTTGTGCACATATGCAACCGACATTTAATTGACCTTTGTTCTAGGATTTCCGGAAAATGAAATATTGTACCTGTACAGTACACATTGACCATCACAACAATAACATTCGTATCTCATAAACTGGTTACCAGCTATGACATCACAAGGTCGTGTGACCACATCATCACTAAAACAAGCAAATAAGGAAGATAATAGAGGGGCATTTTTCATCCGCCTACATCTCAAAAAGTTCTGCGCATCCACCCTTGAAACTTCACACAGTAAATTGATGGACCCTAAACAGTATAATATGAAAGTTTGATCATGATCAGAAATATTGCCACAGAGTTATAAACATAAGCTTTGGTGTAAAGGATGCTGGTCTTACATTAGGGTAGAAGTCTTATCTGTGTGATACAACTACCTGACAGAGGTCATGTTGAAGTTCTTTTATTTGTTGGAGTGTTCTGGAGACTACCCAGCCATTCCTCTGTGTAGGTGAGGCCTGAACCTGATCTTGTAGCCTGATAAGTATGACATAATACATCCTCCAACCTTCATTCTCCTTCACCAGCTGTATATGACAAACAGACAGCAGTAAGTGCAGCTCAGATTGAGATTATCATCATTCAAGGATGAGAGGGATTATATACATGTATTAGAATAAGGCATGATAGCATGGAAATTATCTTCTCATTCATTGGAAATTCCTAATGGTGCTTATACTCGGTCAAATTCTGATTGGCTGGTCAATACTCAGACAAGAGTACTGCGAGCTGATTGGTTTATATTAAAAAATTATGAATTGACCACATAGTAACACATTCAAACATAGAATGCAACATTCATATTACATGATGTACACAAACCATTAATTTTAACAATGAATGCACTTCTGGGGAACTCCCTCCATTGACCATTGACCATTCAACCCATTGATGTCTGTGCTTTACTCCCAAAGAATACAGGTATTTCTTAACTACAATTTAAATGAATCCCCCAAAAAACTTATAAAGAAATGAATCAAATTAATTTAAGAAAATCCCTCCCACCCTTTAATTTATGCTTCACTGCCAATTACATGACATTATGGATGAGCGTGTGTATAGAGAAGATCACGATTACCTCATGTTGTACTACAGTAGCGCTCCACTGACCAATGTGTCTCCACCATGATTCTACCTGCTCCTGATGCGCTTCTAATCCACGTCTCTCTAACTTCAGAGCTTCCAACTCCTTCTCTAACTCTGTCAGTACTGTAACATACTGTTATGGAGAATGAAACTTCTGTACATATAATATATCCGGTCTGAATGCTCAGGACAAAACGCCAATGTATGAAATGCTACTGATTTATGTGTTTGGGGTTTGGGGTTTTGGTGTAGGGGCAAGCATTTTTTGTTTTAGGGTTTTGGGCAATGGCATTTTGTCATTGGCATTTTGTCACGAAATCTACATTAACGGTCTCGAACCCTGTGATGTGTTGTGAGAAACCTTGATGTGGCTCTTCAGTACGGGTCTACAGATAACATGCTATCGTGCCACAGGAGCATTGTGATCAACAGGAATTGATCCCATTATACCATGGCAACTCCCTACCGCGTCAACACAGTACTATCCACTGGGGATGAATGTGTAACTCACACAGAGAGGTACATTCATTGAAATGGTTGCTTGTGAATATTACTCTTGTTGGATATCACTGTTGAAAGCAGGGCCACAGACACAAGCTTTCACAGCTCTTTCCCATAAAAGCCCTCTATAACCAGGAAACAATGCGATATTGCCTCAGTACAGTGTTTCTCTTTACTCAACGTTCAATACGCCAAATTGTGACAAAAAAAAAGAACAATTGATATTTCGGTGTATGCTTTGTGATTCTGGATACACTCATCAAACCAAAAAGTTCCCATTTTGATCAAATCGTATAAAAATAATTCATGATTTATGATTACATAATACATGTACAAACCTTAGTGTTGTTAGAGTCAGCATGTTGACTACTGATGACTTGATGTGCCTGAGTTTTATTAAATATTCTCTCGTCGATGTCAGCTATCTTCTTCTTATTATACTCTGACTGTGTGTTCTGTATATCCAGTAAGTCGGAGTCGTCTATGTCCTGAAAATCATCCTCATAATCTGAAAAAACAAAAGTGAATTATCTCAAGTACCCTCAACACAATAATTTTTGCTAGTAAAAGGTTTCAACCTTTTAAGTTTATCAGGTAAATTAACTATTTTTTTAGCTTCTTTGGTTTCCCTCAATTGTAACACATATAGAAATAGAGTGATATTAGCTACTTCAACTAGGAAATTAGTGCTGATGAATATTTTTTGTGAGTAGGGTATGTCTTAATTTGATGTGGGTTTAATGCAAGTCTGAGGAAGTTGGGTGGGCTTTTATGCTATTAGCGTTGCAGTGTGTATGCTTGAAGAAATAGCACAGGTCTTTAGTATACTCCATCCAAAGCACAAAACACAACCACATGCCAGCCAAGGCATGGTTCAACAAAAGACAATACTTAGCAGTTGCGACTGGTGACCAAAGCCCGGACAGCACATACAAACCTTCAGTAGAGCCGTAGGAGTTAGCCTCTCCTGAGTTAGTGGACTCACTACTATCCCACTGTATGATGAACTTGTGATATATTTCACTGACTAGAAACTGTGGATAGTGATTCTCTTCTAACTGGTGATACACTATATCCTGAGCTTCATAGAATGACTCCGGACCTCGATTACCTGACAGCAAATCATACAAAGTGTAATCAGCAAGCTGGCTTTACAACAGGGCGTGCTAACAACATTCCCAAAATGCAACTTTTTTGGCCTGAATTCACAGAAACACCCAATCATTGGCTGCTTGTACCTGGGAATTCTGAGATTGAGCTGATTTACCAATCACAAGAGCTGATATTATCATGAGAAGAATTTACCGTGGCAGCTTAGAAAATATTGGGGTGTTTTCAAATGACGCAAATTATCAGCTACCATGAATTGACGCCCTTTTTACAGGTTTCGTCTGACAAAAATCAAATCGTACAACCTACATTGAGCGTATCATTTAAATACATGTAACAGTAGGCCTTATTTAGAAAAGAATCTTTCAGCTTTGTGACCCTGACATACCCATTATAAAAGCCTCCATGCCTTTGAGTATTGGTTTCTCCAGTCTGATTATTGATACACTGCTAGCTATATACTTGTTATATATCTCAGAGGCCAGTCTGTGTCGATCTGATATGTCACATGACTTCAGTGTTTCTACCGCTACCCAATACTCTAACATACTCTCGCTATCATCTGTAATTATAAGCGGAGAAACAAGCGATAAAAATAAGATAAGATAACTACGAGTAGTACTATAGTTACTACTTGTACTGTACTGAAATAAGAAAAAAAGGGCACAAAAATTAACTGTAATAACTATTTTCAATTTATCGTAGGTTATTATTCAATAAATCTGTAGTACGTTACATAAGATTATCAGATCAATTCCACTAAAGTCAGGGGCTGGCTATAGTTTTAGTAACTCGCAATTATTTTAAACACACATTTTAGGAGACTCATCTTGCCGAACAAACTCAAATCATCACTGACTGATTATCACACTTCCACGTATGTACACAGCCTACCTGCTTTGAGGAAACCATGAAAACATCCTCTACAAGCTAAGTTATGCATTGTGAGTTTAAATGATATGACCTTGTGACCCCTGTGTTGACTGGATGATTGGTCATCTGTGAAATACTGTGCATATTCCTCACCACCTATACAATGAAACAGAGGATACTTCAAAAGAGTGTGAAAATGAGACCATTTGGTAGTTAAGGTGATATATCGCCTTTTTTGCCTTTTAGATATATTAAAGGACATTGTCAGGGCTAACCATTTTGAGGGTTTAACAGTTCCAACAAAAAAGCGTTGTATCATAGAATTCTCATTTTTTGTCTAAAATTGGACATTTTTAACAAGTTTTTGCAGCCAAATCCTGAACCGTATAATCATAGGCTGTTATAAATGCACCATTTTTTTTCCCAGGGTTATTCTTTTATGTTTATATAGAGAGCC